>Ga0316208_1001218_pt1 | contig 25198 bp, 18 predicted proteins | sample 3monopyrite_MG_FD_204944 | JGI IMG/M metagenome (GOLD analysis project Ga0316208, IMG submission 204944) | Microbial mat bacterial communities from mineral coupon in-situ incubated in ocean water Damariscotta River, Maine, United States -... | ecosystem: Environmental > Aquatic > Marine >... | reverse complement strand
CGCCGTGCATATAATGATGGCAGGGATATTGAGGTTCAAAATTAAATGCCTGTCCTGCATCCGTCCCAATACACTCAGTGCCAAAACCAAGCACATCCCGGTCCTTAACCATCCATAGCACAGCCTCGGCATCAGGACCTGGTGAATGCGCACCATCTTCTTGCATATTCGTATAATTCTCTGGGTCTGCCACATGGCGCCAATCTGAGCGCAGAAAAACCCAAGAGCCAGCCGGAATACGGCCATGCTCAGTTTCCCATGCCGCAAGAACATCTTTGGTTAGGATAAACCCTTTATCCTTTGCAACTTGCGCGCTGCAATCCACCACACAAACCGGAGCAATGAAATGCTCGGGGGGTAATGTGTCTACCGAGCCATTCTTAATGTTCTTACCTGTTACCCAGTGGATAGGCGCATCAAAATGAGTACCTGAATGTTCACAAACTGAGAAATTACTCCAATACCAACCTGGGCCCTTTTCATCGTACCGAGATATAACCTCAGACTTAAAACCCCATGCCTGGCCAAACTCTGGTGGTAACTGAATAGTTGGAAAATCCGGTGTCAGTGTTTCAGTAAGATCTATAATTTCAATTGTTGAATTTTTTATGGATGCGGCCAAAGTTGCTAAATGTGTACTTGCTGACATAATTCTTTCCTTCTTGGCCTTGCAACAACTTTTACTTATGGGCGACAGCTTTTGCTGCTAAATTTTTCATAACCAAAGAATATCCTTTGTATTCTTATTTTATACTCAAAATTATTACTAATTTCAAGTGATTTTAAAAATATATACGTAGCCACTTCAGGAGGAAGATTCTTTAGTTTGCGCGAAATTTTAAGCTTCCTGCTTTCCAAACACAAAAAAACAGTTAATAAAGGCATCCTAGGATTTACAAACGGCTTACTGGATTATAATTTATGACTAAAAAAGCAGACGCTGCACTTCGCTATAATGATCCGGCGAATCCATCGTTTAAGCTCGATGACTACCCTTTCTACTTGATGACCCGTACTATGGGTGAATATTACGGCATTCTTGAAGAGGTTCTGAAAACTGCTGGAGTAGACCAGCCACGGTGGCGCGCCCTTATGATTCTCGGTGAACAAAACCCTTGCCGTATTGGTGATATTGCACGTGGTTCTGTTATTAAACTTTCCACAATGACCCGAATTATCCAGCGTATGCAAAAAGAAGGGCTTGTTACTGCAACACCTAATCCTGATGACAATCGTGTTTCCGAAGTACATCTTACTGATATGGGCACTGAAAAACTCGCCAAAATCAAATCTGTTGCCAGTAAAGTTTTCCAAAAAGCAATTGAAGGCTTAGACGAAGAACGTCACAAACAACTCCTTGAAACATTGCGAATTCTTTACAATAATTTACGCAAATCTCCTTATGAGTAAATGTTAAGATAGAAGCTCCCTATTCGCATTTAACCCTTCAATGACAGCAGCAATATCCGCTCTATTGTTATAAAAATGAGCCGATACTCGCAGATTGCCATCCCTGCATGATGTAATGACATTACGTGCTGCAAGTCGGCTAACCATTTCATATTCATTTTTGGTTTTAATAGCGACCATAGCACTGTGTGCATCACTATTTACGGGGCTTGCGAGCGTGCCACCCATTTCAAATACTGCTGCTTTCAAAACAGCATTGAGCTCACGTACATGGGATTGTATTTCTGTAACGCCCACTTCAAGCACTAACTGAAGGCCAGCCTCTGTTGCATATAGGTTTGGTACAGGAGGTGTACCTTGTTCAAAGCGGCGGGCGTTTGGCGCTGGTTCATTGCCATGAATTTTCATTGCATGAATATCAGTTTGTGCAAACCACCCTGTCTGCGTGGGTACCAAGATTTGATTCAAATCCTCTCTCACATAGAGAAACCCAACACCACCACTCGACAACAAATATTTCAGCGCCCCTCCCACAAGGAAATCAATACCCATCTCTTTAACATCCAAAGGTAGAGTGCCAAGGCCCTGATAGGCATCAACAAGTATAAATGCGCCAGCTTTATGAGCGATCTCACATACCGCCTGAATATCGGTAAGCGCGCCGTTTCGATAACACACCAAGGGGACCGCAACCAGTAAAGTTGTTTCATCCACTAAACTAGCGAGATGCTGCATATCCAAAACACCATCTTGCACACGCGCATGCGCAACCTTGGCGCCGCGGGTTTTTTGTGCGTGCCAATTTTGAGCTTCGGTTGGAAACGCAAGGTCAGTCGTGACAATCTTGTTACGTATCCCACCAAAATCAAGGCTGCTTGCAATACTGCTTAGACCTGCTGACGCAGAGGTCGTAACTGCAATTTCATCCGTATGGGCGCCAATAAGCTTTGCAAAAAGAGAGCGCACTCTCTCATGTCTGTCCACCCAACTGTTCCAGTCTGCACCCTTGGTGTTACGGTCCCTTAAATATTCATGATACGCGCCTTCAACCTGGATAGATAAAGCGCCATAAGAACAGCTATTGATATAGCTTTTTTTTTCAAAAATTGGGAAAAATTTACGGTACTGGTCCATATCAACTTTACTCACTAAACTAGACCTCATTCGAAAAGGAGATTAAAACTATTGCAATTGGCACAACAAGGCGCAGGCTCCATGTCCATAACTTCTCCACCAGAGGTTTAAGGCCTACTTTTCCTTCAACCTTTTTACAAATCACCCATCCGGTAAAAAGGGAAATTAACAAACCATTCAAAGGTAACAAGACGCTTGCTATTGCAAAATCAAGGCTGTCAAAAATACCCTTTCCCTCAAATCCCGGCACCAGATTTAGTGGATTAATATCTTGCCATACATTGAAGGATAAAAGAGCTAAAATACCAACGGTCCAGGCAAGTAGGCCAATAATGATTGTTGCTTTTTTACGGGTCATACCCCGTTTCTCCTCAGCCCAAGCAACCACTGGTTCCATTGTGCCAATGCCCGTTGTGAAAGCGGCAAAAAAAAGTAACATGAAAAAAAGACCCCCGACGATTGTACCGCCAGCCATTTGCCCAAAAGCTGTGGGAAGCGTAACAAACATTAACCCTGGCCCACTTGATGGGTCGAGCCCCTCTGCAAATACAAAGGGGAAAATTACAAGCCCTGCAAGCAACGCAACGGCAGTATCCATAATACAGATAATACCGACCGATCGCACAAGGGAGACACCACTTGGCACATAAGACCCATAAGTAATCATAATGCCCACACCAATTGCTAGCGAGAAAAAAGCTTGCCCTGCCGCAACCACAACTGTTTGGCCTGTAATTTTTGAAAAATCGGGCTGGAATAGGAACTTAGTAGCAGTTGCCATATCAGCGTTGAAAAAAGCATAAAGCACCAACCCAACAAGCAGAGTAAACAAAGCGGGCATCAAAATTTTTGATAGCCTTTCAATGCCATTTTTCACGCCACGAATAAGTACAAGAACAATCCCAAACATGAAAAAGCTATGCGCAACAAGAAGGCGTACAGGATCACCAAGCATATCAGAAAAACGTTCTGAGGCAGCCTCTCCGCTCGGACTTCCTGCTTCGCCTAAGAGTGCAGAGACAGAAAAATCAACCACCCACCCACCAGCAACACTATAATAACCAATTCCAACAAAGGGAATTAACACACTTAGAAAACCAATTACACGCCATGTTGGATGAGCTTGCCCTTTTTCTGTAAGCCGCCGCATGGTAAGAAGAGCACTGCCCCCACCCTCACGGCCAAGAACAAGCTCAGCAAGCATAATTGGCACACCAATAACCAATACACAGCCAATATAGATTAAGACAAATGCACCACCGCCATTTTCACCCGCAAGAAATGGAAAGCGCCAAAGGTTGCCCAAACCAACAGCTGCCCCTGCTGCTGCCAAAACAAAACCCATACCCGAAGACCAACTGCGCCCCTCAATATTTGGCATAAAATGTTCCCTTTATCCTTTAGCCATACCTTAATAATTTATCGCGGGGCTACCAGCAGGGTAAAAAACACCCATCAGGCGCATACCGGATTCAGATAAGCACTCAAGGGAGTGCCCTTGTCGGCGTGGCAGAAAAATAATATCCCCAGGCTTCACTGGTGCACGCAGACCTCCCGTCCACATCATACCTTCACCTGAAAGGATAACGATGACTTCTTCATATAAATGTCTGTGCATAGCCGCCCGCGATCTTGGTACTTCGCCAATGAATTGGGTCACTTCCTGAGAGCCAATATCACTATCAACAAGAACTTGGTAAAAACGGTCCGCCATAATCTGAGCTTTCACAGGGTCAAACCCTACGCAGCGTTTAGGCAGCGCCGCATCAAACGTACCTGCCTGTTCTTCTGGCCAACTTACTATTTTTGCTTCAGGGCAAATTGCCGCATATACCATCAGAGATACCTCTGTTTCAAAGCGAAAACTCTCTCCGGCTTTTACATAAACACCAATATCCGGACCAACTTCAAATTGCCGGCCTTCAACATTCACTGTACCTGTTCCCTTAGTACAAAAGAGCACGGTGTCTGACACCGGACGGTTCTGCCAAGGCGAAACACCTGCGTCCACGTCAAAACTAAGAAAACTTATATGCTTGGCGCCATCAGCGGATGAAATAAGGGACTGAACGGAAAGTGTTCCATGTTTTTCTGCTAAAGAAAGATCACGTGTGAGGACATAAGCTCCACCATCCAGCAACGCTTTACCAACAGCGCCGTTGTCTCTCGGCACCAGTATAGCTTCTGCCATTTGCGCTATTTCTTCATAATCAGCCTCAGAATAAGTATCATCGAGGTTATTATGCGAGCCATCGCAATAAGGGCCTGATCGGGTTTGTTTGCACGCGCACAGAAGCACACCCTCATTAACCTCTGCTGTAAACATCAACGGTTTCATGCCCGTATCCTTATGGCTACCATCACAGAAAGGCTGCTTCTTACTCAAGCCACAGGTACACCAAAAATAGCGCTTCCCTTGCCTTAAATTTACCAGACAAGGTTTCTTACTTGCAATAACCGGTAAACTATCTTGAGCATCAATATGCTTCGTCATTACAGTACGTCCCTAACCTTTCCAGGCCGCATGAGCCACTCCTCAGACTGACCCAATTCTCTCAACTATCAAAGCCACACCATAAATGCCGCAGGCTCTACCTCATATAGTCTGCCTTTAGAAATTCCGTGTTAGGGAAAGACCAATTGTCCGCGGCCGCACCGTAATATAAGCAAGAGGGTCTTGCGTACCATTAATGGCATCAATTTGCGCCCGTGTATCAAACAAGTTTTTGGCAAAGGCAGAAATGTTCCACCCTTCGTTTTCAAGACCAACGCGCACATTCATAAGTGCGTAACTATCAAGGTCCACCCCGAGTGGGTTGTTGGGGTTAAACTCTGTATTTGTACTACCACGCCACGACAAATCACCGCGCATAACAAGTTCAAAATTGTCCATAACCGGGGTACGGTATGTTGCAGAAGCACTACCCTGGAATTTTGGTACATTCGGCATACGGTTACCACTCAGTGCACGACTATCTGGGTCGCCAAGATCAGGAGCATCTTCCGTTAGCTTAGCACTTTGATATGACATACCAAGAGACACTTCAAATTCGCTAGAAAGTTGGGCTGCAAGTTCAAGCTCCACACCATCAACCTTGGCTTTACCGGCATTTGTCAAGAAGGTAAAGGCTCCCGTTGCATCCCGCGTAAGAACCTGCATGTTACTCCATCGCAGTGAATAAAGAGCCGCATTAAAGTTCACACGCCCATCCGCCAATGTTGACTTCATACCAAGTTCATAATTCCAGAGCGAATCTGAATTATACGAGGGTAATAATTTAATTTCTGCAGAGATCGTTGGTTTATTAACACCACCCACACGAAAACCTTGGGCCGCGGCAGCGTAGAACAACAAATCTTCTGTTGGCCTGTAAGATGCACTAAATTTAAATGTTGTTTTATTTTCTGAAGTTTCCTGATTAACTGCGTCTCGCACAAAGTCATTCGTGAAACCCGCAAAAGGGTGCGTTGTACGGTCAGATGAGTTACGTGTTGAATCATAATATCGTGTCCCAACAAGCAATTGGAACTGCTCGGACAGGTCGTACGTCATCTCGCCGAAGAGCGCTTTCTGTGACAAGCTATAATCGCTTAGCCGACCAAAAAAAGTATCTCCAGAACCTACAAGAGCATCATCTTCGTTACGCTCACTAAAAGCAGACTTGGGGAGCCCATCATCACCCGTTGCAATCACCTGCACCTCAAAGTCCTGTTTCTCTTCACCATAAAAGCCACCGACCACAAAATTAAAGGGGCCTTCTAATGTTGACGCATACCTCAGTTCATTTGACCATATGCTGCGCTCTTGTGGCTCCAACGTAATACCAGGAATGGGTACGCCAAAGAAAAAGAGAATTGGGGAGCTATCAAACGCAAAATCAATATTACGTTTATAATAGTTTGTCGTTGCCGTAAGGCTGCCCGCTTCGCCCATATATTCCGCTGTAAACCCAAGTGTATATAGGTCTTCCTTCCAACGACTTTGCGTAAGGTCTGTATTTACAAGGTCACCACCCGGCACTGGTGCAAACCCATTATCGGCGTCCCCAAATGACATTGTGCCTTTAGGTGTATAACGTGAAGACCCATCAGAATCAGTTTTCTGATATGTACCACTTGCCGTTAGCGTAAGTTCGTCACTTGCCCACAAACGTAGGTGTGAACGCACACCGTATGTTTCATTTGTATTCACATCTTCAATAGCACCAGCCGGAATACGTACCGCGTCAATAAAACCGCTTGCATCCTCAAACCATGCAACTGTTCGCATAGCGAGTTTATTTTCAATAAGCGGTACGTTAATCATGCCGTTAACATTATAGTTGGTTCCGCCCTTTTTGGTTTGTGATAACTCACCTGAAACATAACCTTCAACGATATCGCCTTTGGGTTTATTAGTTACAAAGCGAATGGTACCGCTCATAGAGCTTGCACCGTAAAGTGTACCTTGTGGGCCCTTGAGTACTTCGACACGTTCAAGGTCATAAAGACGGATGTCAGCATTACGCCCACCCCCATCTTCTGCATTAGACGCCGTCAATATGCCTTCGTCATAATAAACACCAACCGTGGAAGCACCTGATGAATTTACACCTCGAATGATGTATTTTTTATCTCCAGGCCCTAGGTCTTCAAACTGCAAGCTCGGAACCTTGCCCGCTATATCAATAAATTCAGTAGCTCCAGCAGCCCGTAGATCAGAACCCTTAAGGGCTTGAATAGCGATTGGCACATCTTGGACACTTGCAGCACCACGCTTTGTCGCCGTTACCATGATTTCCTCTAAAACAAATGTATCAGCATCTTGCGCTATTACGCCTGTACTTATCACGCACCCGGCAAACATTGTCCCACTGAGCAATCTAAATCTAAGGGTATCACGTTTCATGAATAATTCCTTTCTTACGTAGAAAAGGCGTCCTAAGGCCATTTATGATGGACTCTAATGGGCGTCCCCTGCTTCCACCGTATTGAGGGCAACCTCAACACTCCCAACTAACAAAACCACTATCTACGGTGGCTGATGTTTTTATTAACTTGCATTATTAATTGAATATGGAAGTATAGTCAATATAGCTATAACAATTAATAAGAAAGATGTAAGTGTGAAATTTTACAGCGTTCCACTATACGGTTAACGCCCATAGAACAGCCATATAAGGGAAATTAGGCTCGCATTAAATAGAAGCCTTGTATCTGGGTAACAACCCTTTGAGGGATAAATGTGCGGTAACAAAAAGGGCGCATATAAACCCTTATGCACCCTATAATTAAATTTATACCAAGTTATTTACTCGATAAATAATCCACAGCAAGTGTTGCTATCGAACGAACACCTGTTTTAAGTGCCCGGTCATTGACAAAAAAATCAGGCCTATGGTTAGAAGGCATATCTTTCACGGCAACACCATCTTCTCCCACACCTAACATAAAATAAAGGCCTGGAATTTCCTTCTGGAAAAAAGCAAAATCCTCTGATGCCATAATGACAGGGCTTAACGTCACATTTTCTTTACCCGCTACCCTCTCCAGAGAAGGCACCATTTGATTGGTAAGAGCAACATCATTATAGGTAACTGGTGTGTTAGGCGTTAGTTCAAGTATGGCTTTTCCTCCTGTACTTTCACCAATAGCTTCAACAGTTTTACCAAGTTTCGCCAATAGACTTTCACGTACTTTTTCATCAAATGTACGAATTGTCCCCGTCATCTCAATTGTTTCTGGAATGATATTATGGCGAACACCCCCACGAATGGTCCCTATCGTTATCACTGCTGGAGAGTTGGTAATGTCAAGCTGTCTGCTAGGAATGGTTTGAATAGCATTAATAATTTGCGCTGAGGTAACGATAGGGTCAACACCAAGCCAGGGGGAGGATCCATGTGTTTGTTTACCGCTCACTCTAAGGGTAAACGAGTCAGACGCTGCCATTGCGCCCCGAGGACGGTATATAATTGACCCAGCTTTACCCGGCCAAACATGAAGCCCGAAGATTGCACTCGGTACATATTCGCCGCCCAAAACCCCTTGTTTAATCATAAGTGCAGCGCCACCTTCTTCCCCTTTTGGTGGACCTTCTTCCGCTGGTTGAAATATAAATTTTACAACCCCTGGAATTTCATCCTTCATGCCAGTGAGAACTTTAGCAACTCCCAAAAGGATAGATGTATGAGCATCATGTCCACATGCATGCATCACACCAACCTCTCGTCCTAAATAAGTAGCTTTTTTTACTGAAGCATAAGGCAAGCCCGTTATTTCTGTCACTGGCAAGGCATCAATATCGGCGCGAAGCGCAACAACAACGCCCGGTTTGCCGCCCTTTAAAATTGCAACCACACCTGTATGCGCAACACCCGTTTGTACATCAAGGCCAAGGCCAGTTAAAAACTCGGCAATTTTCTTTGATGTTTCAAATTCCCTGTTAGAAAGCTCCGGGTTTTGATGAAAATGGTGACGAAGTGAAATCACCTCAGCTTCCACAGCGTCACTACCTGCATTGATTGCATCATCTAAATTGCTAGCATCTGCAGCAAGGCTTAATACCCCTGCACAAATTCCTGCACACAGAGGTATTAAACCCTGTTTAAACATACTTGAAACCACACTTCTTCCCCCGGTTATGTATTTGCTCTGGCCTAAACCAGTGAATAGTACCTAAAGTTTTAATACTATGTAATATTCTGACAAATACCATATCCATAAGGGGTGTAAAATGTCACGAAAAGATAAAGGGGGTCCTTCCTCGTCATAAAAGCAACTTACGCAAAATGTATAGAAACGCCGCCATCCACCAAATGAGCATGCCCTGTCATAAAACTGGACATATCTGAAGCTAGATATAATGCCGATTGTGCAATTTCCTCTGGCCTAGCAATCCTCTTTAAAGCATGGAGGTTTTCTACATAAGTTCTCCCCTCAGCTGTATCGGGGGCCATTGCCGTGTCAGTCCCTCCTGGCAAAAGCGCATTTACACGTATACCATTATGCCCATATTCTGAGGCAAGCGCTTGTACCAGACCTATTATTCCAGCTTTGCTTGCTGCATACGCAGCCATTCCTGGCATACCACCTGCGCTATAACCAACAAATGACGACGTAAAAATAAGCGATCCAGCTTTTTGTTTCTGCATGGCTTGTATTTGATACTTCGCGCCTAAAAAAGCGCTTGTAAGGTTTGTATTTATAGTTTCATGCCATTCATCAACAGCCATATCCGTTACAGGCATAAGCGCACCTAATGTACCGGCATTATTCAGAGCAATATCGAGTTTTCCAAATTTCTGGACTGCTAATTCAACAAGGCCTTTGCTAAAACTTTCCTCTTTTACATCCCCTACTAGAGCCACAGCTTTACCGCCCAGTTCCTCGATCTGAACAACAACATCATTAAGGTCCTTCTCGCGCCGCGCAGCAAGAACTATCTCAGCACCCTGTTCGGCAAATAAGAATGCTGCGGCTTTACCAATACCGCTACTTGCCCCCGTAATTATTGCAACTTTTTTATCTAATAACTTCACTGTCATGCTCCCTGCTTTTTGTGAGGGTAGGAAGAGATCAGTTTCCCTTTCTAATAACTATCTGTTTCTTGCGCTTGAATTCATCTTTGCCGTGTACAACAAACTTCAACATTGGCGTCTAAAGCCCGACACAGAATTGCCCTGCAATCACCATAATCATTATAGATAGTGAATCTGTAGCTCTCCAAATGGAGCCAAGAGCTGAGTTTGCAGACTTACGTGAACCTTCGCATATGGTTTCTCTCGGTGGTGTGCAAAGTAATTATTCCGTGCTACATACCCGTGAGGAATGGAGAATAGCTAAATATTTTCCCCAAAATAGATACGAGCCTGTTTGGCAAAGAAACACTAGGGATCAAACATTCATGACATTTAGTTTGAGTAGGTACATGGCACCAATAATACTTTATATATTATTGGCCTTCAATGTTAGCATTCCTCTTGCCGCTGAAACAATAACCGCACCAAAGCTCTATGATGATAGTGACTATAATGAATTTTGGGAGCAACAGTTTCTTTTTGAGAATGGTACAATAGTCACCAGCCAGTTTTTGATCGCGAATTTCCCGTTCAGCAAACAGCATGGCTTGATGATTGCTACCTTTAAAAAACCAAACAAAGATATGATCATTATCAAAAACGGGCGCACCCGCGATGGTTGGGACTATGACCCCGCCAAGCAGCGCTTATCAATATTTCAACATGAACTATCTGGTGAACACCCACATTACAAAACAAGCCTAAACAACACTGCTGCTGAAGTTGATGTGACTTATATCTCAAATCAACAGCCTATCCCTTTAATACTTCCCAACAATGCCCTCGGCCTGCCTGAAATATCCCTTTATGCCCCAACGGCAAAAGCGCATGGCCGCTGGCGTGCAGGACCTGAAATTGGAGGTGCCGGCCAAGGCGGGGCATGGGAAGACCTTGGGAAAGGTTTAGGGTTTGGCCTTCATGTGGTGCAACGAAAAAGCCTTAATAATGCCATTAGGTATTGGCAACGGTTCACAAGCATAACGTCAACAAAAGGCTATACGCCCATACTTCATAGCTTTGAGACCCCAAACGGTGAAAGACAAACTGTCCTCATTCTTTTTTCAGCTACCTCCGATCCCATACGTTTCGACAATGTTGAAATATCAGAAAGCAACGAGGGCACTAAATGGCAAATCCACGCAAAGGCCGGGAGCACCTCACTTACAGGCAGCCTAACAAGCACATATACTATTGGGGAGTTTCTGCTTACAGATCATTTAAATAGTATTGAAGCAATGGTGGCGGGGTCTTTAGCTGACGTTGCTCGCAAAAGATTCTCTACATCTTATTCTATGACACTGAAAATAAATGGAGAGAAAACACATTTTGAAGGTACTGCTCTCGCCGAAGAAATTACTCTTGGGAAAGAAAAAAAGAGAAAACGGAAACCTAGGCGCTAAAAACACCAAATTTCCTAACTTCAAAAACGAGGCCAATGGTAAATGCGAAGCTATTTCCATGTTAGGTTCGCTAGCAGTGCATGTTCAGCCTTCCAACTCAATTGGTTCACTTCTAGTAAATAAAAAGCTTCAATCCTACCTATGTTATTTACCCCTACCTGAACATAATAGTTCTTATCGTAAAACTACCTTTTTCATAAGGGGTGATTCTATGCTTTTTAGTGATTTTTCTGATAATTTTATGCGCAAACCCACCCTATAACGTGCCCATTTTGGTTTTATCTCAAACAAAGATACTTGTGCATATTCCTTTAACCATAGAGGAAACAAATGAGTGCGCCCCGCAACCATGAGGCTCCTTATCAGAATGTTTGATAAACGTAATTTTCTAAGAGGGGCTTGCATAACGCCCGCACTCAAAAAGGTGCTTCGCAAAAACAAGCCGGCTATTGGAGGCGGCTTTTTGTAAATCTATTCGATGGGCCTTACCATAATCCCTGCAATCAAAAAGTTTCTTATAGTTAAAAATTTTACTGCTTGAGCCCTCAGTTACAAAACCCAAAAAACCAAGCATTCCCTAGCGCTCATAAGAAATACACAAGATATTTATCCTTGATGATAAAATAAATAATGAGTTTGTTAGGCATGTCCTAACAAAACTTCTAGAGGGTATATTTTGTTGAGGCTCCAACTTTTTTAGAAACCAAATGGTATATTTAATAATAGCTAGCTCTTCTAAAACTTTTAATCATCATACATTATAGCTCCAATAAAAGTCCTTATAGGCTTCTAAAAAGCCATTCCAATATGAGGTGCGACATAAAGTCTCTAGTAATGTTTTGATGCTCTATTTATAGCCCATACGTTCGTGACAAGGTGGTCGCTGAAATAAAAGTTTAAGAAAAGTCTTTAGCCTCAGGTGTTTTTTTGCAACAAAGGTGAAAGCTTCGTGCTATGTGCATCGTTTTCTACCTAATGCACGACGCTATGTTTGGAGAGATAATAATGACTACAACAACAAAATTCATCAATGTCGCCATTATTGGTGTCGGTAACTGTGCGAGCTCACTTGTGCAAGGTATCTACTATTATGGCGCGTCTCGGGAAAAAGACGCATCTGGCTTGATGCATGAAGACTTAGGGGGGTATGCCGCTTCTGACATCCGTGTTACGGCGGCGTTTGACATAGACAAACGCAAAGTAGGGAAAGATGTTTCTGAAGCTCTCTTTGCTGCTCCGAATTGCACCACTGTATTTCATAGAGATGTACCACATCACGATGTAACAGTTAAAATGGGTGCTACACTTGACGGTTATTCTGATCATATGGCTTCTTACCCTGACGGGCGTCGGTTTATGCCGGGTGACGCGCCAGAGCCAACAAAAGCTGACATCGTTCGTGAACTGAAAGCCGCTAAGGTTGACGTTATGATGAACTATTTGCCAGTTGGAAGCCAACAAGCCACTGAGTTTTATGCTGAGTGTGCACTAGAAGCGGGTGTGGCATTTGTAAATAATATTCCTGTATTCATTGCAAGTAACCCCGTGTGGGCTGAGCGTTTTGAAAAAGCTGGTCTGCCAATCATTGGGGATGATATTAAAGCACAACTTGGTGCCACAATCGTTCACCGTGTATTGACTGACTTGTTTGCGAAACGTGGTGTTGCAATGGACCGCACCTACCAATTGAACACCGGCGGCAACACTGATTTCTTAAACATGAAAAATCAGTCTCGTCTGGCGTCCAAGAAAACATCTAAAACAGAGGCTGTTCAATCTGTAGCAGCGCACCGTTTGGATGATGAAAATATTCATGTAGGCCCAAGTGACTATGTGGCATGGCAAAATGATAACAAAGTGTGCTTCCTCCGAATGGAAGGCCGCTTGTTCGGTGATGTACCAATGAATTTGGAGCTTCGTCTTTCAGTAGAAGACTCGCCAAACTCTGCGGGTGTCGCAATTGACACTATTCGCTGCGCAAAGGTCGCTCTTGACCGGAAACAAGCTGGTGTTATTGAGGGGCCAAGTGCTTACTTCTGTAAGCATCCACCCATTCAGCACACCGATGACGAAGCACGGTTGATGACAGAAGCGTTTATTGCTGGCCGTCAATTTACTGCTGTTAGTAAAACGTCCGATAAGGGCGACACAGACGTGCAAGCTGCTGCTGGTTAATCACCAGTTGTAGATCAATAGCTGCCCGCTTACTTGAGCCAACAAGGCTCAAGTAAGCGGGCACTATAAAAGCAGGGTCTGAAAATGACAGAAATAGCCTCAAAAATTCCGGCACCGTGTGCCCCGCAAGCACACGAGTATGGTCGCCCGGCGTCCATTGAAGATGCCAGCAACAAATACTTTATCCACCCTCTATCCAGTATTGTTGTTATTGCCGCTAAGACGCTCCGCCTGACACCAAATTTTGTTTCATTACTTGGCCTTGGATGTGGCCTTCTTGCTGGCTATCTATATTATTACACGCCGCAAACCAGTTATGTATTGGGTGCCTTTGCTGCAATGATTGGATGGCACATTCTTGATGGCGCTGACGGTCGTCTGGCACGTGAGACAGGGCAAACAAGCGCTTTTGGGCGTATTATAGATGGTATTTGTGACCACCTTGTTTTCTCCGCTGTTTATATTGGCCTGACACTCAACCTTCTTGCTTCGGGCTCGCCTCTCACCATTTGGTGGCTTGTTGTGGCCGCAGGGTTTTCCCATGCCATTCAAGCGGCGGGGTATGAAGAACGACGCCAAAAGTTTCAACGGCGGCTGAAAAATATACAGCGGGAATGCGTTGAAGAGAGCCTACTTGTTATTAAGGGAAAGCGTTCTTTTTGGGCGGGAATTTATGACAAGGCACAAAAGTTTGTCTCTGGAAATGACTGTGGCTTTGATGTGGCATTAGTGAGACTCCGTGTGCACCCCGAAAAGAGTATTCATGTAATCCCTCTTATCAATAAAACAGCACCGATGGTGCATGCGTGGGGTTTGCTGAATGCCAACAATCGTACTGCCGTCATTTTCATCTGTGCAATAATCCAGCAGCCAATATATTATTTCCTTTTTGAACTGATTATTCTTAATCTTATTCTTGTTACATTAATGATTGCGGAAGCCCGACAAGAAAAATCCCTTACTGCTGAGGCTAAAGCCTTAGCGTCGGCTTAAACATTGGGTACCCTCGACGATATTAAAGATATTCTTCGCGGGGCTCTTGCCGCCCTTGGTGGCTTTGGGGGGCGTATGCTTGCCCGGCTTGTCCTTATTTTAACTGCGGGGCAATTATACGGCGCAGAGGCTTTTGGTATTCTTGGTCAAATAGCGGCCATCACTGAAATTACAGCAGCGATTGCCACTTTAGGTCTTCGCCGCAGCCTACTTGATTATTTGAGTGCCAATCTCGACAACGAAGAGGCAATAGCCGCTACAATCAAAAATGCCCTTTTGTCTTCTCTGATACTGGCAACCGCCCTTTCTGCTATACTTGGCATTGCCTGGCCGTATCTTTTTCATGACCTGCCAATGCCTGTCATTTTATATTTTTCGGTACCCGCCATTGTATTTGCAGAGGTTGCCGGTACTGCCATTCGCTTCAAGCGCATTATTCGGTGGGAAGTTATTGGCCGCTATATTATGGAACCATGGTTTTTCCTTGCTGCTGCCTTGCTGTTTTATTACCAAGGCATGCTTACACTCGGCATTCTCATTGCTTACAGCATATCGCACCTTGCTGCCGCCATAGGCATTGCAAAGGGACTTAGTGAAACTATTGGTATCAAACGCATCCTGACTGCCCGCATTACGCGGCAGTCCCTTTATCAACTCCCCCTGAAAAGCTTGCCGGTTGGCATGACTGACCTTGGGGTGATGATGTTTCGGCGCATCGACATTCTTGTCTTATCCATTATGGTCAGCCATGAAGTCACCGGCATCTACTATATGGCACAGCAACTGGTCACCGTACCGCATAAAATTCACCAGCTTTTTGAGCCGATGATGTCCCCTGTCATTGCCAAGTTGCACCATGAACTAAAAAGTGAAGCAATTGCAGCAAAAATGGAAGGTTTATGCCGGTGGGTTTTCACTTTTCAGGTGGCAATCACAGTTCCTTTTATGGTTTTTGCGGGCCATCTTCTTGGATTATTTGGTGATCAATTTGCAGCGGGTGCCACTGTCTTGGTGCTCCTGCTCATCGCAGAATTATTCGATGGCAGTTTTGCGCTAACAGAAACACCTCTTGTTTTCGCACGGCCCAGTACGCCGCTCAAGCTTATCATTATGACGCTTTTAATCGAAGTTCCCGCAGTTGCAGGTCTTTCGCACCTATGGGGGATGGAAGGTGCCGCCGCAGGCTTCCTCATTGCAATGGTGAGCCTTACATCAACGCGATTATTCATGTTGAACAAGCACCTCGATATTCAAGTGCTTACCAGAGCTTTTATCAAACCTGTATTTTTTGCAGTCTTGGTCGGCAGTTTACTAGTGACAGCAACACAGTATATTCCCATGGAACAGGGTTATATATTCGGGCCAGCTATTTTTCTAGCAATTGCGCTCTTCCTTGGTTTGATCCGCCTTCTTGCCCTTACGCCGGGCGACAAAGATATTATCCAGCAACTTCGCGTCGGTTAGTTTCATACCACTCTGTACCCAACTTGATCATTTCTGGACTATCTACATCAATCCAGAAACTATCGCCAACATCAACACCAATGGCATTTTTCTGTGCAGCAAGCATCATCATGCCACCCGAAATAGAATAGTCATTATTGTCTCGTCCACTTTTTTCAATGGCTTCAAAAAGGGCAGGTCCAGCCGAAAAAATACCTGTATCAAAGGCATTATATACTGCAAGTTCTTTGCCGATGTCACGAATATGGTGACCAGTAAACCGTACACGTGTCACATCTTCAATATCCACAAACTCATTATCAAGTCTCAGATCAAGGCCAAGCGCAACCTGATGGTCACCAATCGCTTGTGCCATTAAACGTGTATATAATTTGGGGTCCACCAAATGGTCACACATGGCGAGACAGAACCGACCTGTCAGGACCTTTTTTGCTTTCATCACTGAAATACCGTTTGGATGTTTAAAGTCTGGGTTATATACCGTGGCAATCTCCCACCCACGTCGCTCAGCAAGTTCAGCAAGAAACCCTTTAAGAATATCCGCATGATACCCAACAACGACCGTGGCGCGCTTCAGTCCGGCTGCAAAAGCATTTTCCATCGCATGCTCAATCAATGGTATGCCACATAATTTAACTAGGGGTTTAAGGTCACCTTGGGCGCGTAAACGTGTCCCCATACCTGCGGCAACTATCAGAAGGTCTTCGATCATCCGTTCTTTCCCAATTTTATTCTAGCACCAAGTCTTTGTTGCCGCATTTCATAGAGCCGCAACAAAGCAGGTAAAACAAACCATGTAAGTAAGAGGCACATGCTAAACCCGATGAGTGCTAACATACCCATAGAGCGTAACCCCCCCATAGAGGCAGTAATGAGCCCCCCAAAGCCAAGTAATGTCGTGAGTGTTGTAATGCTGGCAGCACGGCCCGTACCTGCCATCACTGTTTCAACATTCTCCCCTGTTTCACGAAACCGCTCAAAAATATGAACCCCATTATCAACAGAGATGCCAATTAAAGATGGCAGTATGACCATGTTGATGATCGAAAGTGGCAAGCCAATCAAAGCCATAACAGCAACTGTAAATAAAAGGACCAAAGCAGTAGGTACAAGAATAATGGCTGCCCCGTAAAAAGAACGCACAAAACCGAGAATAATCAAGATTGTTACCCCCGCAACAAGCGCCACTGCCCGCAAAGCATCAGCCTTCATAAGAGCGAGCATTTCAACAAAGATAAAGCCTTCAGATGCTGGGTGATAGTTTTTGCCATTCACCGTAAAAGCTGCTGCATCGTCATAAAATTGACGTGCAAGGTCAGCGTCATCCATCGTGACAGAGTTATAGATATACATCAGGTACCCTGGACGGCTTTCTGTACCGAGAAAAACCCTTTGCATGGTGGGTGAAAGGTCCGTTGTTTTTAATGTATCAATATCGAGGTACCTAGTTTTGTCGGCAAGCTTTGTTGGCAAGGGGCCACTTTCCTCAAGTTTTGCCCACATGCGTTTGATCACACGTAATCGGTCCGCTTGCTCAGCCGCATCTGGCACAAAATTGCGCACACTTGTCAGTCTTGCAATTGTCGGGCTTTCTGTATCCTGCTTTGAATACGCTTCAAAATAATCTTCAATCGCCTTCACTTCATCCAGGGTCTCGACAACGAGAACAGCCCTGTCATGACCACCCTTAAAAATGTTTTTCGACTGCTTGGTGGCCCAAAGTTGTTCTTCGGATGGAGCCGCTTGAATATTTTTAAAGTTTTTCTCAAAACCCATTTGAGGGGCCAAAAAGAGGGCGGCCCCTATGAAAGGTATAACAGCGAGTAACGTACCTTTGGGGTACCGAATGCCAACCGTCAAAAATGCAGACAGTTTTTGGCTGATTTTTCGCTTATGGCACAGCCAATCAATTTTCATCTCGACAACTGAGAGAAGGGCCGGAAACACAGTATACATAGAAATAAAAATCAACAGGATACCGCTACCCGCAATAAAACCAAACTCCCGGAAGGCACGAAATTCAGTGAATAATAGTGAAAAGAAACCAATCGCCGTCGTCACACCCGCAACAAGGCCAGCCCTACCTGTTTGCCCTAGAATAAGGGCAATAGCATCAATGTGGCTCTGGCCACCGGCACGTGCTTCAGAATAACGACTAAAGTTATGGATACCAAAATCAATACCCAGCCCAAACAGAATGAGCGCAAGAAAAATGGTGATCAGGTTAAGTCCGCCGACAACAAGCGCCGTTAGGCCAATTGTCCAAATAATACCAAGAACAAGGGGTATTACAATAAGCGGTATCACGATCAGGCGCCGATAATGAAATAACAACAATAGAATGATTAATGTAACCGAACTGCCCAAGCCTACGACCACATCGGTCATCACAGCATCAAACTGTGACACCTTGTTACGAATACGGCCAGCTATGCCCACTTGGAGGCCACTGTCTGGGGCATTCATTTCAAGCGCGGTGATAATTGCTGCAACGTCCGACACCATTTTTTTAGCTTCGCCAAGGCCCTCATACCCTGCCTTGGGCCAAATAACGAGAGCCTGAGTACGCCCATCATCTGAAACAAACCGCTTTTCTGTTTCAACAGGGTCGTAAAACTGTGCTTTGAGGTCTTCTTCAGAAAATCCCCCCGTTTCGATCGCTGTTGCTACAGCGTTTCGACCACTGTCCAGCAGGGTTATATTGATAGGAATACCTGTTTTTTCTTCAAAGCTTGCGCTGGCGGCTGAAACCATTTCTTTTTCAAGAACTTTTTCGACCTTTTCAAGGTCTGGTACACTGAGCATCAAAAGCTTGTGACGTTCAAGAACAGAAATATCTTCAAAATACTGAACCGTATCACTCCAGAGCAGAGGGCGGGTGACAGCTTCAAGAATGAAAAGCGCCTCTTCTACCTGCGCGTGGTTGTCCCCGTGTACAATTATTTGGATTGAAGCAAAGCTACCGGCTTTTTCTAGTGCCTCATTCAAGGTTTGTACACTAGGAGCCCCTTCAGGCATCAAAGCCTCAAGCTTTGTGGAAACCTGCAATCCTTTGATTGCAAAAAAAGAAAGCACTGTCAGCGCAATCGCTGCCGAGAGTATCAGCCACTTGCCCCGTACAATAAAATCAGCGGCTCTCAAATTCCAATTACGCACTAGATATGTACTTCTTTATTACCCGGCAAACACTGTTAACCTTTAAACGAAACAAGCCTTCTATTCGCTCTATCGCATAACATGCATGCTTTGTAGCTATACTTAGACCATTTGGCAAATTTCATACATAATATCTTACTCAATATATACATTATATCTGTTCAAAATATGGCTACAGACTGTGTCTGGTTTCGGTGTTTTGTAAAATACTCTTTAAAATGTGAACAAGGTGCCCTTTAAAATATGATAGGATGTGTTTCATCATAAATATTGGAGGTCCAGATATTGGAGGTGAGTTAACGATGTTAAAACAATTATGCGCCTGCGCCGTGTTGGCCTTTACGGTTAACTTTACCGTAGGAGCCAAAGAGACAGCCGACACTGAAAAGCTCGATAAAGCCCTCGAAAAATTCACCCGTACAGGTGAAACAAAAAACTGCATTAATCCACGACGCATTCGTGACACAAAAATAGTCGACGAAAATTATATTATTTTCCGTGTCGCAGGGAAAACAAGTTATTTAAACAGCCTGCCAAGACGGTGCCGCACCCTCGACTTTTACCAAGCCATTATTTATCGGGTTCGTGGTTCTAGTTTATGCTCGAATGACATATTCCAAGTCTTCGACAGGTCCGGCATAACTGGGGGCTCCTGTTCCTTTGGTAAATTTGAAAAACTGGCTAAAAAAGCGCCTGAAGAACAAAAAACAGAAAACAGCCCCTGATCATCGTTATTAGCCGCTGAGTGTGCTGAGTATGGCTCTGACATACAAAAAGCACGCCTGATTACCCTGAATTAGGCGCTAATATACCAGTTATAAAGACATACTGTCGGGAAAGGTAAGGCTTTTCGTCTAGGGCACCACATGTGACTAGAAAACCGGAGTGATGGGCTAAAACAGGAATGATAGGGCTAAAGCTGTCCTTAGCCACAGAAAACTTGGGATCCACAGAAAGCTAAGGGGTTTTTGCATCAAGAAGTTAGCTTTTTTCCACTAGAAATTTACCTCTGGAGCGCTGATCCTGTGTTTTTAGGGACACGCTTAGAAGTAGCCACTTCCTCCTGCCAGTTAAGCATATTCATTTCAATAAAGAAGAAAGCCGCCAACCACAAAAATGCATCCCATGCCTCGATGCCTTTACCCAAATACCACCAGTAAAAAACATCAACAGCTAAAATGCTATACAGCATAAGTTTGAAAGACTTATAGATATAGAAAAACCGGGTCCCAAATAGCTTTGATGATTCCAGAAAAACTTCCAACTCTAAAATCACCACAATGATAATCCATACACCAGCATTCACAACATCAAGCCACGCCAGTCTATTTATAATGCTCAAGCCTTCGCTCGACGCGAACATATTGAGTGCCTCGTTATAGTAGATGTTGCCCGAAAGAGTTGTGCAATTCTCTACATCTAAAGGAAAATAGTCATCTAATGATGTTGTTAAAGTTGGATGACTTGAGAGCAATTCACATGGGTGAGTAGACGCAACATAGTCTTGAAACTCCAATGGTACATTCAGTGTCGCTACATACCCATAGAAGGAATAAAGGATTACGACGCCGCATAAAAAGGTGAGCGATGAAAGGAGCCAATCAACCCAGCCTTTAATCGCATTGTCCGGAATTACATAAGTCTCGAGCTCTAGAAGCAGCAAAAGGATAAGCCATGCCGCTGTGTCTATAGTGTCAGAAAAAGCCACAATAACATCACCAGGGTGCAACCCTCCCTGATATGTTACTGCAACATTGCTAATATCTTCGATGAAAAAAAGCCCAACATTAAGGGCCAGCAATGCATAAATTGCATATTTAAAAATCTGGTATAGCTTACTTGGTGTCACTACCATAAACCATCCAACTCATATACCCTGCCAATAATAAGCTGCCCCTAGACCCGCCCAAAGAAGCTAGAAATTCACTCATTTTAAAGCGTGCAGACCATCTCTAATCTGCACACTCCGTTATTCTCTATTCCCCAAAGCGATAGCTAAGGCGTACTCCAAATGTACGGGGCCTTGACACGCCAAAATAATGCGCTGGGATAATGCCACTGCCTTCAGCGACACCTTTATAATAAAGTTTATTCGTTAGATTTTCAACATACCCCGTGACAGACCACCCTGCATGAGCAGCATACCCTAAGCGTAAAGTTATATCTGCATAACCAGCCATTCGGCCTTCGGCAAGGTGCTTCTGCCCACCAAAAATTTCAGATTGTCCAAATATTTCGCCTGAGGCAAAAACTTCACCATTCTCTAAGCCATAATGTACCTTAGCAACTGCAGAGCCAGAGAATTGAGGAATATGGGGTAGCCCACTCCCCTCACAAACATCTTCACCATCACATATTGCTTGAGCGTTTTTCACTTTCGAATCTGCATAAGCGCCAGAAACCAAAAGCTCAAAATATTCATTAACATCTAGTTTGGCAGAGCCTTCCAGTCCCCAGCCTTTCACGTTTCCAACGTTGCTCACGACAATACCACCGCCGTTACCGGGGATTGTTACCTGCAAATCATTATAGGTATAATAATACGCATTCAGATCAACCAGACCCCTGCCATTAAGCACTTTTACTTTAGTACCAATTTCATAAGACCATGCTTTTTCAGGGTCAAATTTATCAGGGCCGGCGTCAGCAGAAGTAATTCCTAATTCACCTAATAAGTCTGGAGAGATTGAGAAACTACCATAGCCCCCCGCCTTAAAGCCGCGGGTAATACTGGCAAAAACAGTGACATCATCACTTGGCCTGTACCTTGCGATAAAGCGGGGAGACAAAGCACCCCATGAAGCTTTATCTTGCAAGAAACCATCTGTTGTATACCCAAATGCAAAGAAAGGCCCGAGGTCACTCTCAACAGGGAGAATACTGACGGAAAAGTCTTTAATGTCCTTTGTATAACGAAGCCCAACCCCCACATCAAACTGGTCATTGATAGCATAATTAAGGTCTACATAAGCCGCCCAACCATGGTATCTGCCTCGTGTATCATTACGCTCTAACAGGCCGTCTGGATTAGGTGTAAACTCACCGCCATAATAGGCAATGTAAGCAGAGCAATTATCAAACCCATAAGCGCTTAAATAATAAGCACACATGACCTCTTCACCGCCTTGCTGAGCAAATTGAGCATCAATATTCTCATCATAGAATGAGACACCTGCATACCAGCTTAATGGGTCATCTGTATCAGAAACAATTCTTAATTCTTGCTCAAAATATTTACCATCTTGGTCCTGACCGTACCCGTTAATAGCGAGCGGCGTGCCATCAAAATCTTCTGCATAACTATAGGTATGTGATTTATATCCGGTGAGGGACGTAAAAGTAGCGCCGTCCAAGTCTACATCAACTTGAAGTCCAAAGCTCCAAACGCGGGCATCATCTCTGTTGCCAATTGCCAAGTCACTATTGATAGTCCTGCCATTACTAGCTAAATCAACACCAAATAAATCTGTTAAAGTGGCATAGCCTTCATCTAATTCTGTGGCTACATAAATTGAACCACTTTGGTCACGTTTTTCATACTCAGCCGTGAATAAAACCTCTACAGTTTCATTCTTATATAATGCTGAAAGTCTAGCAGCATATTTGTCAAACCCCATCAGAGGGTCAGCATTGGGCTGCGCCTTATTTGGCAGATACCCATTTTCCTGCCCCGCAATGCCAGCAACGCGGATTGCAAATTTATCAGAAACAGGAAGGTTGAATGCACCCTCCCCAACTACCAAGCCCCGCTCTCCAACGTCCAGATCAATATATCCCCCCGAACCGTTCAAATTAGGCTTTGTTGTATGCACACTAATAGCACCGCCAACGGATGCACGGCCAAAAAGAAACCCTTGCGGTCCCCGTAAAACTTCAGCACGTTCAATATCAAAAAGAGACGTTACAACAGAACCATTCCGCCCCTGATAAAGACCGTTTTTAAAGAATGAGATGGATGGATCACCCCCCACGCCAAAGTCATTTGTTAAAATGCCCCGAATGGAAATACTATCAATAAAACTATCGTCACTATTGCCTGTTACGCCGGGCGCAAAACTTACAATATCTTTGACATCACTCAAATTAACATCACGCGTAAAGTCACCAGAGAAAGCTGTAATAGCGAGAGGCACATCTTGAATGGACTCCGCGCGTTTCTGCGCGGTTACCAAAATCTCTTCCAGTGCAAATACTTCCCCCCCAGAAGAAGCTGCGTCCGAACTCTGCGCCGAGACCACTGCCGGGAAGACTAATCCCATAATTGTTGCCACCGAGCAGCTCGTCAACAAATGCTGAGACCCTGCTTTTCTCTTCATAACCATTTCACCTTCTCCCTAGAAGCCAATAATTGAGCACAAACCCAGATCAATGTATTCCGGACTATCATTCCAGAAGTTAACAGAGCAAAAATTTTTATTTTATTTTTTACATTTGTTTATGTGATCACAAAAAATATAGCAGTCATTTATTCGGGACGCAACCAATAAGCAAATATTAGTGGACACAAACAATCTCCATACTGATAAAAATTTATCCTAAAGGGCGATGCCTGCCTCTAGTAAAATTTCATACATTGGCGTTAATTCTTGTTCGTAACACTTCCACCGCCCAACTGATCTGCTGTGAGCTTTTTCACGAACTTGCGTTGCGCTGGCTGTTGCAACAGGAGCCGCTTGGCTATAAAAATCCAGACATTGATCTTGCCACTCCAGCCCCAGAAAATCGATCACGCGCCTGCTGTTGACTTCTACATTCTGGACCAATTCTTCATAGGATACATCCAAGATACGCTCAGGCATCATACTGCGCCATTGCTCCATAAGTTTATGGTACCGCACATAATGGCGGGCCATCTCTTTTTGGTCATACGAATGCAAATAAGCATCTGCAAAAAGCTGCTTATAGCTTGAAAAACAACTATCCATCGGGTTTCTAACCAAATGGATTATTTTTGCCTGCGGTAAGGCCTTTGCTATCAAAGGTGCCAGTAAGTAATTTCCCGGTAATTTATCAACAAATCTGGGGGCACCTGTACGCATTGGTCGAGACGCACGAATATATTCAGCACCAATTGCCTGAGGATCAGCCTGACTGTAAACTTCGATAGCCTCGGGTGACCATCTACCACGCTCGACCCCTCCTGAAACACGAAAAGAAGAAAGACTAAATTGCTGTAATTCTCCTGCTGATTCAATGTCACTGTGGCTCGTAACAATACGCTCGAGAAGCGTTGTCCCTGTACGAGGTTGGCCGACAATAAAGATTGGTGATGGGTCCATAAATCCCTTGTGTTTACTGGCTAACCAGCCTCCCGTGAACCAAGTCTGAAGCGCCTTAAAAAGTGCTACATCTGCAGCCTCGTCAAAAGGTGTTAAAGTGCGGCGCGCCCTTGCACCCTTTTCAAAAGCCTTATATGCCGAAGGCCAATGTTCTATATCTTCATATTCTTTCCCCGCAGCATAGGCGTAGAAAGGAATAGCCCTTGTGTCAGTTGCTTTATTCGCCAGATCAATCAGCTTGCCAGCGCGCGTCTTGTCTGTTGCTTTTTCAAGCGAAGACAAAAGCCAGTGTGCCTGAGGTATATTTTGAAACCTTTCAATGACACCTTTGAGGACTATTTTAGCTCGCTTTGTGTCACCCTGAAAAATCAGAGCGCTTGCAAGGTTTATAGAGAAAGAGGCAACCTCTGCACCCCCGGCAACAGCTTTTTCATACCATGAAATTGCCGTTTTCTGATCGCCAAGCTGGGAATACACAAGGCCAATAACATCTAAGACATGACTATCTGTTGGCTGAGCATCCTGAGCTTTTTGTAAAGCCCCTTCAGCGCGAAGAGGCTGACCAAGCACCATAGAAACACGTGCAAGCTGTGCCCAAGCCGCCGCATGCTTTTCGTCCAAATTGGTT
>Ga0316208_1001217_pt1 | contig 25200 bp, 24 predicted proteins | sample 3monopyrite_MG_FD_204944 | JGI IMG/M metagenome (GOLD analysis project Ga0316208, IMG submission 204944) | Microbial mat bacterial communities from mineral coupon in-situ incubated in ocean water Damariscotta River, Maine, United States -... | ecosystem: Environmental > Aquatic > Marine >... | reverse complement strand
TTGGCATATAAAAAGGTCAATATGATCAATAGCCATTGCTGTATTTTATTCATTAAGGTTCCTTAACTTAATAAAATATTCTTTTATTTATGTCTTGGTTTTAATGTATTAAATCGTAAAATCAATAGGTAAGTTATAAAAAAATCACAGTGATTTGATTTATTTTAGTATGTTTGATTTTATTCCTAACCCAGATATAAATTGTGATGAACCTGCACCACAGGAAATTATGGTTTTCATTGCTGTTTCAACTGAAACATCAATTTCGGTAATATCTTCATTTTGCATGTGTAAGATGAAACCGGTAGTGGGATTTGGTCCGCAGGGGATAAATACTGTTGTATGACTTTCATCTATTTCATCAACGATAAACCCCGTTGCTGAAACACCTGTATTTCCCACTTTAGCAAGTACAACTTTGCGAAACAGGCCCTTTTGTTTTCCTGTTATTTGGGATGTTATATCCTTAATCATTTTATAACCAGGAATTCTGGACAAGGTAATACGCTCTAAAAAATGAAACAGGCTGCTGCCGATATGTGTTCTGACAATCATGCCAATGACAGAAAAGAGAGTAAAACCGGCCACTAAGCTAATAATGATGGCGATGGGTTCGGTCACAGAAAAAGTCGTGGTCAAATAATGGGTTAAAGGTTTTGCATTATTCTGGAAAATATTGAAAAGCCATTGTCCAATATTAAGGATAATAATTATAGGCAGTAATACGATGACACCACCAATAAATATATTGAATATAAAGTTGCGAATTCTTGTCATAATCTATTTACTCGGATTTAAAGATTGGATTTGAGTACCGTATGTAAATCTTATTAAACCTTTATTTGAACATGGTGCCACCTTTTAAATTATAAAGAGAGGATAGTGAGACTACTGCTAGTATAAAGCATTAAATACATTAATCTCTATTCATAGTTATCATTGCAATTCATTCATTCATTGGCTAATTATATTTATCTTTTAATCGAATATTTAAACTTGAATATAAGTATATCTCGTTTATGAGTGATGAGGTAAAGTACAGAGATAGTTCAGTATAATTTGCACAGGTACAGCATGGAAAATATTACATTAAATCTGGTTGCAGTTGTCGTTTTGCTGGTCATCAATGGGTTCTTCGTTGCTGCTGAATTTGCTTTGGTAAAAGCCAAGGGATTTAGAATTGAAGCATTAGCGAATCAAGGGCACTCTTCGGCAAAGCTTACATTACGTATTCAGAATGATCTTGAAGCTTATTTGGCTGCCTGCCAGTTGGGAATTACTATGGCATCACTTGGTTTAGGTTGGGTGGGTGAGCCAGCAGTTGCTGCTTTGCTCGAGCCATTGTTTCATAGATTAGGTGTACCTGAAACAATGCTACATACCTCTGCATTTATTGTTGGTTTTTTAATTTTTTCGTCTTTACATATTGTTGTCGGTGAACAGGTTCCAAAAACACTGGCTATTCGCAAAGCAGAACCTGTCTCGCTTTGGGTCGCTTATCCACTGCATGTGTCTTATCTGATGGTTTTCCCACTTAACTGGTTACTCAATAATACGACTCGGATTATTCTTAAATTATTTAGAATAGCAGAAGCAACACATGCTGATGTTTTTACAAGTGATGAATTCAAAGGCTTAGTTTCTACTTCAGAAGACCATGGAGAATTGCAATCTGACAAAGCCGTCATGCTTAGAAACCTTTTGGAGTTTGATCAACGTTATGTTGGGCGTGTCATGATTCCTCGTACAGCACTTAATATATTAGATATTAATGGTCAGCCTGAAGATAATCTTGCCATTATTCGTGAAAGTGGTAACTCAAGATTTCCGCTGATTGATAGTGAAAATGATGAAGAGATTGTGGGTATTGTCTTAGCTAAAGATCTCTATGCCGGTATGCTTGGCTCAGATCCTGAGCCATGGACTAATTTATCGAAATATAAACGGACGCCATTGGTTGTTCCTGAGACACAGAAAGTTGCACATTTGTTTGATGTGATGCGAGAGGAGCGTGATCATATCGCACTTGTTGTTGATGAATATGGCACATTGATCGGTATCGTGACACTGGAAGATCTATTAGAAGAAATAGTGGGTGAAATTGAAGATGAAACGGATACGGTTGAGTCTTCATACGCTATCACGCAGTTGAATGAGGGCTCATGGGAAGCCGATGGTCTGGCATCATTGTCTGATGCTGAACGAGTAATTGGTATAATTGTGCCAGATGAACTGGATGCAAATACATTATCGGGTTTGTGTATTGGTGCTTTAGGTGAAATGCCAGTGGCGGGTGATACTGTGAGTGAATATGGTTATCGATTTACAATACAAAGTATGGAAAGCCACAGAATTGGAAAATTGCTAATTGAAAAGCTGGATGAAGCTGATGTGGTTACGTCTGACTCTGATACCACAAGTGCTGAATAAAGCGGAGTAGACAGCTGGTAACGTTATATTTGGTTTTATTCGTGTTAGGTATTTATTGGCAGTATTGTTTAAGTCGATCGTTAAAACATATTAAAGGGATTTATGGATAGACATTCTGTGACTTTAGGTATTAATTGTTTACGATAAACGCTAATACTATCGAGCTCACCAATACGTTCAACTTTATCGGTGAACAAAAGTTGTTTGCGCTGCATCTCATAAATATGATATTTGATAGATGAACTACCAGAATTGATTACAAGTATATGCATTAACTTATTTGCCGATATTAAAAAAACATCACTTATAAATTATTTGTCACTGATTACGTTTGGGAAAGCCAATCTTATTGCCTGGTATATTTCCGTAGTAACAATTTTTCAATTTCCACCAAAAAAAGAACCGACGAAGCAACTACAATGATACGTAACCAGGCATGTAAATCTATAGCTGTAGTCGCGAACAATGTTTGCATCGGACTCAAGTAGGTAAAAGCCAGCTGGAATATAATCAATAAACCAATGGCATAAAGTGCATAACGATTTCCGAAGAGTCCTTTTACAGTGAGTGATGGTGCTAACAGATAGCGTACACTAAATAAGTAAAAGATTTCAAACATAACTAATGTATTGACGGCAACGGTGCGTGCAAGCTCTATCGAGGCATCGTGTTGTCGTTCCCACAAAAACAAACCAAACGTACCTGCAACAAGAATGAATGAGACAAACATTACCCGCCAGATAAGAAAACGCGAGAGAATAGGTTCCTTTGGATTGCGAGGAGGGCGTTGCATAACATTTTGTTCCGGCGGCTCAAAAGCGAGCGTTAATGCCAGGGTCACCGCTGTAATCATATTAATCCACAAAATTTGTGCCGGTGTAATGGGTAGCAGTTTGCCCATAACAATCGCAGCAATAATAATGAGTGCCTCTCCACCATTAGTGGGTAACACAAACAAGATCGACTTCTTAAGATTGTCATAAACAGTGCGACCTTCCTCTACTGCATGAGCGATGGAGGCAAAGTTATCATCAGTCAGCACCATCTCAGCAGCTTCTTTAGCCACTTCAGTACCTTTGTGTCCCATTGCGACACCGACATCAGCACGTTTTAGTGCCGGCGCATCGTTAACACCATCGCCCGTCATGGACACCACTTCACCCATAGCCTGTAAGGTTGTGACCAGTTGCAGTTTCTGTTCCGGAGAAACCCGTGCAAAAACATCTGACTTTTGAACCGCTTCTTTTAATTGAATTTCATCAAAGTTTTCCAGCTCGGAACCTTGCACAACAGTAACACCATCACCAATACCCATCTGGGTAGCAATGGCTCGGGCAGTAATAGCATGATCGCCTGTAATCATTTTTACCCGGATTCCAGCCGATTGGCAGACGCGGACAGCTTGCGTTGCCTCTTCACGGGGCGGATCAATGATGCCAACCACGCCCAGCAGGGTAAGTCCGCTATCTACATCGCTGAAATTCAGATTCTGCTGCTCAGCAGTAGCAGGCTTGAAAGCAATGGCCAATAGCCTTTGACCACGTGATGCCATGTTATGCATACACGTTTCCCAATAAACTTTATCCAGAGGCACATCGTCACCGCGCATGCGTTGCTGGTGACACATTTCCAATACACGTTCCGGCGCGCCTTTAATATAGATAAAACCATGTTTAGAATGATCATGATGCAGCGTCGCCATAAAACGGTGTTGCGATTCGAAAGGGATTGCGTCAGTACGGGGATACTGAGTCAGACAATGATCGTGTTCCAGTCCAGCTTTCAATGCCAGGGTGACCAACGCACCCTCAGTAGGATCACCCTGTATCTGCCACTGACCATTAGTTTCAGTTAAGCTGGCGTCATTACATAATAAAGCTGCGCGTGCTATTTCATGTAATAATGGGAACTCATCTACACTTACATCCTTATTATCAAGAGTAAAAGTACCATGTGGATCATAACCAGCACCGCTAACTTCACAAATTCCAGCACCGGTTGCTATTGTTTGTACCGTCATTTCGTTGCGCGTGAGTGTCCCGGTTTTATCTGAACAAATAATGGTAACAGAGCCCAGAGTTTCAACTGCAGGAAGCCGACGGATAATGGTATTTTTCTTAGCCATACGCTGTACACCTATAGCTAAGGTGATTGTCATTATTGCCGGAAGCCCTTCAGGAATACCTGCCACTGCCAGCCCCACTGCTGCGAGAAACATGTCATTGACTGAATAGCTTTGAATAAGCACACCGTATAAAAATGTAACCATGGCAATTATCCCGATAGCAACGGTAAGCCACTTAGCAAATATAGCCATCTGTCGTAATAAAGGGGTAGTGAGGACATGTACTTTTTGTAATAAACTACTTATGCGGCCAATTTCTGTACGGTCGCCAGTCGCAATAACTACACCTTGTCCCTGGCCGTAGGTCACCAGGGTGCCAGAGTAGGCGAGACATTTTCTATCTCCGATAGAGGAACTCTCGGATACAGGTTGAATGGATTTTTCCACAGGAACGGATTCGCCCGTCAGCACGGCTTCTTCTATTCGAAGTTCACGGACTTTGAATAATCGTAAATCAGCGGGCACTTTGTCACCAGACTGAACCAACACAATATCACCGGGTACTAACTGCACAGATGGAAGAGTGACAAACTTACCATCACGTTTAACCATGGCCTGATGTGAAAGTATATTGCGGATGGCATCAAGTGCTTTTTCAGCTTTGCCTTCCTGAATAAAACCTATAACGGCATTCAGAATTACCACACCAAAAATGACACTACTGTCGACCCACTGCCCGAGAAGCGCTGTGATCACAGCTGCACCAAGTAGCACATAAATTAAAACATTGTGAAACTGTAACAGTAAACGTCCAAGCGCACTTTTTCTTTGGGCTGGCCTAAGTCGATTTCCCCCCGATTCCAGTAGGCGTTTTTGTGCATCATCCTGAGATAAACCTGCTGTGCTTGAAGATAGCTGACGAAATGAGCTATCTGTATCAAAGCTATACCACGGCAATGGTTTCACAGAAGTTTTATCAGCCATTTTTAAATCCCTCTAACTTTTTCTATAATTCATTTTAACGATTCCTAGTAAGACATTCTATGTATGTCAGTTTAGTATAATAAATTATAATTTGTTTACTAAAGGTAAATGCCTATTTTACAAAACATTTATTGATAAATAATATTTAGTCACTTACATTCAATAAAGCATAAGACCATTTAAAAATCTTGTAACTCAATCTATTTTTAATGGTGTTCTTTCTGAAATGGATTACTAACCAGAGCTATTTGTTCCCTTCCCGATAGCGGAGAAAAATAATGAATGAACCAGTTTCAATATTTGATGGTTTGGCTGCGGCATTCCAGGATTTAATAAGCCAGGTCGCCGGGTATCTTCCTAAAGTTATGCTTTCTCTAGTGGTTCTGATTTTTGGTTGGATACTGGCACGACTAATGCGCTTACTGGTGGTACGCACAATTGCACGACTCGACAGATTATGGCAGCGGATGATTGCTAAAAAAGAGTTAGTACATCTGCAACCACGTAATCCACCAACACTTATAGTGGGTGAATTGGTATTCTGGTTACTCATGCTAGTTTTTATCACGTTTGCCGCAAATATACTTGGGATAGGCATATTTGGTATATGGCTCAAGTCAGCTGTTTCTTACTTACCGGTGATTGCTGCAGGACTGCTTATTGTACTGGTCGGTTTCGTGGTCAGCTCCCTCGTCCGTGACCTTGTTGCTACCGCGACTGCATCTGCGGGGCTATCGAACGGAGGGTTACTGGCACGTATAGCGCAGATCATTATACTTTTTACCGCGATAATTCTGGGTATCAATCAAATTGGTATAGATATCATATTCTTGTCTGATGTGGTGGGAATAATTTTGGCTGCCGTTTTGGGTGGCATTGCTTTGGCGTTTGGCCTGGGGGCGCGTACTCATGTCAGTAATCTAATTGCGGCTAATCAGTTAAAGCAGCTTTATCAAGTTGGTGACACGGTGCGAATTGGTGATATAGAAGGACGTATAGTGGATATATTGATATCTCGTGTTGTTATTGATACCGAGAATGGCAGTGTTGATGTTCCAGCAAAGATATTTGATGAGCAGGTTACAATGATTACGGATAAGAGTGCTTAATGTGAAAGTTGAAAACTCTGTTTCACAGAAATTTCTTTTAAATTACCCAATAGAGGCAGCACGCACTCTAGAACAAGTTGCGACTGAAGATATTACAGCATTGTTCAGCGAGTTATCGTTTGAAACCAGTGCACCAGTATTGGCTGCGTTGTTACCGGAAAAGGCTGTATCTTGCCTGGAATTAATGAAAGTATCTTATACTGCAAAATTGTTAGCAGAAATGCCGCTTTCAACTTCTGCTCGACTCTATCGTATGTTGAGCACAGAAAGCCAAGAAGCAATCTCGGTTTTATTCTCAGATAAAATGCAAAAACGGCTTCAACGTTATATTGAGTATCCGCCATTCTCAGTGGGGGCGATGTTGGATCCCTGGGTTGATGTCTTACCAGAGACCGTAACTGTAGGAGAAGCTATTCGTCGTATTAAAAAAATTAAGCACCCCGTAAAATGTGAGCTTTATATTATTGATGATGCATATAAGTTAGTAGGAATGATTGAACTTGGTAGGTTACTAACATCGAGTCACCATGCCATTTTACGCGACATCATGAGTCGCAAATCTCAACCTGTATCCGTTCATGCTTTAACTGAATCTTTGTTAACACATCCCGGTTGGAAAACACGACGAAGATTACCGGTGGTCGAACGGGACAAAACGTTATTAGGTGCATTGGAATATCAATCAGTGCAAGAAACGTATGGAAATAGTCGGATTGATCTGACTCATGACTCCATGGAAAATTTACTGTCATTAGCAAGTTTATATTGGATTAGTATGGCTGAGTTATTAAGTAGTCTATTTAGTATGAAAAAATCGGGAAAGGAGGATAAAAGATGAATATAAATACTCAGCATGCAATTAATGCATTAAATAATGCATTTTTACTTTACCACCCGATAGAGGCACAACAAGCAGTCAATAAGTTATCAGTAGAAGACTTAAATGAACTGATGCAACAACAAACAGTTCCAGAGATGATTAATATTTGGAATGGATTATTGTTGGATGCTGCTACAACAAGTTTACAAGAATTGCCGCAGTCATCAATAAAACAAATTTTATTACGAGGTGATCCTGTTCGCGTCGCACGTGTACTAATGCGGCTTAGTTTAGAAGAACGGCTGAGTATGATGAAACTTGTAGATATCACTCGGCAACGTGAATTAACTTCACTGGTACAGTACCCGGAAGAAAGCGCGGGTTCATTAATGGATAAACGTTTCCTGCCATTGAATATAAATCTGACTGTAAGAGAAGTGTTGCATCGGATTCGTAAATTCAAACCACGTTTTTCAAGACAATTGTATATCGTCGATAATGAAGGACAACTGCAAAGCATGATTGAAATTCATCGTTTAGCACTTGCTGATGCAACAGACACATTAGATAAGTTGGCTCAACCAGTACCCGGGTTAGTAACAGCAACTGCAACACGAGAAGAAGTCGTCGAACAATTAGAAACACACCGCGTTACAGATTTAGCTGTTGTAGATATCAGCGGACGTCTAATAGGCATCATTCAATACGATGCTTTAATGGAAGCGGTACGCGAAGTAAGTACTGTAGATATTCTTACAATGGTAGGTGCCAGCCGTGATGAACGTGCCTTATCTCCCATTAGCTTTGTGATAAGCAAGCGATTACCGTGGTTATCCATTAATTTATTGACCGCATTTTTAGCTGCCTCAGTAGTTGGATTGTTTGAAGACACGATTGCGAAATTTACTGCTCTCGCTGTTTTGTTACCGGTAGTAGCAGGGCAATCAGGTAATACAGGTGCACAAGCTTTAGCGGTAACCATGCGTGGTTTGGCGTTACGTGAAATTGGTACCAGCCAATGGATGAAAGTAGCAAGAAAAGAAGTTGGCGCTTCTTTTGTAAACGGAATTGCGATTGCTTTGCTCACCGCTTTAGGTGTTTTAGTTTGGAGCTCTTCGACGGGGTTGGCCTTAGTAATAGGATCATCTATGGTCATTGCCATGGTGGCGGCGGCATTCGCCGGCGTCATTGTGCCTATTGTGCTTTCATCCATGGGACAAGATCCTGCACAGTCATCTTCAATTATTTTGACCACTGTCACTGATGTTGTCGGCTTTTTTGCTTTTCTTGGTATAGCAACATTGCTGTCGAGTATGCTGTAGGTAAAAGATTATGCAACAAAGTTTGATAACAATCGGTATGTTAATAGGTGGGCTTGGTCTGTTTCTTTTGGCTGTAAAAATGATGATATAAATAATGAAGCTCAGGCAAATGAAAGTATTGAATAAGTAATATTATAACTCTTCATTCATTTTTTTGGCTTTGTTTTTTTTCGCTATATGGCCGTGAAGAAACCAACCTATAACAATGCCGCTCAGTAAAAGAAAGACAAACATCAGTGAACGCGACATAGCCATTTTCCAGAATAGAAAACGTAACTCAACAATCTCTGCATTTTGAACAATAAATGTTGTGGTTAAAGCAATTAATATAAGTGTTGTTACTAATTTTATATTCATGATGCTACCCATTTAGTCCATCATAGTCATAATACAGATAAAAAAAGCAAGTGTTGCATAGCCATAACTTTTTAAGCATGGCTGATTTTTAATGACACGTAATTATTTTTATTTTCTAATAATATATTAGACTGAAGTACGGTATGAAGTCTATTTTATTTAATACTATTTATGAGAAATAAGTAATGTTAGAACTCTCGGTTAATCTATTGGTTTGGTTTGGTATTCTGTTTTGTATAACCCAGTCTGCCATATTCTCTGGCCTGAACCTGGCTATACTGGGTATTAGCCGCCTGCGCCTTGAAGTTGAAGCTTCATCCGGTAATGTAGATGCGGTAAAGATACTTGTTCTTCGTAAAGATTTCAATTTTTTGCTTACCACTATTCTTTGGGGCAATGTGTCAATTAATGTCTTGTTGGCACTCTTATCAAACTCAGTTATGGCGGGAGTAACAGCTTTCTTATTCTCAACAGTTCTTATTACGTTTGCAGGCGAAATCGCCCCACAGGCATATTTTTCTCGACATGCAATACGTTTAGGGTCTCTACTCGCTCCGGTAATAAAATTTTATCAAATTATACTTTTCCCTGTAGCAAAACCAAGTGCCATAGTGCTTGACTGGTGGTTAGGTAAAGAAGGAATTCGTTATTTCAATGAACGTGATTTACGTGCGGTCATTCGTAAACATATTGAAGCTGAAGAGACTGATGTGGATCATCTTGAAGGAATAGGTGCTTTAAATTTTCTGGCTCTGGATGATATTGTTGTTACACAGGAAGGTGAACATCTTGATCCTGACAGCCTGATTAATTTGCCTATGAAAGATGGTAAGCCGGTATTTCCAAATTTTGAGAGCAGTATTAACGACCCATTTTTACTCAGTATAAATCGTTCTGGTAAAAAGTGGATAATTATTCTTGATGAGCAAGAACAGCCTTACATGGTTTTAAATGCAAATGCTTTTTTACGGGAAGCCTTATTTAGTCAGAAAAGAATAAATCCTTACGCCTTCTGTCATCGTCCAATTATTGTGACTGATCTAAAAACACTACTGGGTAAGGTAGTTGCAAAGCTTAAGGTTTATCCAAAATCAGATATAGATGATGTTGTTGATGACGATCTCATTCTCATCTGGTCTAAAGAAAAAATAGTTATTACTGGTTCAGATATCCTGGGACGTTTATTACGTGGTATAGCAATGAGGGATATTAAAACTACAAGAGAATAAATGTATTTAGCTACCTATTTATTTAAGTATTTTTTGTATTAATGTGCGACAAGTTGGACTATATTTGCCCGGTAGCGATATTTTAAATATATCTTTAAGGAAATAATATGATGACTAAAAACAAATTATCAATTGCATCGATCGTTCTTTTATTTTTAACTTTATTGCTTGCTGGCTGTAGCTCGGTTCAGGTTGGGCAGGATTTTGATGTTCAGTTATTCAATAACCTGGTTAAAGCGAATACCACTACTAAAAGCCAGGTAAAAGGCTGGTTAGGTGCACCGAATAGCATCGGTATTTCACTGGATAAAGATGGTGAGGTTTCAGATGAGTGGATGTATTTTTATGGTGCTGGGTCTTTATCTAACATGAAAAGTGCCAAAATAAAAATACTGCAAATCCGTTTTAACAAAAATGGAATAATAAACAGTTATAACTGGTCTAACAGTAAATAATTCAGTTTGTTTTATTCCAGCAGAAATGCGTTATGCATTACCGCTTAGGAAAATGCTATGAACAGAGTAATATTTATTTTCTAATTACACCGGCTATATGATCGGGCTTTCAGGATCAGGAAATGCTATTTCTTCAGGTAAATGTTCTTCCTGAAAATCATCTACTTTAGCCTCGACTTCTTGTATGTCTTCAAAACGGGCAATATGATAAAGCGCATCACCTTCATTAACTAAGGGTAAATTTGTTCTTCCAATAACGATACCATTGTAAGATGAAGTCACATTCACTTCCTTTTCACCAAATGGATCTGCAATTACACCTAATAACGTATCTTTTTTAACTCTGGCACCTAGTGGAATCATTGCTCTAAGAATACCGCTATCAGGTGCGCGTACCCATGAGCTGGAACGCGCAACAACAGGCTCAATATGTTTTTTTGTTTGTCTTTTGCTAGGAGGTAGCATTTCTAATTTACGCATTACATTGATAATGCCCTGAACACCTGCACGTATTGATACTTCATCAAAACGTAAAGCTTCTCCTGCTTCATATAATAACATCGGGATGCCAAACTCTGCAGCGGCTTCTCTTAAGGAACCATCACGTAAATTTGATGAGAGCATAACAGGTACATCAAAAGCTGTAGCAAGTTCTAAAGTTTCGGAGTCATCTAAGTTTGCTCTAATTTGCGGTAAATTACTGCGGTGAATTGCACCAGTATGCAAGTCGATACCATGCGTGCATTTTTCAACAATTTCTGCCATGAAAAATTTAGCGAGTCTTAATGCAAGAGGACCTTTAATTGAACCTGGGAATGATCGGTTTAGATCGCGTCTATCAGGCAGGTAACGTGAATGACTAATGATGCCGTGAATATTAACCATCGGTATTGCTATCAAAGTCCCACTTAATCGTTTAAGTGCAGGTAATTTAAGTAGACGGCGAATGATTTCAATTCCATTAATTTCATCTCCATGAATAGCTGCGCTTAAGAATAAACGTGGCCCACTTTTTTTTCCACCAACCACATGAACAGGAATACTCATAGGTGTATGTGTATACATTCGACCAAAAGGTAAATCAATTGTTGCACGGGTTCCCGCTTTAATTGTGATTCCATTTATTTCAAAGGCATCATTTGTCATTACAGCTAACCTTTACCTTTAGTGCGGGTTCTGTGTGGCTTTGCTGTTTTTTCAATAAACTCAATAATCATACTGGCGACATCTTTTCCTGTTGCCTCCTCTATTCCTCTAAGGCCGGGAGAGGAATTTACTTCCATAACAAGTGGCCCACGTTCTGAGCGAAGTAAATCCACACCCGCTACATTAAGCCCCATAACTTTTGCGGCCTTTACGGCAGTAGCGCGTTCGTTTGGTGTGATTTTAATAAGTGAAGCATTACCTCCACGATGTAAATTTGAGCGAAATTCACCTGCCTGTGCTTGACGTTTCATCGCAGCTACAACTTTACCACCAACCACTAAACAACGGATATCTGCACCACTGGCTTCTTTAATATATTCCTGTACAAGAATATTCGCTTTCAGCCCCATGAATGCTTCGATAACACTCTCTGCGGCTTTTTTTGTTTCAGCAAGAACAACGCCAATTCCCTGAGTACCTTCCAATAGCTTAACAACGAGAGGTGCACCACCCACCATTTTAATCAAGTCTTGTATGTCATCCGGACTGTGAGCAAACCCAGTGTTGGGTAGGCCAACATCTTTACGCGCAAGTAATTGCAGTGAGCGAAGTTTATCTCGTGAGCGACTGATAGCGACTGATTCATTGAGTGGAAACGACCCCATAACTTCAAATTGTCTGAGAACGGCTGTCCCGTAAAATGTTACCGAAGCACCAATACGGGGAATAATGGCATCAAAGTAAGGAAGAATTTCGCCTTTAAAATGAGCCACTGGTTTACTAGAAACAACATCCATATAAGTACGTAAGGCATCTACTACTACAGGTTCATGACCACGTTGTTCGCAAGCCTCTACCAATCGTTTGGTTGAATATAGCTTCTTGTTTCGAGATAGAATTGCAATTTTCATTTTATAGCCTTGAGTTAATTGATGGGTAACTTAGATATGCTTTCACTACAATTAATCTTTAAATAATTATATGGTAGATTCTATAATGATTACATATAAGAATAAGTGTAGAGTAATTGAAAATATTAATAAATAAAAAAGTTTGATCAGGTAAACTATATTTCGAATAACCCATTGTAGTATATCTGCTACTCAAATTAGAAGGATATTACGAATGAAAAAACTTCTGGCCACAATTTTTAATTGTTCTATACTCAGTGTGCGCGTATCCCGATACAGAATTAGAGAATGCTTATTGCTACAAAGCATCAAAGTGTAAAGCTGGGGATATAATAATACTTGAGTTTAGCACTGTAGCTAAATTAAATATGATTAAGCGTGTAGCGGAGGTTTGTGATTTTGACAAAGCCATATATCGATATGAGACCGCTATGAAAAAACTTAATCTAGTATGTGTGTATATTGGGACAAAGCGAGTAAAAAGGAAAAGATAGATTATATGTTTAATAACTGTTTTTCAGTTTCTTTTTTCGTAACTTCAGGTCACGCAATAAAATTTATTATGGGTAACTTTATTAAATATTTCCCTTTGTAATGTGAGATCAATAAGAATAGTGCAAGAGTGTTTCAATGTATTTCTGGATGCTGAAGTATGAAACACCCTAACGTTTCAAATTAAATAATAGGAAAACAACCAAAAATTTGAAACCGATCGTACTCTTGTAACGAGGCCGAAACGATTTAGCCCATCAACTGTCCGCTGTTGAATTTTCCAGCCAAACAAATCAAGTATAAAAAATATAATGTAAAATTTCAGTACATTTTTTTCATAATGGATAAAAGTTTTTGTGCCGAATTTTTGAGAAGCGAGGTATTCTGAAAGCTTTGTCTATAAAACTTAACTTCAACTGCATATATTTTATTTTGAATACTAACGGAGAAATCTAACTCACGAAATTGGTTATTAATTCGGAAACGTTTGTTTTCATTACTAACTTCAAAAGTTTGAAATCGAAATAGGTCTTTGACTAAATTTTCAAACTGATAAAAATCATTCATACTCATATTCTTCCCTTAAAATACATAACGTTTAAATAATTAGAGGTAAGAGCACAATACTTTCTAATAATAGAAAATATGTGTTCTGACCCAGATATTAAAATTAAGTGGGTAAAAAATAGTATTACAGACTAGAATATAAATTGTAAAAAATTTGAAATCACTATGCCATTGATGGCAGGATATTAATTATGGAGTTTCTTCAAGCTCAGATTGCAGGTAATTCTTTTCAAAACTGGTTCATCGCCTTAACCATTAGTGTTGCGGTGTGGATCGTCACGGTATTTGTTCGTCATCTACTCGCTAAACAATTCTCTCGTATTGCTGCGCGCACTGACGTGTCATTTTGGCCGGTTCTGGTTGCGGTAGTCAGACGTACCAAGTGGCTGTTTATTATTATCCTGGCGTTGTATATGGGTAGCTTTGTCCTGGAGATTCCGGATAAAACACGCCAAAGCATAAATGTTTTCATGATTGTGGCATTGCTGTTTCAGTCTGCGCTCTGGGCTGTGATCGGGTTACAGGTTGCTATCGAAGAGTATCGGCAACAACAACTGGCTAAAGACCCTGCGAGTGTCACTACGCTGAACGTACTCAATTTCATGGGTAAGATTTTGATCTGGGCCATTGCTTTATTACTGGTACTGGATAACCTCGGGGTTAACATTACGGCGCTGATTGCCGGCCTGGGTGTGGGTGGTATTGCCGTCGCACTGGCGTTACAAACTGTACTTGGTGATTTGTTTGCTTCATTGTCGATTGTGTTAGATAAACCGTTTGTGGTGGGTGATTTTCTGATCGTCGATGAATTACTTGGTTCAGTAGAATATGTTGGGTTAAAAACAACGCGGGTGCGCAGCCTTTCGGGCGAACAGCTGGTCTTTTCCAACTCTGATTTGCTCAAAAGTCGTATTCGTAATTATGGCCGTATGTTTCAACGCCGGGTTGACTTTAAAATAGGTGTCACTTATCAAACCCCACGTGAAAAGTTGATCATGATTCCTGTTATTATTCGTGAAGCCATCGAGCAACAAGAGAAGACCCGTTTTGATCGTTCTCACTTTAAAGGGTATGGTGATTTCGCCTTAACGTTTGAGTCAGTTTATTATGTGTTAGGTCCAGACTACAACCAATACATGGACGTTCAGCAAGCCATTAACCTGAAAATCCACGAACGTTTCGAACAAGAAGGTATTGAGTTCGCTTATCCGACTCAAACACTGTTTGTGAAACAATCATAACCCTGTTATACGAGAGTCGATTCCTTTATTCGTATATTGAATCACCCAGGTCTAGCTGGATAAGATACAAGCGCATATCAAACTCGAGTTGATGATAGTCCGGTAGCATGTGCTGACAGAGTCGGTAAAAGGCTTTGTCGTGTTCTTTTACTTTTAAGTGTGCGAGTTCATGCACCACTGGCTTCTTTAATATATTCCTGTACAAGAATATTCGCTTTCAGCCCCATGAATGCTTCGATAACACTCTCTGCGGCTTTTTTTGTTTCAGCAAGAACAACGCCAATTCCCTGAGTACCTTCCAATAGCTTAACAACGAGAGGTGCACCACCCACCATTTTAATCAAGTCTTGTATGTCATCCGGACTGTGAGCAAACCCAGTGTTGGGTAGGCCAACATCTTTACGCGCAAGTAATTGCAGTGAGCGAAGTTTATCTCGTGAGCGACTGATAGCGACTGATTCATTGAGTGGAAACGACCCCATAACTTCAAATTGTCTGAGAACCGCAGTCCCGTAAAAAGTGACCGAAGCACCAATACGAGGAATAATGGCATCAAAGTAAGGTAGAATTTTACCTTTAAAATGAGCGACGGGTTTACTGGAAACAACATCCATATAAGTACGCAATGCATCTATCACCATAGGTTCATGACCACGTTGTTCACATGCTTCAACCAGTCGCTGGGTGGAATAAAGTTTTTTATTTCGAGATAAAATGGCAATTTTCATTTGATAGCCCTTTGTTTCGTATGAGAATTTTATGAGAAAGTCCTAATATATTTATGGAAAATTAATTGATAATTTTCATATTTACTATGTTTATATTACATTCCAAAAAGAATTTATAAACAAATGAGTTAACTATGTATTATTTAGTGTTGGTATAGTATGGGATGTTCTCATACTATAAATATTTCAGAGTTGGATTATTCAAAATGGCCTCTATAAATGTTGAATTTATTTAATTTTTCGTTAAATCGATCTATCGTAATGCAGTTAGTAAATTTAGCTATATTTACTGTTCTTATTATTTTTCCACCTGTATCAAATGCAGATACTGAAACAAGTAATAAATCATTAAAAAATTATGCAAAAACGTTAGATAGCATTGAAAATAATTTAAAACGTAAGCGTTATGATGAAGATGAAATCCCTAATGCAATAAAACAAGTTGCACCGATAAAGTCTTCCGCCTCTCAATGTATTGTGGACGAGGGTGAGAATGTTGAAAAATTAAAGGTCGATCTGGATTCGTTAGGTAAGTCAACTAAAATTGAACCGGCAAATGTAAGGCAAAAACGTTTTGAATTAAACGATGAAATTTTAAAGGTAGAAAAATTATTAGCAAGTTGCCGAGTCTTTGTCTTAAGAAGCGAAGAAATACTCGAAAAGTTATCTGCCGAACAACAGAAATTATTATCAGCCAGATTATTTGCGAAGAGTGCTGATATTAAATATTTGATCCTCGAAAACTGGAACAAACCGTCTTTATGGTTAAAAGCAACGCAATTATTTTTATTAAATAATACCGGGATTGCACTTTTGTCTGCTACCAATATATTAGGGTTGTTGCTTATTATCCTTTTTTCATTGGTGGTAAGTTTGATTGTTCGCAAACAAATATGTGGATATATCAGCAAAAAAATGATGCATGATACTTTTTCGAATCATTTTGCTCGTTCATTTCTTGCTGTTACTGCTTTTTATGCACCTCATTTGTTTATAAGTTTAAGTGCAGCAATATTTTGTTACATTATTACTTCAACCGTATCTCCCGTTCCTTTTATAAGTGTCATATCCTATGGGTTACCCATTTATTTTTCACTTATCGCCATTATTGAAATATTTCTAAAACCTCGAAAGCCTGCCATTTCTTTTCATGGCTTGCCTGATAATGTTGCCAAAGCTTTAACTCGAAGGTTAAAAGTTTTTATATTACTTTTATTTATTGGATATTTACTTTTTACTACATTATTGACACAAAGCTTACCAGCTGAAACATTACTTTTATCTCGAGGAATATTTTCTTTTATATTTGTCTTAAATCTTATTTGGGCTGTTCAATTACTAGGTCAAATCCCGCGTTTTGAAAATACTTTATTTATACGACTTGGAATAAATTTGGTATTAGTATCAGTATTGATTGCTGAGTTACTAGGTTACCGCAATCTTTCAAGTTACGTCATCGTAGCTATGTTCGGAACATTATTTATTTGTGGTCTATTTATTCTTTTATCACGTTTACTTAATGAACTATTTGATGGCCTTGAGAAAGGCAAACGCAAATGGCAACGATATGTTCGTGATTCATTGGGTGTTAAAACCAGAAAAAAATTACCTGAACTGAATTGGATTCGATTTGTATTAAATACAAGTTTATGGCTTGTTTTGATTACCAGTATTTTAAGTATTTGGGGACTGTCAGAAACTGGGTTTCAACAAATTAATCTTTTAATAGTAGATGGTTTTACGATTGGCTCATTAAAAATCATCCCAGCACGTATTTTTCTGGCGATCATTGTATTGACTGTACTTCTTGCTGTTAATAGCTGGTTTCGCGCACAACTGGAGCGTAGCTGGCTTTTACGCACAAATATCGATCGAGGTGCTCGAGAAGCAGTTGCAACGATTAGTGGGTATATTGGTGTAGCATTAGCGCTGATTATATCTCTTTCTATTACCGGGGTTGAATTTGGAAATCTGGCAATTATTGCGGGTGCACTTTCAGTTGGTATTGGTTTTGGCCTTCAAAATATTGTCAATAATTTTGTTTCTGGTCTTATTATATTATTTGAACGCCCGATTAAAACTGGTGACTGGATCGTTGTAGGAAATACCGAAGGGTTTGTTAAACGAATCAGTATTAGATCAACTCAAATTCAAACGTTTGATCAAGCCGATGTTATTGTCCCTAACTCAGATCTGATTTCTGGACAGGTTACAAACTGGATGTTACGTGATGTAACAGGACGAATTAGAGTGCCTGTTGGTGTCGCTTATGGGAGTGATACATTATTAGTTCACAGTATATTGATGGATGTTGCTCAAAAAAATCCTTCAGTAGTGACTGATGGTCGTGTACCTGAACCAAAAGTGTTATTTATGGAATTTGGCGATAGCGCTCTTTTATTTGAATTACGTGTCTTCATTAAAAATATTGATCAAAAATTTCAGGTGAACAGTGATCTGAATTTTGCTATTGATGCAGCATTCCGGGAACATAATATTCAAATTCCATTCCCCCAACGAGATGTACATATAAAAAATGATTTACATAATGGGATATTAAAGAGAACGGATTAATTATGCGAATCTGTGATTCAAAAATTGAATTTAAATATACTGAAAATAGTTATTATTAATATCAGGATATATTATGGTCAATACTAACAGTTTAATAGCAGGCTACATTCTTGATGGACAAGGAGGTGGAAAATCAGTCGATTGGGATGGCATTAATAATTGGTCTGAAAATAATGGCTTGTTATGGGTACATCTTGATTATACTGTTCCGGAAAGTGAAAAATGGTTACTTGAAGATAGTGGTTTGGATGAACTTGTCGTCTCTGCATTAATAAGTGATGACCCGAGACCACGTAGTGCGGTAATGAAAGACGGGCTATTGGTTGCCTTGCGTGGCGTCAATATGAATCCGGGTGCCGATCCTGAGGACATGGTGTCCATTCGATTATGGATAAATAAAAATCGTATCATTAGCACCAGAAGAAGAAAACTGCTTTCTGTCGTTGATCTAAGACAGTCGATTGAACAAGGAGATGGGCCAAAAACGACTGGAGAATTTTTGGTTGAATTATCGACTCGCCTTGTAGGTCGAATGTCAGATGTTGTTGATGATATTGAAAACAAAGCTGATTTACTCGAAGAAGAAGTCTTATTGGTTCAAGGCTATCAACTTCGACCAAAAATCTCTGAACTTCGTCGTGAAGCGATTGGCCTGAGACGATACCTTGCCCCGCAAAGAGAAGCGATGTCACGTTTATATAATGAACGTGCACCCTGGTTAAATGATATGGACCGAATGAGATTACGTGAAATCGCGGATAGTACTATGCGTTATATTGAAGATCTTGACGCCGCACGAGAAAGAGCTATCGTGATACAGGAAGAATTAATGAGTCGTATATCTGAGCAAATGGATAAAAGAATGTACGTTTTATCTATGGTAGCAGCAATCTTTTTACCTTTAGGATTTTTAACCGGTTTGTTAGGTATAAATGTCGGAGGTATACCTGGTGCTGAATACAAATGGGCGTTTTATATTTTTTGTGGGATTTTAGTTGCGGTCTCATTTTTTCAAATATACATTTTTAAAAAATTAAAATGGATGTAAAAATTTAATTTAATTTACTGTATAGTAATTTACGTGATGTTGCGATCCATGCAGGGCTGATCATTAAACTAAGCGCTATCACAGTAACAGTTAGTTGATATCCATAGTTACTCACAAGATTTGATTGCATTCCTACAGCGGCAAGTACGAAACTAAATTCTCCAATTTGTGATAACAAAGCACCAGAATATAAACTGTCTGGCCAGCTATCCCCCAGTAAACGAATAACAAAAAGAACACGCCCATTGTGCCGAGGCGTTCAATCAATGACTGGTCGTTGATTGAACCAATAACATGTGGTTCGAGAATAACACCTGTTATTAAATATCCCACCACATGAGGTTGTTTCATGCGGTTTAATATTATACCCATGATTAAAATGGCGAGTAAGGCACCGACAAGAGTTGATAGAGCGGGATCAAGATGCATTAAAATTTACCGTTAATTTTCTTTTTTTGAATTTCAGGCTCTGCAAGTAATTTTATTATCGGCAATTTAATTAAATGTTTGCCCTTATAAAGCGAGATTAATAAAAATAATGCCAGTGTGTTTAGATGAATTTCTGGATACCGGAGGATGAAATGTCCGAGAGTTTCAAATTGAATGATGGGCAAACACAGTAAAGCAATGAGAATAGTCCATGCCATTCGTATCACAGCAATTTTTAATCCATTATCTTCAATGGTATTGTAAAAACGATCAACTAAAGAGGTCAAAATAATTATTGGCAATAAGATTACTTTCCCTCCCGGGTCAATATTAAAATAACTTAAAACAGAAACTGATGTGGTTAGAATTACCGCTATCAAAGTGAAAATGATAGATAGCCTGGGAATACGTGATAGTGTCGTAGGAAAAAAGCTTCTTCCTCCAATGGCTAAAGATGTAACCACAAGGAATACCATCAACGTTGTAGTAAAATTTGCGTAAACTATCGCAAGCGCAAGCAAGGTGGGGGTAAAGACACCATAGCTATGAATGCCTATAAAGTGCCGAAATAGTGAGGTTATTAATAAACCCAGGGGCAACAACAATAAAAGGGCGAGTTCATTTCGTATATCCAATGGTAACCGGGTTAAATCCAAAACTGTACTTAATTGATTTTTTTGTTTCTTACGAAGATATGGGTGATTAAATTCGGGTTCTAAATCATATTCAATTTTATTTTGTAGTCCATTTATGATTTGTACAATTTCTTTATCATTACGACGTAGTGGTAAATAATTAGTGGGCACCGTTTCTTTGTATCCGAAATGTATGTCGTATGATAACCACTTATCGTCCTGATAAACTTCGACCCAGTAATGTGGTTGTGGATCAATATCATCTTTTAAAATCAGACCACTAACTAGGCGAGCAGGTATTCCACTAGCACGGCATAATGCAACCATAGAAATAGCGCTATCGTATATTGTCGCCTTTTTTCGAGATAACACCTCGGGAACATTTAATGCGTCTTTTCCAGAATAGACAGGAAAGGTTTTAAGGAAAGCGTAAATATTATTAACAAGCAAGTTCTGATTTGGTTCACTTTTTAATAAGTTAGCTAAGGTTTCTTTTACAGCGTAGCTTTTAAATTGTAATTTTGTATCATCAAGAAGAAAACGCTCTCTTTTATCCGTTGTTAATTCAGCATTATTTATGGGCGATAAAATTTTTGTCTGACTCAGATGTAGTAAGTACTCAGCAGATATGTATTGTTCACCTTCGTCATTGGCAACGAAAAAAAGATCACGTTTGTATCTTTGTTCGTCGGGTGATTTACGTAATTTAAATCCTGGATAACTGAGGTTGCGTTGAATTGTTCTAATGTGAGATGTATCAAAAGGAGGATGAATTTTAACCGTCGTTTTATTTGGGATTGCCTTCGTGGAAATATTAATACTGAAGCGCCACAAACGATCTTCAGCCGCCAGAGTGTCAACCCCAAAAAATAGAACTCGACAACTTATAATTATAATAGAGCTAAAAAAGAGTATAGCAATAAGCCATGATATTGATTCCTTAGAAGTGATGGCTTTATTACCAGAATATTTTTTAGATATATTTTTCTGCATATGTGAAAATGTACTTGATAAATAGTATGACGTCTATTATAAGTTACTCAATTAATGGGTGATTTTTCCGGGGTTGAATAATATGTTGAATTTACGACATAGCATCATGTCAATATTTATACTGTGGATATTACACGCTTCGAGTGTTTTTTCATTTGAAAAACAATCTATTGGTTGGTTAGAAAATGTCAAAATTAACAACAGCAATCTCCAACTTAGGGCAAAAATCGATTCAGGAGCGACCACATCTTCAATGAATGCAAAAATAATAAAGAAATTTACCCGGGATGGAAAAAAGTGGGTACGTTTTCGCGTCAAGGATAAACGTGGTCAGGAAGTTATTCTTGAAAAAAAAATTGAACGATATGTAAAAATTAAACGTAAGCTTATATTTTCAATTAAGCGGCCTGTAATTAAATTAGGTATTTGTCTTGGTAAAGTTTTTCGAGAGCAGGAAGTTAATTTGGCTGATCGAAAAAATTTTTTATATCCTATGTTAATAGGCAGGAACTATTTAAAAGGTTATTTTCTTGTTGATTCAGAATTAACATTTACTACTAAGCCATTATGCAAGTAGCCAAAAGAAGATTTGTAGTGGTCACGATAAGTTTTAATTTAGTAGCCGGACAAGCATCCGCAGGGTGCCTGCTGTTCAATTATTTAAGTTTTTTGGAGATGAGCAATGCTAAGTGAAAAGCTGAATGCCATATTTAATAGAGCGGTTGATATCGTTTTCGCTATTATTCTTGGATTTATTACAATTGGAATTGCTATTGGTGCAATTCAACTGTTTTTTTCAACATGGGAGCTAATGAAGCTTGAAGGTGTTACAGGGCATTATATTGATTTAATCTCAGATGTTTTAACTTTATATGTTCTGGTTGAATTATCTCGTTCATTAGTTGAGTATTTTAATACACACAGGCTTAGATTAACTTTTATTATTGATGCTGCCATCGTGTTTACTATCAGAGAAATTCTTATTGGCTTATTTAAGCACAAACTACAGCCTGATATGATATATGCACTGTCAATTTTCTTATTAGTGCTTGGCATTATTAGAACAAGCGCTGTAATTGTCTATCAAAGAGAAAAAACGATTTCTACAGAATAAATTATATATGTTTTTCATAAAAACAGACAGTGAACTATGAGAATTGTGATTTTCACTATTTTACTTTTTGCTTCTGACCAGGTACTTGCGCAAGAACCTGAAATTTGCAGAAAATTAGAGTGTGTTGATGATGTTTTTAAAAAGAAAAATTTTATTAAATACTATAATATTCTAAATAAAATGCTTGTTGATGCCAGAGGGTGTAAAGATACTAAAAAATTAGATGATGTTCTAGAGTTTACAATAAAGATAAAAAGCGTCGGCCCACGCGAAAGGATGGCTAAATTTATAGAGAGAGAATTTACAAGTAATCCAACATGCGTATTATCTTCGATTAAAAGAATATCACCAGAAGCAAGATTAAAAGCTGTACTCTATTTAGCTAAACCTACTTATACGAATGGTAAGAAGATAAATGACATTCTTGATAAGTATAAAGAACAATACCCCACTGCAATACAGCTTATTTTTAAAGAAAGAGAACGTTTATTAATGGGTAAGTAGTGCATGGCTACGTTTCTTTTTGATGGAGTGACATCAAGCGACTGTGGCCTTAATTTAAGAACTTACCTGTCCAAATGGTTTTGGCGATGTAAAATAGGGAGACATCTGCTTTTGTTTCAACACTAAAGTGATCTTTTCATGCACTTCATTCAGAACTATAATCTTTGCTTTATTTAGTGAGTTAAAATTTGTTGCAGTTGCTGCAGTATATGCACCCATCATTTCGCCAATGACTAAATCACCTATATCCATTTCAGGCAAAACAATATTCTCAGCGATAACATCAATACTGTCACAAGTAGGACCTGCTAGTACGCAAGGTTTAGCACCTCCCGTTTTTAATGTCCGTAATGGATATTCTGCATGATCGTATATTCGCCCGCTGAACGATCCATAGACCCCATCATCCAGATAATACCAGGTGGTACCTGAACGACTGGCTTTGCCCATTACAGATGAAATTGATATGACGGCAGGCGCGACAAGAAAACGACCTGGTTCTGCAATAATATTAATATCAGAAGGCACAGCTTTAAGTGCATCACGAATGGGTGCGCAGAATTCATCAATAGCAACAGTGTTGCCATCATAATTTACCGGAAAACCACCACCGATATCTAACGTACTTAACGCTATGTCACTTAGAGACATAATATCAATGCAATGCAGTATGGCATCTACATGTGCATCTGGTGTTGCGCTTTGTGAGCCAACATGAAATGACAAGCCTTTAACATGAATGCCCATTTGTTGCGCACGATGAATTAAGTTTAACGCTTCATCTGCGGCACAGCCAAACTTACGGGATAAATCAACTTTTGCAGTAGTGCCGCGAAAACTTACACGAAGTAATAACCCAACACGATGACGGTACTTGCGAAACTTTTTTAGCTCTTCAATATTATCTATAACGAACGTGGTGCAACCAAATCGTAAAGCATCACGAATGTCTGTATCTTTTTTGATTGGATGAGTATGAATGGTATTTCGTGGATTAACGCGATGTTGGCGAACTTGTTCAATTTCACCCAGGCTGGCTAAATCAAATCCAGCACCCATGTGTTTTAAGGTGTTGATTACAGCAACATTAGGAAATGCTTTAAGAGCAAAGAAAAAATCAACGCACGGCAATGCCTGCTGCAAACTTTTGTATTGCTCTTGTAACTGTTCACAGTCCAGTACAAGCAAAGGTGAACCATGCTGATCAGAAAGTTGCTGGATTTCGGCATCACTTAAAAAAGGTTTCATTACGATTATCTATTCTTAAGTGCGTTAACAATATATTGTGGCAATGCAAAAGAGGCATGATGTACTTCAGGATTATAGTAGTTCGTTTTAATATTGGCAGCCTCAAAACGTTGACGCAGTATATCCACTGCAATATTTCTGTATTCATCATTATCGCTGCCCCAGGCAAACGTCATTATGCCACCAACATAAGTTGGTACTGCCGCGCTGTAGAAAAAGTGATCTTTAAATACCAGAGCCAAACATTTTGCCGTTGTGGTCACTTCATCAGGTTGCATAAAGGCAACACCATTTTGAGTGGCAAGAATTCCACCCTCATTGAGACAACGTTTACACCCTTGATAAAATGGTGAGGTAAATAACACTTCACCCGGGCCAATAGGATCGGTTGAGTCAGAAATAATGACATCGAACTTTTCATTTGTTTTAGTAACGAACTTGATACCATCGTCGATAACAATGTTGGCGCGCGGGTCGTCAAAGGCACCATTGCTGTGAGCAGGTAAATATTCTTTAGCCATATCAATCACGGCCTGATCAATTTCAACCTGAGTCACATGTTCTACGCTGCTGTGTTTGCATACTTCACGTAATATGCCGCCGTCACCGCCACCAATAATCAAGATACGTTTTGCCTGGCCATGGGCAATAAGTGGGACATGGGCGAGCATTTCATGGTAGATGAATTCATCTTTTTCTGTCGTTTGTACAATACCGTCGAGTACCATAACGCGACCAAACATAGCATTATGAAAAATCATTAAATGCTGGTGATCGGTTTTAGATTCAAAATAAATTT
>Ga0316208_1001216_pt1 | contig 25231 bp, 26 predicted proteins | sample 3monopyrite_MG_FD_204944 | JGI IMG/M metagenome (GOLD analysis project Ga0316208, IMG submission 204944) | Microbial mat bacterial communities from mineral coupon in-situ incubated in ocean water Damariscotta River, Maine, United States -... | ecosystem: Environmental > Aquatic > Marine >... | reverse complement strand
TGTAGCCACAACGCTTCAATGGTGGCTGTAGCTCAGCTGGTAGAGTCCCGGATTGTGATTCCGGTCGTCGCGGGTTCGAGCCCCGTCAGCCACCCCATATTTGTATTAAAATCAAAAGCTTACAGTTTCTCTGTAGGCTTTTTTTTTGCTTCAAATAAAATGTGACAGGAATGTGGCGATGATTTCTAATTTGTAAATAGAAGCAAATTTCATCAAATTTTTGCTAAATTTCAATAAATAGTAGAGCTCCGTTCTTACAATCCGGTGCCCGTAAAAGAAAAAATATTTATCGTTAAAACAACCAATAAAAACAACAGGTTAAACTGTTGTGTATACATTAAGAACTGGTATATGAGATTTTGTGCCAAGTTTGTGGCATGTTTTGATTAAACGAGCTTAGCTGTAAATCAAATAAAAATGATCTCTTTTACATACTTACCTATAGAAGAGCTCACTGAGCTATTAGTCAAAAGAAATATTATCGGCATATTCTGCTATGTGGCTTTTACCTAAATGTGCATAGCGGAGTACCATACCAAAAGTTAGCCAACAGCCAAGTTTTTGCAATACCGCTAGTGGAGTACCATTTTGAACATGCCAGCTAGCCCATGTATGACGTAAATCATGCCAGCGAAAGGTAGCGTACTCTTCAATATATTCATTTGGTTTTTTAGTTGGATATTTTGCCTTTTGGGATTTAGGGGCCGATGGCGGCGGATAATATGGACGTATTCCTGCATTATCTAATGCTTTTCTCCATGCAGCACAGTTAGCTTTTTTAACTGGCTTTCCTTTATACGTAAATACATATTTATCATGTTTTCCAATTTGAGATTTTAAAATTTTGATTGCTTTTTTGTTTAATGGAACTTCGATAGGTTCACTGTTTTTTGAATCAGTAGGGTTTATCCATGCTGTACTATTATCTAAATTTACCTGAGCCCACATTAGTCGAGTTACGTTAGATTCTCTAAGACCCGTTGCAAGAGAAAACTCCATTAAGACTTTTAGATGTTCAGGTAACTTTCCTAATAGTATTTTTGCATGCTCTTTTTTTAGAAATATAACATTATTTGACCCTTTTTTTATTTTAAATAAATTGATTTTTGGGATCGTTTCAATCCATTCCCACTCATCTCTCGCGAATATAAAGATAGAGCTTAAAGTTGATAGTATTTTATTAACAGTTATAGTTGATGTTTTATATTTTTTTGAATTCGGGTGCCTTTGGTATATATCTTCTAATCGAGAGTATTTTATTGTATTAACCAAATCTGTTGTTATTTCATGAAGTTTTTTATCTTTCAAATATTTATCTAAATTTTTAATATTTCTTTTTATATCCTCTTGTGATTTTAGGTGCTCTTTTTCTTTTAAATATCTAATAACTGTTTCTTTCCAAGAACGTTCGGGTTTGGTTCCTAGTTTGTCTTGTGCCCAAATTTCCCTTTCTCTTTTCAAGTGAATTTCTTTTGCATCTATCAAAATATTAGTTTTAGTGGATTCTCGTATTCTTTTCCCGTTTGGTGAAGTAATATCAATCCAATAGAAATTGTTTTCTTTCTTTTTCTTTTTACTGCTCTTACGTTTATATAATGACATAACTTACCATCCTATTAATTTAAGTTTAAGGATAAGAATTCATGGTTCTTGAAGTTATTCCACACAGTTGTATGAAAACCATTAAATCAAGAATTTGGAATTACTTGCCTTTTTAATGTGTGTAGGTAACTCAATGTTTTTTAAGCAAAGGGCTACCTTGTAGTTGTTTTTAAAACAACAATAAATTTATTTGTTGATGTTTATGGCAGGTAATGGCAGAATTAATTTAACTATTAATTTGTATTCTGCTTTACCTATTTGCCGTTAGTTTTTTAGTGCATAGTATTTATCCTCTAATGTTGTATTTTCATTTGTTTAACTTATCTTTTTTAGCTGGCGTTCATTTTTTCAGCTCATTAATTTTTCGTATTACTTTGATTTTAGGTGCTCTTTTCCTTTTAAATATCTAATAACCATTTCTTTTAAAGAACGTTCGGGTTTGGAATCTAGTTTGTATTGCAACCAAATTTCATTTTTTCTTTTTAAGTGAAGATTCTTTGCGTCTGCCAAAATATTAGTTTTAGTGGATTCCCGTATTCGTGTTCCGTTTGGCGACATAATATCAATCCAATAGAAATCATTTTCTTTCTTACTTTTTTTGTTTTTACTGCTCTTACGTTTATATAGTGACATGATTTACCATCCTGTTAATTTAAGTTTAAGGATAAGAATTTATAGTTCTTGAAGTTATTTCGCACGATGTATGAAAATCATTAATTCAAGAGTTTGAAATTGCTTGTCCTTTTAATGTGTTTTGGTAGCTCAGTATTTTTTAAGCAAAGAGTTACCTTGTAGCTGTTTTTCAAGCTATAATAAATTTTATTTGTTGATGTTTAAGATAGGTAATGGCAGAATGAATTTAACATTTAATTTATATTCTGCTTTTTAAATATCTTTCTTGCATTAATTTCAAATCATCATTGTCTTTACTCCATTAATGTTTTAGTGAAGGTATGAGTTACCATAGTGTGTTTTCAAATTACTTTTTAAAAAAAACACCTCAAGTTCAGCTGAATATATTTTCTTTATTTTAAACCGTCTATATATTGCAACTCTATTTTAAATTTTTCACATTTACATATCACAAGCTACTCTTTAAACCTATATGCAGTGGCTGCCTGATCACATTAATGTATTACTCAACATCACAGATACTAATGTTGTTGACATGGTGACTTAGATCGCTATCACATAAGCGTGCACAATTTGAAAGAATACTAAATGATCTCCATCCATTAAGATGCTGTAATATAGTAAGTGGGATTCAAGTTAGAGCATGCCAAATAGCCCATGTATGACGTAAATCATGCCATCTAAATTTTTGATGTTTATATTCATGTAAACTTTTTGTTGGATATTCAGCATGAATATTTTTACTATCATATTTTGCTGGGATATATGCACGTATTCCTGCTCGGTCTAAAGCTTTCCTCCATGCAGAGTTATTTGCTTGTTTTATTCGGTTACCATTGTATGTAAATACATATACTGGATGTTTCCCCCTAAGAGATAGTAATATTTCTATGGCAGCATCATTTAATAGTACAGATATGGTTTTACTTTTTTCCCCCTGAATCAGCTCAATCCATGCATCTTTTTTATTTATATCTATTTTTGACCATGTAAGCTCCGTAACATTTGATTGTCGTAGACCTGTTGCAAGTGAAAATAGCATCATGACTTTTAAATGTTCAGGGAGTTCATCTAATATCATTTTTGCCTCATGTTTTTTTAAACATACAAAGCTATTTGGTTTTTCGGTAGCGTCGCGGACAACAGCTGCACACGATGTCCTTTGTGGTTTATTGTTTATACCCCATGATTCATATATTATTTTATCGTGGAATTCTTGTGCTTTATTTTGAACTGTAGTTTTAGTAGAACGACGAATTCTTCCCCCATCTTTTGCGGCTATATCTATGTGGTAAATTTTAGAACCTTTTTTTCTGTGTATAGACATTATTTTATTCCTCTTCAGTGCTTGTGAAAGTTTGAGTATCATTTTTTAATAAAAGGATACCCTGCTGCGTATATTTGTAACAACGCATTAAGTTTTTCTTGGTTTATCTGTTTTCTTCTTGTGTTTTTAAGTTGTAAAAAGTACTAAGTACATTGCAACTGCAAGAGTTCTATCTTTTCTTGTTGGTTTATATTTAGTTATCTTATTAACTTTTCATATTCCTTTTCTGTTTTTCGTTGTGACATAGAACGTCCATGCATAAAAGATTGAGCCGTTGTCTTTTTCGATATGCGTGCGATATCTTTATTTAACTTAGAGCTTGTTAAATAAATATTATTGTCACCCTGGTATTGAGAACGAATATGTAAAAGTAAATCTTCATCTACAAAAATCCAATTTTTCCCTGGTTTATAGGCAGGTATTTCACCTGTCTGTGCTTTCCTGCGAAGTGTTTCAGGAGCAATTTTTAAAAATGTTGCTGCTTCATTTATATCTAAAATTTGTTCTATCATTTAATTCTCCTATAAATATTTGCTCATTGTTTTTAGGCAAAGAGATACCGGTAATTTAATTTTATAAAATTAAATTAGTTATAATTTGCTTTGAGATGTAAATAAGGTGAGAATTAGTCGTTGATTAATTTGCTCTCTATTTTCTTATATACATATGTTTTTTATTAATTCATAATTGTTTTCCCTTAAGATTTAAGTTAATGAATTTAAATTTAAAATGCACGTGCTAAATTAAAAAAATCAAAACAAACAGCTGCAATGTGAACCTGTACGGTTTTTAGTGTGAACCAGTACAAAAAGTCACAATAAAAACGGTTGACTTGTAAGGTGGATATTGTTTATGAATGTTTTTATTTATAATGAATAAAATATTTTTTTCCTAACTCAAAGATTCAATTATCAAAATAGTTCTTCATTTCTTTTGATTTATTTATAATATTTACCAATGTCAAACATTCGCGAGGGCTTACATTAATTAAAATGTTTTGATAATGATTTGATTTCTGACTCATAACTAAATGTGTTTTCATGATTTCCTCCAATATTTTCATTCGTAAAGAAAAGAATTAAAGCCAGCAAGTTTGTTATGTAGCCGGTGAACGAGTTGCTCAAGCATGTAATCTGCTTTCTCAATATTGAGCAAATCTACTTGCATTTGAATCCAATGACTCAGTGCCTCAATATTTGTTACTTCATTCCCATCCCCCAAGATGTGCACCAATGCATCGCCCTCTGGAAGCTGTGTAACCATATTGATAGAGTTAGCAATTTGTTGTGCCTTTCGATTAGTCATATTGATTTCTCCTATATATTAGAGTTAATTTCTTTGAATTAATCATATTTGATTAATAGTGTTCGTAAATGATTGTATTAAATCAGCGTTGATCAGTCAAGACTTATTTTGCTCATATATGATTAAAAGTGTTAGTATTTGATGATGCTGTATACCCCTACAGTTCAGGAGAGAGAAGATGATTAGATTGCTTGTGAAGAAGCTACTTGATGACAAGTCCTTCAAACAAAAAGAGAAAATTACGCTTAACCAGGTTTCAGAAGAGACGGGTATATCGAGAGCGACATTGAATCGGGTAGCTAATACGCCTGGCTATAATACAAACACAGATACGATAAACGCACTTTGTAAGTATTTTGAGTGTTCGCCGAATGAACTGATGGAATACATACCCGATGAATAAAAATTCATCTTTTGACTTTAGTGATGTGTAGATATGAGAATTGTATCTTTATATAAGATATAGAATTTAAATTATGTTTTTTATAGAAAATCGTAAGCATTTTTTTCGTCCGTTTCGTGGTAAATATCGCGAACAGGTAATGGAGTGTCTTCGAAATTTATATAACAGATTGTATGGTGAAGAAGCCGATTATTCCCGAGCATTCAACCAAGAACAATTACTTGAGGTTTTCCAGGAAGCCATTGCTCGAGCACCAGTGTTAGATGAAGATGATGAAAGTGAATACCTTGCTCCTAGTAAAAGTGATCGTGAGCAAGCACATTGGATTCGTAATCTTTTGTTGGAAAATGGTTGGCTAGAATCTCATGCCGATGAAACCACTTTACAAAGTACATATAGTTTTAGCCGAGTCGGTCGCATGTTTACTCAACCTATGGTTGAAACTGCGGGTATAGGCTTTCGTACTCGGCATAGAAATACACGCAATACCCGTAATGCTCTGCAATCATTTATTAAAGATGGTGACGTTTATGATTTACTTGATGCTTATGAAGCATCCGCTAGAATTATTAGCGATTTTAGTGACATTATTGCTGAATTGGATGAACGTAAACGTCAGCTAGTAAAGGAAGTTGAAGCTCATCAGGTGATTCAACAAGCAAGTGATGAATTTTTTGACTTCATGGAACAACGCTTTATGCCTGATCTGGCAATACGTTTATCGACAGATAGCGTAGAAAAGCACCGAGATGAAATTCAACAACTGATCCGTAAAGCACGTCGTAAACAAAATGCCTTTAAAGTAAATGCTGAAGGTGAGTTGCGAAAAATGGCGCCAGAATTGCGTACTTCTGATAATGCATCGGTATACATTAGAATTCTTGATGGCATCGAAGCGCGCATATTAAGTGCTAGCGATATAATGTTGCCCGCACTACGTTTGGCTCTTCACAGTTTTACCCGCCGTGCAAATATTATTATTCGCCAGCTTAGTTACAGTAGTTATGGTGAAAAAGGAAGCTTGCCTGCATTATGCCAATCTTTATCTGAAATGACAGAAGAAGAAAAAGAAATAAAATTACAGGCGATGGCTGAAGCGATGGCAGGTTTATCTATCGGGTTTGTTGATCCTGCTGCAACACTTAAGTTAAACGCTGCGGTTCGTAAACGAGTAGTTAATACCAATGTAGAAAGTCAGGTAAAAGTCGATCGAGAATCACGAAAAAACCTCTTTATACAGCAGGTGTTAGAAAAAGCTTTTCAGGTTAACAATCAAGAGCAAATAAATTATGTGGTTGATGCTCTGCAAAAAGGCCATCGTATAAATAGCCAGCATTTACCTATAAACAACGCTAAAGATTTGTTAATGGCAGCACATGCTATTGAAATTGCTTCTGCTGGTAATGGTTCATCTGAATTTTATTTCCAACTAAGCTGTGATAAAGAAACGACAGCGACCGAATATTATCAGCAAACAGATAACTTCATCATTGAGTTGATTGAAAAAGATATGCAGGTTTAAAAATGATAACGAATATTATTGAACAACAATTAGAAAAAGAAAATATTAGTTTAAATGAGTTTCGCGAATTAGTTATTCGCTTATTGAGTTACACGGTATTGTGTCGTGATGTAAGTCAAGTTGAACAGCAACTTTATGATCGTTATTTACGTATTTCAGATTTGATAAAAGAATATTTAAGTATGATGGATGTTCGGGTTTTACATGACGCTCGCTTTGAATATATTCGCTTGTATCCACCATCGAGTCAGGTACCAGGAATGGAAGAAGCAGAGAATACAGCTTTTTCTGGTGGTTTACGTGCTCGTTTAAGTCAACAAGAAGTGGCGTTGATATTAATTTTACGTTTGCAATATGACAAAGCATTAAGAGAAGCGCAGGTAGATGATGAGGGCTATGTTACTGAATCTTTTGAGGCAATAAATATTGCCATGAAAAACATTGTTGGCCGTACATTACCTGATAAACCCACTGAACGCCGACAGCTCTTTAATCGTTGTAAAAAATTACGCTTGATTGATTATCGCCATGAAGATGATGTATTGAAAGCAGAAGCATGGTTAAAAATTCATCCAATGATTGTTGGCTTTGTGAATGATGAGGCGTTACAAGCATTAGAAAATACACCAGTAATGGTCAGTAATAATGCACAAGAAGAAAAATTAGAAGAGACGGAATAGTATCGATGTTTTTAAAAAAGTTTATTTTTGTTAATTGGGGAAACATCCCGAACATTGAATTTGAAATGGGCCCCGTGAACCTGTTATCAGGAGGCAGTGGCTCAGGTAAAACCACGGTAGGTGATGCTATTCAAACCATTATGACGGCAGCTCATGAGAATTTATTTCAATATAATCCAGGACAGGACGAAACAACACAAAGAGGGAAAGGTGGTAAACGTGTACGCACATTGGCTTCTTATGTATTAGGTTGTGATGATGGTAGTTATGCTCGACCTAATGATGCAACCGATGGTTATCTAGCGGCTGTATTCCATCCAACAAAAGGTGAAACTTCAGAACCTTTTACTGCAGTTATTGCAGTACGTGCATGGCTTGATCAAACAGTTAAGCAGGTGGTAGCTCGACAGGATGACTTGTTATTTTTAATTTTACCTGGGGAACAACTTAACTTAGAACATTTTATTCGTGAAGATCCATCGGGTAAATATGTTACTCCTCTGGATAAATTGACTAACCACTTGATAGCGGAGTTTGGTAAAACTCATGTAGAAAAATACGATGCAAAACGTGCATATTTAAGACGTTTGTATGGAATCTTCCAAGGTCGCAAGGAGTCTGTTTCTGAACAAGAAGCGATGAATGCTGCAAAATCATTTTCACGTTTTATGGCTTATAAACCTGTAGCAAGTATTAATAAATTTGTTTCAGAAGAAATCCTTGAAAAGAAAGATTTAGGTGAAGCCATACGTTCCATATCCGGTCAATTAAAAACTATTCATGCAATGGACAGAGATGCAGGTTTGTTAGTGCAGTCCATTGAAACGTTACAACAAGCAGAGCAACATGCTGCATCATATATAGACAAATGGATAGAGTTTAATACGCTTAAATATACTTTGGCTTTACATACCCATAAAGAACAACAAAAAAAGTACTTAAAAGTAAAGGCAGATCAGGGAGAACTTGAATCGGATTTAAAAGAAAATGAAAGCTTAACGGTAAAGACTCAACAAGGTTTAGATCAACAGCGTGAAGAGCTATTACAATTAGAAGCTCAACGTCAAGGCATCAGTGCTTTACAACAAAAAGATAATTATGAGAAACAGTTAAAAAAGTATGAAGAGGAGTTAATCACAGAAGGCCATACGCTATTGCTGCAAGATGTAAACCTAGGAAAAAATTCCCAAAGAATTGGTTCGTTGAGCAATGAGTTGCAAACACAACAAATGCAAAATCTATTGCCACAATTTACGGATCTTGAAAGTCTTGCTCAGCTCAGTAATGTTATTCAATTTAGTCAAAAAAGTAATACAGATATAAATGCATTACTACAAAAAGATTTAACGTCTGATTTGTCTAAACTAGAGCAGCATTTGGATTATGTACAACATGCGCAAAGCTTACATAATCAATGTTATCAATATTGGCATCAGGCAGAAGAAGGGAAAAGTCGTTTTGAACAATTAAGTGGGGAAACACACAACGCAACCAAACGCTACGAAAGACTGAAAGGCATAAAGGGACAAAAGGAAAAAGAAATTGAACGCTTGCAACAAAAAAAGGTGAATTACCCTGTTTTTGTTCAACGTGCTATTGATGCTATTAAGCAAACTTATCCAAAAGCTGATCCGCGTGTGTTATGTGATCATGTAGAAGTGAAAGATGAACGCTGGCAAATGGCAATAGAAGGTTATTTAGGTGGAGCTCGTTTTTCTATTATCGTTGATGCTGCATTTGAAGCAGAAGCTATTCGCCTTATTCGTCAACTTCCTGGGCGTGATAATCGTGCAAAAATCATTCAGGGCAGGAAAGCACAAAAAGACAGTGAAAATACTCATAAGAAAAAGAATTCTATTGTACAAGTTCTTGAATTTTCTCACGCAACAGCAAAAAACTATTTAACTGCAAGTTATGGTTCTGTTCTGATGGTTGAATCGGAACAAGAATTAAAATCTACAGGGCGTGGCTTAACATGTGATGGTATGGCTGCCGGCAGTTACAGTATGTGGCGTTGTGATATAGCCGATGGTGATCTTGTATTTGGTGCCGCTGCCCGCGAACGAGCTTTAAAAGCAAAACAACAAGAATTACAAGATATTACTGAAGATTGGCAGCAAGCAAATGATCAAATGCAACTCTTGGCACGAGTGCAAGATTATGTTCGAGATTTAGATAATCTAAATTATGCTGAAGCGTTATCAACAGTAATGGTTGTGCAGCGTGAAATTATAAAAAATGAAAAACTATTATCTCAACTTGATTTGTCTGATCATGCGGAATTAGAGAAAAAACTTAACGCTTTAAAAGATATCGAGAAATGTTTACAAGAACAGTTGAATGAGCTTAATGAGAAAAAAGGTGCCCTTAATACAAAAATTGATAGTATAAAGTTAAAACGTAAAAACATTTCTAAAGCTAAAGAAGAAACATTGGAAATTGTCGATAGTTGCGAAAATAACTTACGTGAAATTGTTGCGGACTGGTCTGAGTTTGATGTTGATAAAAAAATAGAACAAGCTGACGTTGACGTTAAAGATTTAAATAGAACTACCACTACTAACTATTTCGACGATGCAGGAGAACAGCTCAATAAAATCGAGCGAGATATAAGGAAGAAAATTGAACAACATAATGATAACTGTATGCCTGCTGATTCTGTTTTCTATGATAATAATGTAGTTCGTTACGATTCCAGTTTGTTTCGTTCTATTTGCAAGGTACATGATCAGTTAGATATTATTTATAACCGTTTGAACAACAATATCCTGGTTGAAAAGCGCAATGAACTTGGAAAATTAAAATCGAGCTTTAATAATGCCTTTGTTACGCATCTTTGTCATACCATTCATCAGGCTGTTAGTAGCGGAAAACGACAAATTGAAATATTGAATAAAGAATTACAGCATCATAAATTTGGTGCAGACCAAGAAAGTTTTCGTTTTGCAGATGAATGGATGCCAGAATATAGAGAGTATGCTCGTTTTTTTGATGAAGTGATTAAACAGCCAACCTTAGCGGATGAGGTTGATTTGTTTGAGATGCCCTTATCTGATAAATCAGAAAAAGTACGAGATAATCTGTTAGAAATGTTATTAGATGAGGACGAAAATAAGGCCATTAAAGAACTAGAGCGTATTTCTGATTACCGTAATTATCGCCGTTATGAAATATACAAAGAGGTAGAAGACAAAGAGCCTATTGCACTTAGTGAATACGGTACTGGTAGTGGTGGTCAATTAGAAACACCTGCTTATATCATTCGTGCAGCAGCAATCACATCTGCATTAAGATTTTCTGAAGGCGCTAATCACTTACGTATGGTTCTAGTTGATGAAGCTTTTTCAAAAATGGATGAATCACGATCACGTGAAGTTATAGATTACTTAACAAGAAGTCTGGGGTTGCAGCTTATCTTTATTATGCCATCAAGTAAAAGCGGCCCCTTTATGGATTTGATCAGTAATGAGTTTGTATTTGCGAAGTGCCCAAGTGCTACTCCTCGAGGACAGTTAAATACACGTGTTTGGGTTGATCGAAAACAATGTAATACGGACAAAATAAAAACACTTTGGGCTAATCACCGTAGGGTAGAACAACATCAGGCTGAAATGGATTTTATGAAAGAGTTTGAAAATGCCTGAACAGAAAGATAAAGATTCATTAGCGAAACCACGATGGTTAGAAGAACAACGAGATATTGAATCTTTATTACACAATGTATTGAATAAGTTGGATAAAAATTCAGATTCAAGACCTGGCTTTACTCTTAACCAAAAACTATTACCAGAACTATTTGGAGAAGCTGAATCAGCAGATTTAACCTGGAGTTTATTGCAGAAACTTTTTGATGGTGACTCTCCGATATTTAGTTTTAAAAAACACAATAAACTTAACCATCTTGATCCTGTATATAACAACGGACGTATAAGATTTGTTTCGACATCTGAAAGCTTATTACGAAAATGGTTAAACAGACCTGTAATGGAATCGGAGCTAGAACAGTGGAAACGTTTAGTAGAAGTAAATAAGAAAGAATTCACTGGTGATTCAAGTCGTTTAAGTACAAGAAAAATAGCCGTAAAAGGTAAATCATCAGAAGATATAATTAATGGTTTTATAGAAATTAAAGAGTATTTAAATGATGAGTTAACGCTAAGAAATTTAAGTGCTAGGTGTTTTTGGCAGGACTCAAAATTTCTCGATAATAGAGAAGAGTTAATAACTCAATTGTATCCTCAGTTAAACATTAAAGTTAGACCTGTTTTAGTTAGTGTATATTTGTCGGAAAATATTGAAGGAATATTATTTATTGAAAATCAGGATAGTTACACACAAGGTGTAATGGGGATACCGCAAACATTGAAAAACTATGCGCTTGTTTATAGTGCAGGATTTAAGCTAAGTGCCCAAAGAATAAGAGAAAAAGAAGGTGTCTCTTTACACTTTCATGGCAGCAGTAATTCAATGATGAAAGATTTGTTTATCAAAAACTGGTATAGCGATAATGAATCCAACTGGCCAATCTATTTTTGGGGTGATCTGGATTATTCTGGTATGGATATATTAGGAAATTTAAAACGACGATTCGAAAGTATTGAAGCTTGGGAGGCGGGTTATGCTCCTATGCTTGAATTTTTACTTAAAGGAAAAGGTCATACTCCTGAAGAAACAGGTAAACAAGAACAAAAAGATCAAGGTGCAACTGGTTGTACTTATGCAGATGAGACGTTATTACCAGCATTAAGAAATTGTGGTCGTTTTATTGACCAAGAATGGGTATATGTATAATTATTTATGCTGGTAACTTCGTCGGAAAAGTTTTAAATTGTATAGAGCGTTCTTTATTTCTAAAGTAGTAAAATAGTAATATTTATATTGAACATGACACTTAACAAGTTATATTTTTTGCATAAATGCGTATATATGGCATTTCTCAATGAAGTTAGAGTATTAATCAGCCTTTACTAAAAAATATTTCATATGGAAAAAAAATGACTGAACCCACTATTATATGTCCTAACTGTAAAACTGAAATTCGATTAACCGAGTCACTTGCTGCTCCGCTCTTGGAGACAACTCGTAAGCAATTTGAGAAGAAACTTGCACAAAAGGATTCTGACATAGTAGCAAGAGAACAGGCTGCTCGTGATAAAGAACGAGAACTGCTCAATGCTAAGTCGAAACTAGATGAAGAAATTTCCGACCAAGTACAAGTACAGTTGAAAAAAGATCGTATCATGATTACTGCCGAAGCTGAAAAGAAAGCGAATCAGGTTGCAGCAATCGAGCTTGAACAAAAGTCCCGTGAAGTTTCTGATTTACAAGAGGTACTAAAAGGACGTGAGGCCAAATTAGCTGAAGCTCAAAAGGCACAAGCCGAATTGATTAAAAAACAACGTGAGCTGGATGATGCAAAACGAGAGTTAGAACTCACTGTTGAAAAGCGCGTTCAAGAGGGACTCGACGCTACTCGACAACAAGCAAAAAAAGAAGCAGAGGATGAACAAAAACTCAAAGTGAAGGAAAAAGAGCAGACCATTTCTGCTATGCAAAAACAAATTGAAGATCTTAAACGACGGGCAGAGCAGGGTTCTCAACAATTGCAGGGTGAAGTTCAAGAATTAGAACTTGAAGATTTGTTGAGTACTAAATTTCCTTTTGATCTAATTGAACCTGTACCTAAAGGTGAATTTGGTGGAGATGTATTGCACCGCGTAGTAAGCTCAAGTGGTCAACCTAGTGGAACTATTTTGTGGGAGTTTAAGCGTACCAAAAACTGGAGTGATTCATGGTTGGTAAAACTACGTGGAGATCAACGTACTGCAAAGGCAGAAATAGCTGTGATTGTAAGTCAGGCATTACCTAAAGATATTGATAGCTTTGATATGGTAGATGGTGTTTGGGTAACTCATCCTCGCACAGCATTACCTGTAGCTATAATTTTGCGCCAATCTTTGCAAGAGCTTGCTCTTGTACGACAGGCTAATGAAGGTCAAGAAACCAAGACTGAGATGGTTTACCAGTATCTCACTGGCCCGCGTTTCCGCCAACGTGTTGAAGCAATTGTTGAAGCTTTTTCCACTATGCAAGGAGACCTCGACAAAGAAAGGAAAGCTATCATGAAACAATGGGCTAAACGAGAACAGCAGATAGAAAGAGTGATGGGCGCAACTGTTGGGATGTATGGAGATTTACAAGGAATTGCAGGTAAGTCTTTATTGGAGATTGAGGGCTTGGAACTTAATACTCTTGGTGTAGATGACGATTAAGAAGAAAAATAAATTAAAATTATTTATGGATATTAAAAATGACCAAACATGACCCACTAAGAGAACTATCGGAAATAAGAGAGCAATTATCCTATACGAAACGTATAGGGTTTTTGTTGGGTGCTGGTACATCAAAAGCTATGGGTTTACCTGATATTACTGATCTCACTAAAAGCATTGAAGATAAACTTGGTGATAAGGACAAAAAAAACTACGATAAGATTAAAGCGTCATTAGATGATGATTTAAAACATATAGAAGGTATATTGAATTTAGTTCGTCTTATTAGAAAATTAACTAATGATAATAAAGATAAAAAGTACGATGAAATATCTGGAGAAAACGCTAAAGATTTAGATAAAAATATATGCAATGCTATATATGATATTCTAATAGAAAAAGAAAAAAGTGCTAAGCTGGATACATCAAAAGATTTTATAAAGTGGTTAAACCACTTACCTAGAGATTATTCTAAAGAAATATTTACAACAAACTACGATTTGATTTTAGAAAAAACATTTGAACATTTACTTATTCCTTATTTTGACGGGTTTGTTGGTGCAAATGAACCTTTCTTTGCTCATGAAAGTTTAGAAGGTAAGTCAACAAGTGACTGCCTCCCCGTTTCATGGATTAGGTTATGGAAGTTGCATGGCTCGCTAGGCTGGTTCTGGAAAATAAATAATACTGGTAGTCCTGATAGAGTAATTAGGTTAAGCGCAGGTTCTAAAAAAGAACATCCTAATTCAGAATTAGTTATTTATCCATCAAGAGACAAGTACGAGTCATCTCGTAAACAACCTTTTACTAGCTATTTCGATAGGCTTAAAAATTTCTCGTTATCTGGAGAAGGTATATTTATTATTAGTGGATACTCATTTTCGGATGAACATATAAATGAATTGATTTTTAGTAGTCTAACTCAGAATAATAGGTTACATGTTATTGCATTTTTTTATGATGATAAACCTATAGAAAAATTAGTTAGCGAACATAGAAATTTTTCTAATTTAACTATGATCGGTCGCAAAGTGGCATCAATTTCTGGTGTATATGCTGAGTGGGGTGAAGGTAGTAATGATTTATTACTGGATCCCTTCTGGGATAATACAAAGAATACTATTTCTCTCGGTGATTATAAAAAGTTAGTTGAGTTTCTTAAATTATGTTCGGGAAACTTCAACAAATGAAAGATTCGATAACATTTTTAGGTATGGTTATAAATGTAAACAGCTCTAGTATTGAAGTGGAAATATCAAGAGAAATACCTACGGCAGCCCCAATAATTGATGGTCGGATTTATAAAATTGGTCAAATAGGAACTTTTGTTAAATTTCCGATTGGTAGCCTTACTTTGTTTGGTATTGTTTCGTCTGTTAGCAATACACCATCATCCCTCGAATTGGATTCATACGAACCTAACTTTGGTTCGAGATTTTTACAAGTTAACTTGATCGGTGAGAAGGTTGGTAATCAAGATTTCCAAAAAGGAGTAGGGACATTCCCTACTATAAATGATGAGGTACATATAGTAACAGAAGAAGATTTAAAATCTATTTATGGTAATAAGTCTGCGAATTTCATCGAAATTGGAACACATTCCTCATCTAAAAACTTACCTGTATATATAGATCCACACAACTTAATACTTAGACATGCTGCAATTTTAGGTTCAACAGGTAGCGGTAAGTCAAATACAACCGCAAACCTGATAAAAAGACTTCTGGATAACTATTCAGGTTCAAGAGTAGTACTGATAGATCCTCATGGCGAGTATTCTTCTGCTTTTGATGGGGTGTCAAAGATTTTCAAAATAAATTCCACAACTTCACCCCTGTTTATCCCCTTTTGGGCAATGACATTTGATGAGCTAACTTTTTTTCTTGTGGGTAGAACTGAAGGTCAAGAGAGGCCAGAAGATAAGCTTTTAAGAGAAAAAATTGTTCAAATGAAAAAAGAAAACGCTTCAAAATTGAAAAGTGGTGTTATTGATATTAATTACATTACTGCAGATTCACCAATCCCTTTTAATATCAAACAGCTTTGGCATGACTTTGATCGTGACGTTAATGGAACTTTTACTAGTGCAGTTGCTGCGGAACAAACACGTGCTACAGAAAATCTTATTAGTGAAGGTGATGCAAATAATCTTATACCTGCTAAATTTGAACCATATTCAATAAATAGTACAGCACCATATAAATCAAAAAATCAGACTATGTATACTTATATTGGAAAAATATTTTCAAGGCTTAAAGACTCAAGGTATAGTTTTATGTTTAATCCAGATGATTATTATGATGTAGATAGTCCCAATGATCTTGATCATCTTTTAAGAGATTGGATTGGGCATGATGATAAGCTAACAATATTGGATCTTAGCGGTGTTCCTTTTGAATTAATAGATATATCAGTAGGTCTCATCAGCCGCTTTCTTTATGACTCAATGTATTGGGGTAGAAATGAAAGCTATACAGGGAGAAATCGTCCTCTTCTTATGGTTTATGAAGAAGCACATTCGTATTTGCCAAAATCGGAAAATAGCTCACATATTTATGGGTATGCTCGTAAGGCGGTTGAAAAAATATTTAAAGAAGGAAGAAAGTTTGGCATTGGTGCGCTTGTTGTTACTCAAAGACCATCGGAAATTTCTGAAACTATCCTTGCCCAAGTTGGGACATTTATATCACTTAGATTAACTAACAGTAGAGATAAAAATACAGTGCAAGGTGCTGCGCCAAATAATATGAATTCATTGATGGAACTACTACCGTCACTACGTATAGGTGAAGCTATTATAATTGGTGAAGCAATTAATATTCCTACTAGAGTTTCTATTGGATTAGTAGAGCCTCGGCCATCAAGTAACGATCCAGATTTAGTGTTCGCATGGAGTAAAAAATTCAAAAATGATAAGGATAACTATGTTTCGGTAATAAAATCTATAAGAGAACAAAAACTTAAATAATTAAAAACGGAGAATACTATGGAAATGATAGATGTTGACTCATCAAATATACAAGCGATAGGTTATGATCCAGATTCTGGGACATTAAATATTGCATTTAAAGATGGCAGTGAATATGAATATTACGATGTGCCTCAACATGAATATGATTCATTTTATGAGGCAGACTCCAAAGGAAGATATGGTCATCAACATATTTACAAAATTTATCGCCAACATAAAATAAGATAAAGGAAGGCAGGAGACCCCCCCCCTAATTTTAAATACGTTTTACTATATTATAATAAACCAGCGCGTTTACCAATTTCGCCATTAGGGCATAGTATAAAATATTGGTATAAATAAAATTTTCTTTAATTGGCATTTGGAATATATAATGAATGAATATAAGGAAGCGATAGCTATATTTAATTATTCAGTTGGGAATATCTCTGATCAGATTAAAGTAGAATCTAAAGCACCAATTTCGCAAAGTCGTGATGATTGGATCATTTATTTAGCACTTAATGCTGGACAAAAAGTTGCAAAGTTACATAAAACTGATTTACAAGCTATTTCGTTAAAATTAGAAAACATCATAGTAAAATAAATTATAATTTTGTTATTTGAACTTTTTAATACAGGTTGTTTATCTAACTTTATAACATTAAGTTAGCAAGAGGGTGGAAATGAAAAATTATGACGTAAAATTTGAATTGTCATATTCAGGTGGTGATACGGATGCTCATGAGATTGATCTATATGATGTATCACAGGCACTTATTGGATTTCAGCGCTCATTAGCAATTACAACACATCTGATTTTAAATGGAGAAATAATAACTCAAGCACCCTCACTAAAAGGAGCACAGATATTTGCATTTCCGGCTGAAGAAGGTAGTTGGAAAATAAAAGCTGGTATTTTGATTCTTGGTACAGCTGCATATCAGGTTGCAACGGCACCAAATAATACCCCGCTTGGTCACTTAGTCTATTCTGCATATGACTATGTCATATCAGAGAGCTTAGGATTTCATGTAGACTATAATAAATCTCTTGGGCAATTGTATGAAGAGAATAAGAAAAAAAATATTGAGCTTCCAATTGTTCGTGAAACTCAACTAGATTCAGTTATAGAAAAATGCTCCGCTGCAATTACCGAAATACATAGACCAATTTATAAAACTAAAACTGCAGATATCGCTCGAATATCAACTAATATCGATAACCGTGAGGTTCCTCTTAGTCCGATATTTTCACTCGATACTTTCCAATATATTATTGAAGAATATACTGAGGAAGAGGTAGAAATAATACGTGGCTTTGTATCAAGCTACAACTCAAATACGTTTAAGGGAAGAATATATGTACCAGTTGAAGAAAGGCCCATATCATTTGTACTTTCTGAGGCCACTCGAGAAGAGGCCAATATACAGCTTATCGTAGATAGCCTTAGGGCTAATGCTCTACGAGGGTTTGATGTGGAGCCAAGTGAAATTTTTTGTAAAGTGCAGAGAATTACCTCAAGGTCTGGGCATTTAAAAAGTTACAAGGTGTTGGGGGTGTCTAGTGAAATGTTTGGGGGGTAAAATAAATGTTATGCATAGAAAACAATAATTATAAAATAAAGCGGTACTCATATCGTTATGTCACTTTAAATATATAAATACTTTTTAGTTAGGAATGATATGTGGAATAAATTTCATATAACCAGATGTTAGGCACATAATCAAAGAAAACACACATGACAAACAAAAAAACAGACACAGCTGACAACAAAGAATTAATCTCAATTGATCATCGTCTCAAAAATGTTGAGCATATAGCTAATACCGTTGATAACGTTGCTGAAAAAGCACTAGAGTCATGGTCGCATTATTTAGAACAAAAAAATGAACAAGAAAAACGTGAAACTGAAAATCACAACATACAACATAAAAGAGCAAGTCAAATTTTAATGGTAAGTATCATTCTTGTTTTTATATTACTGATTGTTTCAATAGTTAAAGACCAATATGACCTCGTTAAAATCATACTGGGTTCAGCATTGTCGTTAGCTGCTGGTGCGGGCTTATCAAATGTATTTAAAACGAAAAAATAAATGTCTAATAAGAAAGCCGAGTTCATTTGTATAACCAAAAGCCGTGCTCCGCAGGTTTTTTCTTACTGCTTACTTAAGTTGTTAGGTATTTAAATAAAGGAGTATTGTAATGTGTGATGCAGGCTTGCAAAATTGTGCAAAAAATAAATGGCAAAAAAACAATGATTCAGATTTTATTTTTAGTTATAAATTATGCCTGTATAGAGCGAAAATAAGTAAAACTGGAAAAATAAAAATAAAACAAATATGTACAGGTGTTCCAAGTATTACTGGTGCAAAAAACATGGGAGATACAAGCTCCCCAAACTATCATTATAAATTCAAAATCGAATCTAAAAATTATAACCCAATAGAAATGCTGTTGAGCCCTAAAGAATTTACATCTAACTATACTTTTAAAAAATCAATATTAGGTCGGGTTCCAGTTTTATTCAGAGGTAGTAAAGGTGATTTTGAAATGTTTATTGAAAAAGAAATGAATGGATTTGATTTTAGTCCTTATCATAAGGATGATACTAACTAAGTCATTCCTTTATTCAATGATGTATGTAAAAAGCCGTTCGCCCCTTATTAAAAATGTTAGTGCTCGCTAAACAAATTCTAAGTTAGACCGTACATAAGGTGTTTTTATGATTCTTGATTTTATCGAACACACCAAAGAAGAGTATCTTTACGATGTTCGAGGAAACCTCAATACAAATCCATTAAGTAAAATCGAAATATCACTACCTGGGGATATTAAGATATTCGATCAACCAAGAGGTTTTTGTACTTTTTGTAAAACTCTTTCAAAAAAAGTCCATTCTGATTTCTCATATGGGTGTATGGGTGTAGATTTTTATAATCATGTTGACATACATGAATGCTCTGTTTGTGGCTGGTGGGAATACGTAAGTCATTTTAGTGAAGAGAAAGATTATGGGTTTACTGGGGAGACTGATGAGAAACATACAGAAACAATAATATATGCAATAGCAAAACATTTTGAACCATCATCTAAAGAGCTGCCGCTTGGTACGCTTAAAAATGAAATATTGAAAAACCCAAGAATTTTACACCACATACACCCTTATAAACTTGAAGAACTTGCTCAAGATGTGTTCTCTTCGTTTTATGAGTGTGAAGTTAAACACGTAGGTCAATCACATGACGGCGGAGTTGACCTGATTATAGTGTTATCTGACAACCCGATATTGGTCCAAGTCAAGCGAAGAGAATCAGCCTCATCAGTTGAGTCAATATCAACAGTTAGAGATTTTTTAGGTGCCATGTTCATTAAGGAAAGTGCACAGGGAATTATCCTGTCGACGGCAGATCATTTTTCAAGAACCTCAAAAAAAACAGTCGACGACCTTCTAGCAAGGAAAAAACTAGATTCTTTTGAACTAATTGATTACAAATCGTTCTGCTCAATGCTAGATATTGTTTCAGGGGAAAAGGTAAAAGGGTGGGCTTTTCTTCTCCCGCAGAATACAGAATCATAAGTATATTTTACTATTTAACATGATTACACTAACAAAATACATCAGCGGGATAGTTTTTCGCTCCTTGGTCACGGCAAAACTATCTCTGTGCTTGGCGTTGACTGGTTGAAGTCGCAAACCCTTACAGCCATTCACAACTCTCCTTAAACTCTCATTTTTAAAACTAAAAGCAGACATTTGTAACAACAACGTTAGTCATTTGCATTCTGAAATCATAGGTCTCGATTTCTTTTATTGATAACGAGACATCTTTACGGTAAGTTGTTGATGTGAAATTATTTTATAAAACTATAGATTATCTTATGAAGAAGCGCATAGAGTTTTACTTATCACTATTTGCTGTTCTAATATCTTTATTAGCAGTTTCTATCTCACACTGGCAACTGGAAGTAACTCGAGAGCATAATAGACTAAGTGTCAAACCAAAAATATCAATTACACCATACCTTGAAGGTGTAGGAGGTAGAAATGGTGTATATATTGAGAACTCCGGCTTAGGCCCTGGAACCATTATTGAATTTCAGGTTCATACGCCCAATGGGGTTTTTTCTGGTTTGGGCGAAGATAAGTGGTCTCATGTATTCGCAAAGAACAACATAGAGAGTTTTTGTTTTGCTAAAGGTTGGCCTGATCCTGGTAGCACATTGAAATCTGGTGACAAGGTAGCACTATTAGAGATAAGCAAGGCGGCACCTGATGGATGCTACCTTAAATCTCTAGAACTTCTTCAGCGGGATGATATTACGGTGAAAGTCAAATACCAATCATTGTATGAAGAAGAATTTTCAGCAGAAAGAAAGATGCTCGTTAACTCTAAAGAGCTCGAAATAATCAATTCCATCATAAATAAATATGTTAAATAATAATCTATCAATAAACTTAACTTCGCATGTTCCATTCGCCGGACGCGCAAAAGCCGTGCGTCGGTTATTTAAGCATTATGTAGTCAATGTATAAATCTTTAATGAGAATGTTGAATGGAAGAAGATAAAGCCTTTGGTTACTGGAATTACTACTCTGATGACTTTGATTGGAATGAATCCCCGCGTCTTGATGTTGAAAATAAACAAGATACTCTAGAACTTTTTAAAGGCAATGGCATTAATGAAACAGAAGCCAATCACTTATGGGAGTCAGGGTATGTTTGTCCTAAAGGATTAGATATCGTTATAGATCGATATTACGGTGGCGTTCTTAGCTCATGTGATACGGTTTCTCGGTTAAAACCATCTCAATTAAGAGAACTTTTTGATAGCCCAAAATCTAGAGCGTGGGTTAAAACAGCTTCTTCACTAGATGATGTCCATAGAATAGTAGAGGATACTCAGTCAAGGTTATCTAGGCCTATCCTGTTTAGAGGACAACGGCAAAACTACTTTATAGATAGGGAAATAAACAATCCATATTTTACAATTGATGGCCTTGGTGAAATTTCAATTTTATCGTCATTTTGGCGTAAGGTTTTTGCTAACACAAAGAGCTCTTTTCTTGATTTTCAAACATTAACATTATTTGAATGGAGCAAAATATTCTATACAGCATTTGATCTTGAAGAAATTGAAAAGAGACATAAAATAGCAATAGATAATGGTGAATGGATACACTCAATACAAGATATGGCTGACTCCGATGACCCACTTTTAAAGGAGTTTGGAAACCATAGATTAGATATTGCAATGGGAATGGATTTTAATCTTGCTGACACTTTATCAACTCTTTTGCAACATTATGGACTCCTGTCCACAGTAATAGACCTTACTGCTTCACTTGACGTTGCTATTTTTTTTGCCACTCATAAATATACTAGTAGTAACGGTGTTTCAAATTACGAATTCGTAGGCACAAATGATGGAAAGTCAGTACTCTACTTAATAAGAGGAAGTGATCAGGAAATGGTTACTCATGAGAATGATCTCGTGCTAAACAAGATACCTCCAGAGAGGCCTCAACGTCAGCATTGTGTTATTTCAAAATCATCTCCATTTGCTGTAAATCTACCAGCATTTTTTCTTGAGGGTATCATTAATTTAGAATTCGAATTAGATGAAACTGAATCACCCAAGAAAACTCATGATCTCTTCCCAAATGAAGAAGAGGATAAATTTTTAGGAGCCCTCAGGCGTGGAATATCACAACCAGATAAAGTAAGTTACTTTGGGTAAGGTGATTGTGTATAACAAGTTACTGCTACGGAAAATTTACTCACTATCTCTTCTAAATTTCAGCATAGTAAGGCATTAGGTCTTAAAATAATTATGCGAAACATTCGAAGCCTTACAGAAGAGACTTTAGAATCACTAATTCGTTTTGTGATGAGTCATGAGGTTGCCACACATATACTTGGGAATACCAATGAAAATTGGAAAGAGTTTGAAGAAGAATTCTCAGTTGATTATCCTATAAAAGGATGGGGTGTCCTAGCAAGCGAATCACTAATCTCTGAATGGGATTTCAATAATGAGAGCATTATTCGTGATGAAATTGATATTAGTGGCGAGGAAGTGAGTAGCGAATTATCAACATACCCTATAGATTCAGTTTCGATAGTGTATATGTTTAGTATTCTTGAAGTTTATGGTGATGAAGTCACTAATATAATTAATTCGAGTTTTGTTAAAGACCGCCGCGCATGGCACAGAAAAGTGTATCTTCCAAAGAATGAACCGTCATATAAAGATATAGAAAAAATACGTAGAGGTTTTGCTGAGCCTTTTAACGCTAATAGTAGTGACGTTAAATTTAATATTGCAGCAGCTCTTGCTCAATTAAAAAATGCTAGAAATCTAATAGTACATAAAAATAACGGAGGGTATAACTTTAAAATGGTGTTGTCTGCAATCGTAGCAATTATTTGCCATATTGATTTTTTAGCATCAAAAGAAACAAATATGTTAAAAGTGTACCCATGGGAAGATTATGATGACGTATTTAAATAAAGACCTAAATAATAGCTCAACCCAGCCCCATACTAAGGCGCTTTTTTGTGGCTTCGCTATAGCTCATCTTACTACAAAAAATCACCACAGCATGTGTTGAGTCGACTGGTTGAACTTACAGCCGACAGCAGTCCTCGGTTCCGTTAAATACTTCTTCTCTTAACTTAGGTAAACACTAAATTTAATGGATGCTGTACTAAAACATAACATCCATTAGGTTAATCGCATTAGATATCGTGCTTAACTTCCTTTAGATTTTTAAGCATGTTATTACCAAAATAACCACTTGTACCAGAAATTGCTATTAGAAAGAATCCTGTGAAATAAGATGGTTTGTTTGCTGCTAATGCTGCTGCCATTTGTTTACCGCCAAAGACTCCCATCTGTTGCGTTAGTGCTGACATTTGATCGCTGTAACTAAATGCAGCGTATAAGCTAGCAAGTCCCCATAAAGCGAAAAGTACACAAACCCCTATTAAAATAAATCCCCAAATTTTATTTGTATCCATAATTTATCCTTAAAATTTTTATTATTAACGACGGAAATGTAATTTCCATTCACCTGATTTTTTTCTGATTTCTACGGTTGCCTGTTTTCCCTCTGGAATACCTTTAAAAGTAATTTTCATTGGCATGTAGTCAAGAATAAGCCCAGTGTTTTCCATTGCTTTAGTCTTAGCCCAATCTGGTTTGTTATTCACTTTTAAATAATACTCAATACTATTCACGCCTCTCATGCGATGAACGGTCATAACCTCAACTTCACCGTAGCAAAAACCTGGGCCTTGGATTGGTCTGTTAGATTGGGTTAACCATTGCTCGGCATCTTGTTTGAAATACTTTTTTCCCAAGTCGGTAAGGTTGTAGACATCTGCCATCACCTTCATTTTTTGTTTGGTAAAACCTAGGTTCTTAACAATTTCAATGTTCTTTTTTTCAGAAGTCATTAAGCCGATTTTATTAAATGTTTTTAAATATCGACCTAAAGAAAAGCCTCTGTTGTGTGTTGAGTATTCAATAGGAAATTTGAAATCCTTACTGACAATACAAGCCTGCTTGCCATTTACTAATTTTGGAATGACTTCTTTTGCTTCATTCAGCTTGATGCGATCAGCAACTGCAATTCTTTCGTAAGCTTGCGCTGAAAGTGAAAAAAGAAGGCTAAATACTGCCCCCAATACGACTATTTTCATTATTATTTCCTCGACATATTTATTCTTAATTATGGGTAGTTTTAACCCCTGTAAGCCCCTGACAGAGCCGTTAAAGGGAATACTATACTTTTTTATCCCGAAGTACTACCTCGGGGTAACCCGAGGTGCTACTTCGTTAATAAAAAGAGGGATCTCAAATAACCTACCACCATTAATATGGGGGTAATACATGGGACAATTGAACGAACAATTTGGGAAACGACTGCAATTTCTCAGAAAAAAAGCAAATATGACTCAGGAAGAGTTGGCAAATTCGACTGAATTTACCTACGAGACAATTAGTAATTTCGAGCGAGGCATTCATGGGGTGAAGTTTTCTGCTTTGGAAAAATTAGCTGATGCGCTAGATGTACCTGTAAAGGAATTGTTCGAGTTTGGTGAATAGCTTGAGCTATTTTCAGGCTCTAATCCAAAATGTAGGATAAATCTTACATTCGATATACATTAACCAAACAATTAGTAACACCTTATTCCTTAATACACTTCAATAACATTCCCATAAGACTGGCTAATACACTTGTGAGTCTGAAAAATTCAATACGTTAAAAAATTAATAGGCATTTAAAGTTTCATTGATGAAACTCATTTCTGGCATGAGCATGTCACATATTACAATATTAAAAAATATACATTAAGTTTTCTATGTATTGATATGGAACTTCATTCTTAAGAAGAATGCATGTTAAATGATGTTTTATCAAATATGAAAATATACTCTGTGTAAGTCAACCTTTGACAATTCGATATCGAATGAACTAGAATTAATTTATCAGGTCTAGCGACCATAACCGTAAAAAAGAAATGA
>Ga0316208_1001215_pt1 | contig 25231 bp, 21 predicted proteins | sample 3monopyrite_MG_FD_204944 | JGI IMG/M metagenome (GOLD analysis project Ga0316208, IMG submission 204944) | Microbial mat bacterial communities from mineral coupon in-situ incubated in ocean water Damariscotta River, Maine, United States -... | ecosystem: Environmental > Aquatic > Marine >... | reverse complement strand
ATAAACTATAACCTTCTTGAAATTGAGTTTTGTTAATGGCCATCTTTAGATCCTCTCTTTGTTTTATACTACTAATTATAGTATGACTTCACTGAAGTATGGCGGAGCTTTATGGCTAATCAGGAAAAAGAATGACTGTGAACGTAATGCCGCTAAGCGCTTTCTCACCGAATTGAGGCGCGAGCACCCGCATTTGAAATTAATTGTCATTGAGGATGGCTTAGTTTCTAACGGGCCGCACATAAAACAGCTTAACTCGTTGAATTTACGATTTATTCTGGGGGCCAAAGAAACAGATCATCGATTTCTTTTTGACTGGGTTGCCAGCACAGCAGCCACCCAAACCTATGAACTGATCGATGAAAGCGGCGTGTCCCATCGTTTTCGTTATCTTATTCCTGACTGGGAAGCATTTTATAGCGGGATTGCCTTTGGTCTAAAGCCAACACCCATCCCCCATCCCCCATCCCCTACAATACATCATGAGTCACGATGTGATCGAAGCTGTTTAAAGCGAGGTTTTTCAGGGAAGAAATCATTGGTCAAAAAATATATGCCTGTTAGGGATGGGCAGGTTACGCTTCAAATAAAGTGTTTTTAATCAAAAACTCGAATTTCTTTATATTGATCAGGAATTTAATTTTAGCGGGAGGTGTTGTCGCATTGTCTGGCATCGCCGTACTGAATGGCTTAGTCATGGTCGCCTTTATTCGTGAATTACGTATTAATGGCCAAACATTAAATAGCGCAATCATCGATGGGGCACTCACACGATTACGTCCAGTTTTAATGACCGCACTGGTGGCAGCCCTGGGCTTTATTCCGATGGCCCTGAATACGGGCATTGGCTCAGAAGTTCAACGCCCTCTTGCCACCGTTGTGATCGGCGGCATCATTTCATCAACACTGTTAACGCTGGTGGTATTGCCCGCCTTGTATCGATTAGCGCACGCAAGAGACGAAAAGTATGAAACAGAAACATCGTAAGGGATTAGATTATCTTCGATTTGAGCATTGAGCATTGAGCATTAATCTTTGTGATAGAAGAAGTAATGGTTAGGTGTAGTGGTCGCGACCACTACACCTTATTTCACCAGGCTAACTGTAATTTTGACGGTAAATATTTCTTTCATGGTGTTTTCATGGTGAACAAGGCGATTAATAATAGTTGTATTCAGAATTTGTCCTTTTGTCAAAAGTAACATCCTATCCTTTGTGAATAGATCCTGGGATAACACCATTCCTGGTTTTAACTGGGAAGTAAACAAGCCTTTTTTAGTTTTAAAATCACCTTGTTTTTCGTTTTTCCCCATTTTAAACTGTGAAACAAATAACTTTACGATTTTAGGGTCGTAATACGACTGCTGATGCTTTTTCAAATAGATAATGGCTTCGTCTATCGAATGTCTTTTTTGATACAAAGCACCCGATTGAAGCCCGTCAAAATCGTTTACAATCGCAAGAACCCTTGCCCCTAACGGAATATCCTCACCCGACAATTGGTCTGGATACCCCGTGCCATCATAGCGTTCGTGATGATGTCTGATGATGCTGGAGACATTCTGAAAATTTTCCATACCCAGCAGTAATCCCTCCCCCCAAACACTGTGTTTTTTCTTTTCTGCTAATTCGGTTGCGGTCAATAACGATTGCGATCGGGATAAAATATCATCCGACAAACCAATTTTACCTATGTCATGCAGCAACGAACCAAAAAATATGTCCTGAATCTGTTTGCTATTCAATTTCAACAATGTGGCAAGTTTTCTGGCGTTATCTGCAACCCGTCTTGAATGCCCTTCAAGGTGGCCTCCTCTCATATCAGTGAGTGAAGAAAACGTTTTTATGATATACAAATAATTTTTCTTAACTATATCGCTTGATTCTCTGAGTTCGTCCATCATCGATTCTATTTTTTGCGTGCGAAGCTCAACTTTTGACTCTAGATTTTTATTTAGCGATATTAATTCTTCATTTTGTTTATCTGTTAATTTTTTTAAACGAATTCGCTCTTGACCTAGTGATCTTAATTCCAATCCGCGTCTAATTGTTAGTCTGAAATCGTCATCGTTCCACGGCTTTGATATATATCGAAATATCTCAGCGTCGTTTATCGCTGAAATAGTTGAGCTCATGTCAGAATAACCGGTGAGTAAAATTCGAATAATTTTCTCATCCATCACTTTTGCTTTTTTTAAGAATTCAGCGCCGTCCATATGAGGCATTCTCATGTCGGAAACGATTAAGTCAATATTATTATTCTCAAGCATAGCTAAGCCTTCTAATCCGCTACCGGCTATATGAATTTCGTAATTATCCTTTCTCAATAATCGATTCAGGGAACTTGTGATATTTTTTTCATCATCAACAAGTAAAATAGAAAATTTTTTTATCTCTTGATTTTGTTCACTCATGTTGGCTGGCTTCTTCATCTAAAATGTTAACGCTTTCAATTTCACCTTGAACAATAGGAACGGTAATGGTAAAGGTGGTTCCCTTGTCTAGAATGCTATCTACTACTATTTCACCGTGGTGACGTTCAATTATTCCATGTGCTAACGACAAACCAAGCCCAGTTCCTTCTCCTACCGGCTTGGTTGTAAAAAAGGGGTCGAAAAGCCGTTTCAAATTTTCTTTTTTTATACCGTGCCCACTATCCGAAACGCTAACCATCACATGTTTGCCGTCTTTCCAGGTTTTAATAACGATGGTTCCCCTTGTTTTTATGGCATGAGCGGCATTTATCAGTAAATTCATAAAAACTTGATTTAGTTGAGCAGGAATGCATTGTATTTCAGGGATGTCACCATATTCTTTAACGACATCAGCCTTATACTTTATTTCATTATTTACAATATTTAATGTGCTATCAATTCCTTTGTGCAAATCACCCAGTTGCCAGTCTTCTTCATCGATATGGGAAAAATCTTTTAAGTCATTAACAATCTGTTTAACGCGATTTACGCCATCTAGTGACTGCACCAGTAACTCTGGAAGATCATTTTTTATATAATCATAATCAACATCATCTATTACTTTAAGTAAGTTTTCAGATGCATTTTGATAATCATCGACGGAAAATTTGAGCTTCATCGTTTCAATAATTTTAATAAGGTCTAATGCATAGTCATTTAAGGTGGAAAGATTTGAGCTAATATAGCCAACAGGATTATTTATTTCATGGGCAACACCTGCAGCTAATTGACCTATCGAAGCAAGTTTGTCTGATTGCATCAATTGATCTTTGGTGATTTGAATATTTCTATATGCTTCTTCCAGCTCAACGTTTTTTTTCTGCAATTGTTTATGCGATTTAACCTGTGAGTCAATATCAACGAGATAACCCACTATGTCAGTAATTTCGCCTTCTTCGTTAAGGTGCGCGATAACTTCATCATGCACCCAAACGACACGACCAAATTTCGTTACTAATCGGTATTCGCGAACACAGCTATGTTGCACTATTAAAACATCCAGCATAGAATAAAAATTTTCTATATCATCTGGGTGAATGATCGACGGATAAATTTTCTCATTTCTCATCAACTCAGACGCGTTATAACCTGTCAGCTTTTCTATATTCTCGCTCACAAATTCGAACTTCAAGTAAGTCTTTCGGCACAAATTAAATAAAACAGCAGGGCTGGACTTTAACAAAAAGTCCATTCTTGAATAAATTTCAAATAACTCTCTATTTTTAGCCGATAATTTTTTAGATAGCGCAGCACGTTCAAGTGATTTTTCCAGCTCGAATAACATCATTTCAATCGAATTTTCATAGGATGAGTATTCTTCTTTATCATTCAGATGAGTAGAAATAGCAGCCCCATATAATTTTCTATTGACGATTACTTGTCTTCCAGACATTAGTAAATTTTCACCATCCCTGGTAAACTCAAAATTAAATACAGTATTGTCTGTGGAACTTTCCAATTCACCAACACTACTTGTTGTGTATATTTTTTCTGCTAAACTTTTTAGTTCGGAAAAACCTTCGGTATCTATTATTAGACCGTTAAAATCATATAACTGACTAATACCACCACCATTTCCATATATAATAAAAAACGTGCTCTCCGCACTGGTCATATTTTTTATGCTGTTTAAAAAATCACAGATATAGACCAAAAATCCATCTTTCTTCAGTATGATGTTTTCAGAAACCCGGAGTTTTTGAAGCGCATCACTAAGCAATATGACTCTCACATTGCTATGTGCCAGGCCAATCATTATTTCTTCATTTCGTTTTTTCTCCAATCCTAGTTTGTTGCTGATATCTCTATAGATATTAGAAATGTGCAATGACATCGACAGTTCTTTGGTTGTTATCGGAAAATATATTTTTTCGTAATCAGCAGAATAGTTTTCTTGATCGCTCGCCTCACCCTCTACAACTTCATACAGAGAGATATGGTTGTTTTTACAATAGTAATCCAGCTTCTCAAACTTGTTATCATCAATACATAATTTCTCAAAATAAACAACATCAATGATTTTTTCTGATATTATTTCCTCGTAATCATGAAGATTAAGGCAAGTGTATTTGTTATTAATTTTTTTTATGTGCGATAGGAAGTCAGTAAATTTTTCCTTACCGCCTAAATAAATAACAACTTTTTGAGTTTCTAATTCCACTTTGTTGACATGCCTCTTTCAAAGTTATTTTGTCTCATCACTATTTGTCTCATCACTATTTATCACAAAAAAACTTTTAGCTAACAAGGTTAAGTAACTTGTTATTCTCCGTAGGCTTTTCTATCTCAGCTAATGGCCCGTACAAGTCATTCAATGTTAAACCGATATTTGACGTAGACCGTCGGTAAAACTCGAAGATATAGTTAATATTGCTTTCGCCGATATCCAACCCCTTTACTGGAAAATTGGCTATATGCAGGGTGGATGTCGTTGTATTTTTAGTTATACTGGCACTATCACGATGATGCCAAATAACTTGGCCCAACGTATTATCAAATTTCGCCTTTTTTAATATGGTAGTTTCGGCTATCCCCACTGATATTGAATGTTCCCAAAATCCGGCTGAGTTAAGTATGTTGTGCTTACTGTCATGCTTACTGTCATATTAGTGTATTTAACAGATCCGCAGCGGTTATCAGGTTAGTACCTCTACAGTCTAGCGACCGCACATTCATAAAACTTAATTTTTTTTCACGCCTCAGATTGCGCGTTTCGATTCAAGATCAAACCTACAAGAGGAACACAACATGAAGCATACCGTGGCCATCGAAGGAGGGAGGTGGATTATATGGAGCGCCTTATGTCGGTGTCTCTTCTTTTGTGTCATTGCGCCGCCTGGCAGGTTGTACGAGATGAGGCATTTAATAAATACAGCCTACAGTCTGCATAAAGAAAGGCTTGCCTCCAAAATCACCCCGTTGTTTACTCGCCGCCGGTGACTGCACTTTGTTGTCTTCTTACAATCCGGTATGATAAATGAATTGCACTTTTGCATAAATCACACTTGGAAAACGCCGCCATAAATGTCACACAAATTCAACTACACCGACTCCCCCAGCGCCAACGGCAATGACTGGCATAACATCAAAGCACTTGCGCCGTTTTTATGGGAATACAAAGGTCGGGTGCTATTTGCGCTGGCTTGCCTAATTGCCGCAAAGTTTGCCAATGTGGGGGTGCCGATTGTATTAAAAGGCATTGTCGATGACCTCAATGTTGAGCTGCATGATGTGATCGTCATGCCGGTGTTTTTATTGTTTGCTTATGGTGCGTTACGCATTGCCAGTTCATTTTTTAATGAGCTGAGGGATGTTCTGTTTACCCGGGTCCGATATCGTGCCATGCGGCGCTTAACTATACGGACTATGCAGCATTTGCACGATTTGTCTCTGCGTTTTCATCTCGAGCGAAAAACCGGTGCCATTAGTCGTGATTTGCAGCGTGGTGCAACTAGCTTAAGTAATCTTCTGAATTATTTTACCTTTAGCATCATTCCTATTTTCGTTGAGTTTTTCCTGGTTGCAGCTTACCTGTTGTCACAATATGACTGGGCATTTACGGCGATTATTCTGGGTTGTGTGGTGGTTTATATTGCCTTCACTATGGCAGTGATGAACTGGCGAATGGAGCATCGCCAGGCGATGAATAAACACGAGTCCAATGCGAACAATATTGCCATCGACAGTTTAATGAATTACGAAACCGTCAAATATTTTAATAATGAACAGCTCGAAATTAATCGAACGGATGAGCATTTGGATAAGTGGGAAGATAGCGCTGTTGTCACTCAGACTTCAATGTCCATACTTAATTTTGGTCAAGGGGCGATTATTGCGGTTGGTGTCACTATTGTGATGTTTTTTGCGACCAGTGAAGTGGTTGATGGCAATATGACGCTTGGCGACCTAGTTTTGGTTAATGCCTTTTTATTACAGCTTTTTATTCCGCTGGGTTTTTTGGGTATTGTTTATCGGCAAATACGTTACTCGTTAACGGATATGGATCATCTGGTTAAATTGCTAAATGAAAAACCGGAAATTCTTGATAAGAAAAATGCGCCTGACCTGAAGGTTGAAGCGGGCGAAGTTGTTTTTAAGCATGTAAATTTTGCTTACAATCTGGATCGGCCAATATTACATGATGTAAGTTTCCGTATTCGCGCTGGTGAAAAAGTCGCTGTTGTCGGTCCCAGTGGTGCAGGAAAATCAACGCTGGGGCGTTTGTTGTTTCGGTTTTATGATGTTAATGACGGCGCCATTTATATCGACGCGCAGGATTTGCGTGATGTCTCGCAGCAAAGTGTGCGTAATAATATTGGTATTGTGCCGCAGGATACGGTGTTGTTTAACGAAAGCATTTATTTTAATCTGCAATATGCTAACCCAGATGCCAACGAAGAAGATATTTTTGCTGCGGCAAAACAGGCAAATCTGCATGAGTTTATTCAGCAATTGCCACAAGGTTACGACACCATGGTGGGCGAGCGTGGGCTTAAACTGTCCGGCGGTGAGAAGCAACGTGTTGCGATTGCCAGGGTTGTTCTTAAAAAACCGAAAATATTAATTTTTGATGAGGCAACCTCTGCGTTGGATACCCATTCTGAGCAGGCGATTTTAGAATCATTAAGGCGGACCGCACAAAATCATACTACGTTGGTGGTCGCGCATCGTTTATCAACCATTGTTGATGCCGATAGAATATTAGTGCTGGATGCGGGTCGTATTATTGAGCAGGGTTCGCACCGGACGCTGCTGGAAAGCAGTGGACGATATGCTGAAATGTGGAAGATTCAGTTAAAAGAAAATGATAACGAAGAATGAATTGTTGTGGATTCCGGCTAAAAAAATGCCTGTTACCCTGGTATTTTTTTAGCCGAAACCCACGCCGTTGAATTATAACCCTAGCGCTTTTTTAAACTCATCCTCAAGCATATCTTCATGTTTTGTTCTAAATCCTTTGTGCGTCATTAGCAACTTACCATCCTTTCCAATTAAATAGGAAGTTGGCATTACCTGTACACCATAGTTGTCGGCCACTTTGCCGTCGGGGTCGTAGGCAATTAGGAATAAAGCCGGGTTTTTCTTTAGAAATTTAGTCGTGGCATCTTTGCTGCCGTCGAGGCTGATACCGATAATTTTCAGCCCCTTGTCGCCGTATTTGGCCTGCATTTTATTCATCCAGGGGAATGATTTTCGGCATGGCGAACACCATGAGGCCCAGAAATCAAGGTATACCACTTTGCCCTTATATTGGCTGAGTGACATGTTGCCGTTTTTAGTCTCAATGTCGAAATCGTCGCCGGGTGTAGCGAAAAGTGATTGGCTTGTGCTGAATGCGGTTATAACAAAAAGAAATAAAAGTGTGTTTTTCATTCGTGTTCCCTGGTTTTGCTAATATTTTTGTTTATTTGATAAACGTTAATGTTAAATGATGCCGATGTGTCTAATGTTTGCAACTCAGCGACTTTTTCTTTTGCTGCGGCTGATGCATTCCAGTAATAGGGTGTCATTTTAAAAAGTCTGTTAATGTCTGTCTGGCCGATAATTGATAATGGTGCTTCTGCAGCGCTTTGATCTAACAGTGTAAAACCGTCAGGCGTTGCTTCCTGTTTATGGCTTTGTGGTTTCAAATACAATGTTTCGCGTAATTTTGCCAGATGATTTTTACCCGGTGATACGCTAATGGCAATTGCATTCTCAGAAAGTTTATTTTTTAATTGTTCAAAATTAAGTGGCGCGTTAATTTTTAAGACAATATCCAGCGATTTATCTTGAATGGGAATGTTGTTTGAGCTGGCCACAAACCAGTGAATATTATTGTTGCGTTTTGCAGATAATCGAACCGCTTCTTTCGAAATGTCCATACCATACAGAGTATAGCTGCTGTCCAGCAGGCTTTTTATCTGGTTGGTAAAATACCCCTCACCACAGCCTGAGTCGAGAAAATTTTTGTTTTGTTCTTTCGTTACAAAGCGCTTGATGACGTTGGCAATTGCCGGGCTCAAAAACTGGTAATAACCGGCTTGTAAAAAATCTTTACGACAGCGAATCATTTCTTTGTTGTCGCCGGGCTCTTTTGTTTTTTTATGCTGCGGTGGAAGCAGGTTGATGTACCCCTCTTTCGCATAATCAAAACAATGATGATTTTCACAAATCAGGCTGTTTGCTGATTGTGTCAACAAGGTTTCACAAACTGGGCAGGTTAGCAGGGTCTCAGGCATTTACTTTCAGGTCTTTGTTCTGGTCTTTGCGACTGGTGAACGCATAAGTGGATAAAGGGCCTAATACTGCACCGCCTAATACATCGCTGCGGCCTTCAGTATTATCTTCCATGTAACCCATGCCCAGTGCGGTTAATGGTAATAGGTATTGCAGTGTATCACCCGCTTTTTCGTAATTGTTCGCAAGCGCATTGCTGCCAAGGAGAAAAAAGATTGCCGCTAAACTTAATTGCCTTTTCATCGTCGTGTTCACATTATTTGTTTTGTGCGAATGTTATAGGGGAATAGGAGGGAATTAAAGTGCTATTTAAAAATGTGCTATTTAAAAATTTGTAACTCAGAGTTGAGGATGGGCCGTTGGACTTGTCTGTTGGTAAGATGAGCGGAGGCAATAAAATTATTGCCTCACGAGCGTCCCGCGACTATTCAGCAGTGATGCGCCTTGAACCTAGAAAAATCAGTTGATCCACGAGCTAGAGCACAACTACTTGATTCGCTTGGCTATATGATATAGATTTGATTCACCAACCAGGTGAACGCAAACTTTTTCATTACGCCAATCAAACCAATTACTTGCACTCTATTCTCGCGTCCAACTGATCTTTCTAGGTTGAAAGTTTTGAAAAAGCGTATCGCCTGAAAAATCAGAAAATATGGTGTAAAAAACCCGGTTATTTGTTATTAAAGCAGCTTGGTTCGTTTAAAAAGGGCGCTGAACTGGCGATATTAATTATTAACCTGAGCACCTCAATATTCAATTTGTGAGTTTAGTCGCGATGCTAGCCAGCCTTTTTCCCAAGGCGCGCGCCAGGCGCTTTTCTTCATCACTTAACGCATTTTCGCCATCTTCACCGGCAAAGTGACTGGCACCGTAAGGGGAGCCGCCAGTGGTGGATGTGTGTAAATCGGCTTCCGAATAAGGTAAACCGGTAATGAGCATGCCGTGATGCAGCAACGGCACCATCATTGAAAGTAAGACACTTTCCTGGCCGCCATGAATCGTCGAAGTTGAGGTGAAAGCTGCCGCGGGTTTGCCTGACATGGCACCGGACAGCCACAAGCCGCTGGTGCTATCAATAAAATATTTAAGCGGGGACGCCATATTGCCGAAATAACCGGGAGAACCAAGTGCCAAAGCGTCACAGCTTTTCAGCTCGTCAAGGCTCGCATAAGGCGCACCTTTGTCAGGAATCTCGGGCTCCGTTGCCTCGCATACGCTGGAGATGTTCGGTACAGTCCGGATTTTTGCTTCGACGTTGTTCACCTCTTCAGCGCCCCGGGCGATAAGTTGAGCCATTTTTTCTGTTGCGCCGTGACGGCTGTAAAAAAGTACCAGAATTTGAGTCATTTTAATTCCTGACAGTTGTGGTGTGAAAATTGCCTGTTCGAGAATAGCAGTATTTCTCAAATCAGTGGATTGAATGTAGAATGCTCATATACCAGAATCAAATCAGGACAGCAAATGCTAGCATCGTTTTTTGAAAAAATCTTGTGGGAAGTCGTTACATCGTTCTAACCGGGATTGTTGCGAGTTTGTTTACCAGTTTGGCGATGTTTTATGTTGCAACAATCGACGCTATTGTGATGATCTCTCATCTCGGCGAATATGCGATGTCGTCGTTGTCGGCTGAAGCGCGAATGGCATTACGAAGCTCAACGGTGACGCATGTGGTTGAAATCATTGACGGTTATCTGTTGGCGACGGCATTACTGATATTTTCACTTGGCCTGGCGCTTTATTTGACGCATGCGAGTGAATTACGCCATAAATAGTTTGTCTTATTCGTATGGGGTTATAACCGTTTTCTAGTTGGTAAAATTATGATTAATAAAAGTATTATATTTGTTGTTTTATTTGGGTTCGGTGGTTTTGCACAGACATTCGCGTCGGTTCAGTCGCCGCTTGAGCCTTTGCCAAAATATCGTTTTTCCACTGTGTTGATTACCCAGCTTGTGAATCAGTATCACTACAAACCGGGTCGGCTGGATGATGCGCTGTCGGCTGAAATCTTCGATGAGTACCTGAAAACACTCGATCCCAACCGGAATATTTTCACCAAAAGTGACATCAATCAATTTTCACGATTTAAGTTAAAACTCGATGATGCCTTGTCAAAAGGTGATTTAGAACCCGCTTTCACTATTTTTCGACAATTCAGTGAGCGAAGTATTGAACGTGCAAATTATGCCTTAAAACGTTTAGAAACAAAATTCGACTTTTCAATCAATGAGTCCTATTTGTTTGATCGAGAAAAATCCGCCTGGCCTGAAGATGTAAAAGCGCTGGATGAAATCTGGCGAAAACGCGTGAAAAATGACTACCTCTCACTTTTGCTGGCTGGCAAGCAGGAAAGCGAGCTGAAAGAGACGTTGCGTAAACGTTATCAGCGACTCAAAAAACGCGCCACGCAATTTAAGCCTGAGGATGTGTATGAGTTTTTTATTAATGCGTATTTGCGAAGAATAGAGCCGCATACGGCCTATTTTTCGCCGCGCACATCTGAAAATTTTAATATTAATATGCGTCTTTCGCTTGAAGGTATTGGCGCTGTTTTACAGATAGTTGATGACTATACCGTGGTAAGACGTATTGTAAAAGGCGGTGCAGCAGATTTGAGTCACTCACTTCATGCGGGCGATAAAATTATCGGCGTTGGGCAGGGGGAGGAAAAAGTTGAAGATGTTGTCGGCTGGCGTCTGGATGATGTTGTTGACAAAATTCGTGGGCCAAAAGATACCGTTGTGCAATTGCATATTTTGCCGGAAGACAACGGCCCGGGCGGTTCAGACAAATACATCTCCATTGTCAGAAAAAAAATCAAATTGGAAGACCAACAAGTCAAAAAGTCAATCATCGAAATTCCGGATGCTGGTGTTACTCGAAAAATAGGGGTTGTCGAGATACCTGCCTTTTATATGGATTTCGCAGCGGCAGCGCGAGGCGAAAAAGACTTTCGCAGCACAACCCGTGATACACATAAGCTGATAGATGAACTAAAAGCTGAAAACGTTGATGGCATTGTTGTTGATTTGCGCGGTAATGGTGGCGGTTCACTGATTGAGGCGGTGTCATTAACCGGCCTGTTTATAAAAAAGGGTCCCGTGGTACAAATTCGTCGAGGTAACGGCGAACTAAAAGTGGATGCTGATAAAGATCCGAGCATTGCTTATAACGGCCCGCTGACGGTCTTGGTGGATCGATATAGTGCTTCCGCATCCGAGATTTTTGCCGGTGCGATTCAGGATTATGGTAGAGGCACGATTGTTGGCGAGCCAACGTATGGTAAAGGCACGGTGCAAACCATTATTGATTTGAATAATTATGTGAAAGGCAAAAAAAGAGGCTTAGGCCAGATAAAAATCACCATGGCCCAGTTTTTTCGCGTAAAGGGCGACAGTACGCAATTTAGAGGTGTAGTGCCTGATATTGTTTTCCCTACCGCTATCGAAAGTAACGACCAGGGGGAGCGCTCATTAGTTAATGCCTTGCCTTGGGCGAAAATTCCGTTTGCCAATTTTTCCCCGGTGGATCAAGTGCCCTCTAACTATGGCGATATTATAAAGCGCCATAAAACGCGAGTGAAAACGGACAGTGGTTTTAATTTTTTTCTTGCCCAGGCTAAACGCAGACAGGAAATTTTAAGTAAAAACGAACTTTTGTTGCTTGAATCAAAAAGAAAAACTGAACGTGAGCAAAGGAAAGAAGAGCGTAATAAACTGTTAAATCAGTTTCGATTGTCACGTGGCCTGCCTGAAGTTTCCCTCACTGACAGCATTGATGCGACTCAAGAAGATATCGGCAAAGAGCCCGACAGTGAGGCCAAGAAGTTGAGTGACGAACTTCGCCTGGTTTTACTGCGTGAAGCAGCGGCAATTGTTGTGGACCTGAACGGGGCTTCAGTAAAAGATAAAATCTAAAACTACGGTGTTTCGAAACTAAAATATGCCGAAGGCTAAAACCCAAAATTTCAGCCCGGTTTATTCGCCATTATCCTAGAAAGATCAGTTGGACGCGAGAATAGAGTGCAAGTAATTGGTTTGATTGGCGTAATGAAAAAGTTTGCGTTCACCTGGTTGGTGAATCAAATCTTTATCATATAGCCAAGCGAATCAAGTAGTTGTGCTCTAGCTCGTGGATCAACTGATTTTTCTAGGATTAATTATCATCCCCGGCATTCTTGTCGCCGCCACAGGCGTTGGTGCCGGTTTGCTCGGTGCGACGGTCATCTTTTTTGCCAGCATCGCAAGGATGAAGTGGAGCGCTTGATTGCTTTAAAAAACACGCATGCGTGTGTATTGTCTGTTGCTTAATTCCAGCCTTCCACATCTTTCATGTCGGGCAGTAAATGGGCAATGCCTTTATGGCAATCTATACAAGTTTTCGTGCCTTCGGCGAGGGATGTTTTATGTGCGTTTCCTGCGCGTGAGTTTATGTTGGCGCTGGCATTTGTATTAACGACTATTTCTAACGCAAAAACCGGGCACGGAGAAACACAAAAGCCGCAACCGGTACATTGGTCTAAAATAATCTCGGGTAGGGGTGTTTTACCTAATTGCGGTGTGAATTTAATGGCGTTGGACGGGCAGCTATCCTCACAGCTGCGACATGATACCTGTTGGTAGGACAGGCAGGACTTTCCCACCTGAGCAATCAAGTGCCAGGGTTTATGGCTTGTGTGGGAATTGAACAAATCCAGAGAGCAGGCTTCAGCGCATTCGCCACAAAAAGTACAGCCACCTGTCTTAAAATTGACACCGGGGTATTTGCCATCAGCGATGTTAATAATATGCTCAGGGCAGGCTTGTATGCAGTCGTAACAGCGGCTGCAGTTTTCGTAAAACAGGGAGAGCGACTTTAACCACGGAAGACGAATGTCCTCAGTGTGAGAAGATATTTTGCCGCGAAACAGATTTCTGCGTTGCATGTCCATTGATCGATTCCATCCATCAGTTCAGGTGACTATGATTACCTATAGATTCAGATTCATCCTAAGTCCGACAGGCTCCTAGCACATTGTGCTCGACAAATAGATTCGAAAAATCGTGCCAGGGAAATGGTTCATTATACTGCTACAAGGTGAGTCTTTTGATCAGGGAAAAAAGCTTTGAGAAATCCAGATAACAAACCCAAAGGCACCTACCGGTGTAACGGTCGCTAATGGCATAAAAACCGCAGTTGTAATCAGAAATGCACGTGTTTCGTCAGGTTTTGTCATATGTTGTTCGCTCATCTATCTTTCTCCTTGTATTAATAGGCTTGTTTCAGGCATTTTGTCAGAGGGGTTAAAATAGAAAAAAATGAAGGGTGGAAAGAATGGCCCCTCATTTATGTTTTCGAACAAAACGATGATTTTTGTAGATAGGTATGCGTAAATCTTTGATGCAGAACAACACTTTTTATAATGACAGTTATTTGATGGCTGACTATTCCTTGCCTGCTTTTAGCCTTTCTTCAAACTCATTCGCCGGTACGGGCTTGCCAAAATAATAGCCCTGTATATAACGACACCCATTTTTTAATAGAAAATCTTTTTGCTCGTGTGTTTCGACGCCTTCAGCGATGACCTCCAGTCCCATGTTTTTAGAAAGTGAAATGATGGATTTTGAAATCACAGCGTCTTCCTCATCGTCAGGCAGGCCACGTATAAATGATTGATCAATTTTCAATTTGTCTATTGGCAGACGTTTAAGCTGAGATAGAGACGAGTAACCCGTGCCAAAATCATCAATTGCCAGACTAATGCCCAGCGCTTTGAGCTCATTAAGAACTTGAATGCCCTTGCTGGAGTCCTTCATGATTTGGCTTTCAGTGACTTCAAGTTCTAACCAGTGCGGTTGGCATCCGGTTTCCTCTAACAATTGTTTCACTTTTTGAACAAAGCCTGTTTTGTTAAGTTGTGCAGGTGATAAGTTTAGGGCCAGTACACCCGGTTGTAAGTTATTTTTATGCCACTGGCTGATTTGTGACATCGCCGTTTCCATGACCCATAAGTCCAAAGGCACTATTAATCCGGTATCAAGTGCAAAGCCTAAAAATTTGGCGGGCGATATTAATCCCATATCAGGGTGTTGCCATCTAACCAGTGCCTCTACACCGATATGCAGGTTTGTTTCTGCATCGATTTGTGGTTGATAATGAATAACAAATTGTTCTTTGGCTAATGCATTGCGAAAGCTGGCTTCCATGGCAATGCGTTCGAAGGCTTTTTCCGTCATGCTGGCGGCATAAAACTGATAGGTATTGCGGCCATCATCTTTTGCCTGGTACATGGCAGCATCAGCATTTTTTAATAGTTCTTCTGCCGACTCGCCATCCTCGGGGAAAACAGCCGCACCGACGCTTAATGTCATGTAGATGGTTTGAGATGATAACTGAAAAGGCGTCTCCAGCACTTTAAGCAGGTTTTGTGTAACGGGGATGATGTCGTCGTTGCTGTATATCTGGTCGAGGATGATAGTGAACTCGTCACCCCCTAAACGGGCAAGTGTGTCAGTGTTTCTAATTTGGCTTTTTAAACGTTTAGCGACCTGAACTAATAATTCATCGCCAATATTGTGCCCCATTGAGTCATTAATACCCTTAAAATTATCCAGGTCGATAAAAAGCACAGCAATTTTGGAGTGTGAACGTCGGGCCTGTTTAATTGACTGGTGTAAACGGTCATTAAATAAAAACCGGTTAGGTAAGCTGGTTAATGAGTCGTGGTGAGCATAATGGTGAAGTATTTTTTTCTGGGCTTTCAACTCTTCTTGAATCAAACGTCGTTTTTTGATTTCGAGTGACAGGGAAATTGCGTGAACTACTGAGCTGGAAAAATCTCTCTCGTCCTGGCTCCAGCTTTTCTTCTGGCCTATTTTTTCGTGGCAGATGACCCCTAACACCTGTTCTTTGTGTCCAATAGGTAAATCCAGTGCAGAAAAAATGTTAAATGGTCTCAGGTAGTTTTTGCTAAACTCTTTGCTGAGAGTGTCTTCGTCGGTGCGGTTAATTTCAAATACTTCACCTTCGGTAATTGCGTTAAAATATTCAGGGTGATCTTTGCCGTTTAACACTGCGCCAGCTTCGTGTTGGTTGGATTCACTTAAATACAAATCAGCACATGTCAGCGTTGATTGATCTTCACTAAACAGCCAGATGCTCACTCTTTCTACCCGCAGCGCTTTTGCTGACAACTCGGTGGCTTTATGAATGGTGATGCTGTCATCCTGGTAGTCTACCGTTGACCATTCTAAAAGCGCCTGCTGGTAATCCGATTTCTGATCAAGCACGTCCCGGATTTTTTCAATGTTTTGATTAACGACAGCTGCCATGACTGAAATTTCATCATTGCCATGAATGATAATGGGCTGGGCTGTTTTTTGCTGTTGGTTGAGGTATTGAAAAAAATTTAGCAGCCCGTTTTGAAACGACGAAACAGCCGATGAAATCGAGCGGGCAATCATGGCGCCGAATAAAATACCGATAATGATTGTTGCAGTGCTGAATATGAATAATGTGAGCGAAACGTTATTGTGTTTTTGAGACATGTGCTGCACAGAACTTTGGGCTGACTGAATAGTGCCGCTGATAATGCTGTTGCTTTGTTGTTTCATTTTTGGCAAAACCTGATTAGTCAGCTGATCATTCAATTTAATCCACGAGAGCATGGCTGCCTCATATTTTCGGGAGGCAGTTTTAAATTTTTCAAGCTGGTCGAACTCAAATTTCTGGTCTGACATGTTTTTTAGTCGAAGCCACTCTCTCATCATAAAATTATAATCTTTGATAAATGAATCAAGCACTTGTTTATCGGGGCTTAAACGGTATTTTTTCTCATGTAATCTGGTGACATAAGTGTATTGCCAGATGTTTGATCCGTTGTTGATTTTTTCGATGGTGTTTTGTTGTAATTCCTGTTTTATCTCGACTCGCTTACTTTCAACATATTCCTGGATTTTCAGGGTAATGAATCCACCTTCTTTTTCGAGGATGTCAGCCTGTTCGTTGAGGTTAGACAGTAATTTTATGCCGCCTAAATATAACTCTCTGTAGGTGACTATGGCGTCTTGAATTTGTTGAATTTTACTGTGCAGCAGGTCGTTTTCGTGATGGCTGCTGGCCGTCTCAATCGTGCGGTAAATTTTTTCAACATATTGCTGAGCGTTAATGTAAGATTCGCTTGCCGCTGCGAAATCATATACTGAGCCATTGGTATTTAGGCGATAGTTTTGTTCTTCAAGAATTAAGCGGTTGGTATAACGTTCAATCTGGGTGGCAAAGATCAGGTCATCAAGTTCATCACGAATCGTGTTCAGGCCATTGTTTGATACAAATGAGAGCAGCAGGGCAACCGCAACACTTAATGATACTAATAAATAGGTTTTTTGCTTAATGGATAGTTGACTAACGATGCTCATTATTCTTTGTCTCTTGGTGCTTAAATCTACTACTTTTCGTTATTGTACAGTAATGCCACGCTGTCATGTTGTTTCGTTAAAAAAATTGCTGCGCCCCGAAAGAAATAACACTTTGGGTTTTCTGCGATGATATCAGGGCAAAATCAATGCGGCCGTTTAAACTGTAAATTTTAGGTGAAATAACGCGGATGCCAGTGCCGCCACTGTAAACAATATTGTTGCTGTTGCCTAAATCCTTAAGCTGGTTTGAGGTGTTAACCGCATCAACAAAAAAGATATGCTGAATCACCAGCCAGTCGGTTTTAAGGCTGGGGATACGGTATTCTGCATTGAGTTGCCAGTAGGCTTTGCTTCTGAACTGGCCGTCGAAATAACCGCGTATATTATTGAAGCCGCCGATATAAAAAAAGTTCTGGATGTTGTCGGTGTCTATTGCCGAGATATTGAAGCGAAAACCGGCATTTGCTGTGTGTGGTAGTCGCCAGAAAATGGAGTTTTCCCATGAGACCTGTTTGATAAGCTCACCTGAGCCGGTTTTATCTCCAGCATAACGATAGAATAAAGACGATTCTCTTCCTGAAACCAGATAATTGTCGTAATTTAATCTACCCAGTGTGGCATAAAAAGTGGTGCCGATTTCATCGGTTATTTTGCCGTTGTTAAGTAGATCAAGGGTCAGTGAATCAATTTTATCGGTAGCGCTGGCATCAATGATTTCGGTTTGCCTGAGTTGCAAGGTAAAGCCCAGTCTTAACCAGATTTTAATTTCGTTTTCGAAAAATAGTTTAAGTTTTTTTTGTTTAAGGTTGAAATTTCCCTGTATGTCGCCGGATGGCGAATAAAGTGTGCGCGGACGAAGGGTTGAGCTGAGGTCGGCGCCGGCAAGAATCCGTTTGTTTAAAAAACGTGGGTTACGAAACCAGATTGAACCACCACTTTTTCCGTTCCAGCTTTCATATTGGCCGCCGGTTTCGATATAACGCCCAAAGGTGTTGATGTCGTAGATGCCGGCGTAAAGATAAAAGGTATCACCACCACTGCTGAAATTAAAATACGGAATCGCTGTCCATCTTTCTTCAACTTCAATCGTTAACTCGACGTGGTTATCGCTGGTGAGTTTGATAATCGGTAACACTTTGCTGAATATCCGGCGGTTTTTGAGTCGCTGTATGCAATCCAGTAAAACTTCGGCGGTTAGCACGTCACCTTCTTTAACGAGCAGCTCCCTGAGTACGACATGTTCTTTGGTTCGGGTTAGGCCACGAATGATAATTTTTTCTATCATCGGCGATTTTTTAAGGGAATGATGAATAGTATGTGCGGCGAACAGCGGTGTCACGTTAAGCAATAACGTGACGAGTAAAACCAGGGGGGCTAGTGTGGCCAGTGTGGTTAAAGTACGACTCACGAAGATTGTTTTTTTATGTCCTGAATTTTAATACGCCATTCTTGCGGCCCGCTGGTGTGAACCGAATTGCCTTTGGTATCAACGGCAACGGTGACAGGCATGTCTTCAACAACAAATTCGTGAATGGCTTCCATGCCCAGCTCAGGAAAGGCGATGACGCGCGCCCGTTTAATCGCCTTGGATACAAGATAGGCCGCACCGCCGGTGGCAATCAAATAAATGGCTTTGTGATCTTTAATTGATTGAATGGCCGCGGGGCCGCGTTCTGCTTTGCCGACCATGCCGAGCAAGCCGGTTTTTTCCAGTAGTGTGTCGGTAAATTTATCCATGCGGGTCGCAGTGGTGGGGCCTGCCGGGCCGATAATCTCATCGCGAACGGCATCAACCGGGCCGACGTAATAAATAAAACGATTTTTAAAATCCAGGCCCTCAGGCAGCGGCTGGTTGTTGTTAATCAGGTCTATCAGTCGTTTATGGGCGGCATCTCTGCCGGTTAATAATTTGCCGGATAATAAGACAGTATCACCGGGTTGCCAGCTTTGTATTTCTTCAGGGGTAATGGTGTTGAGGTTGATCTGTTTTGCGTTTTCACCGGGTTGCCAGCTGACATCCGGCCAGCTTTTTAAACTGGGTGGCGTGAGCACAGCAGGCCCGTTGCCGTTAAGATTAAAATGAATGTGTCGTGTCGCCGCGCAATTGGGAATTATCGCCACGGGTTTCGAGGCGGCATGGGTGGGATGGTCGAGTATTTTAATGTCGAGCACGGTGGTTAGGCCGCCAAGCCCCTGTGCGCCAATGCCGAGGTTGTTCACTCGCTCGAATATTTCAAGGCGCAATTCTTCAATACTGTTTTGCGGGCCGCGCGCTATCAGCTCGTGTATGTTAATTGGTGTCATGAGTGATTCTTTCGCCATCAAGACGGCCTTTTCTGCGGTGCCGCCAATGCCGATGCCCAATATGCCCGGCGGACACCAGCCCGCGCCCATGGTCGGCACGGTTTTTTCCACCCAGTCAGCAATGCTGTCAGACGGGTTTAGCATCACCAGTTTGGATTTGTTTTCCGAGCCGCCACCTTTCGCCGCCACCGAAATGGAAAGCGTATCACCGGGGACTAATTTGGTGTGAATAACCGCTGGTGTATTGTCTTTCGTGTTGATGCGTTTACCTGCTGGGTCGCTAACAATCGAGGCCCGTAAGGGATTATCGGGGCAGAGATAGGCCTGACGTACGCCTTCATTAATCAGCGACTCAATATCTGCGTTATTCTCCCAGCTGATGTTCATGCCGATTTCTAAAAATACGACGACAATGCCGGTATCCTGGCAGATTGGGCGTTTACCCTCGGCGCACATGCGCGAATTGACTAATATTTGCCCCATTGCATCTTTTGCAGCCGGTGAAATTTCCCGCTTGTAGGCATCGGCCAGGGAGTTTATGTAGTCTGACGGATGATAATAAGAAATGAACTGTAAGGCGTCTTTGATGCTTTCAATGAGATCATCGTTTTTAATTAGTGGCATAATGGCTTCGCTGTGTTAGTGGAATACTGAGGTTGCCGTCTATTTTGTTAGAGTTTGATGCATAATATGTGCAGTTGTTTGTGCTGCCGGTCATTATAACGGTTTGAATGCGTCTTTATCGGGGCTTTTTAATGTCAATGTGAAATTTGACCATGTTGAACGGTTACGAGTAATTTATGGTTTTTTTAACGCGATTTTTAATTATTTTACTGCTCGCTTCCGGTTCGGTCAACGCGGCGGAGTTTGGTTTAGCTGATCTTAATGGTAAAGAGCATAAGCTGGCTGACGAAAAAGGCAAATGGGTGATCATTAATTACTGGGCGACCTGGTGTCCACCCTGTGTGGAAGAAATCCCGGAGTTGATCTTTTTTCACGACAAGCACAAAAATAAAGATGCCATTGTCTGGGGTGTTAATTTTGAAGATGTAGCTGAGCAAAAAGTCAAAGATTTTCTGGAGGAGTATATGGTAAGTTACCCCATATTATTAGCTGAACCGGGAGAAAATTCCTTCTTCGGCCCAGTGATTGGTTTGCCAACCACGTATATCATTTCACCCGACGGTGAATTAGTGCATACACAAGTAGGTAAAGTCACGGTAGAGTATCTCGAAAATATCATGGAAAAAAGTAACGTTTTTCGTCGTTTAATGCATAAAGAATTGAAGTAGGAATATGTCGAATAGCCAGATAAACAGTGCCGAGAAGCCGTACGAAAACCTCACGCCAGACAAAGTGCTGGATGTAGTGGAGAGCCTGGGTTATCCCGTTAACGGCCAGTTTTTAGCGCTTAACTCTTATGAAAACCGGGTTTATCAATTAGGTGTCGAAGATGATGCGCCGGTTGTGGTTAAATTTTATCGCCCCGGACGCTGGGCCGATGAAGCCATACAGGAAGAACACGATTTTTCGTATGAGCTGGCAGAATATGACGTGCCGGTGGCCTTGCCGCTCAATATTAATGGGAATACCTTACATAAAGTAGACGAGTTTCGGCTGGCCGTGTATGAGCGAAAATCCGGTCGTGCGCCCGAGCTTGATCAGCCACAATCACTGGCACAGCTTGGCCGGTTACTGGCGCGAATTCATTCCGTCGGTTCACGTAGTCGGTTTCAGTATCGGCAAAAACTCAGTAACCAAACACTGGGGCATGATGCGCGAGCCTTTATTTTGAATAGTCATTTTTTACCCGATTATTCAAAAGAAAGTTACGCCAATATTACCGAGCAGTTATTGCGATTGATTGATGTCTATTTTGACGAATATACCTTGCCGGTGTATCGGCGCATTCACGGTGATTTTCACATGGGCAATGTGCTGGTGAATGATAATCAGTTTTGTATCGTTGATCTGGATGACTGCGTCAGTGGCCCGGCGATTCAGGATATCTGGATGTTATTGTCGGGTGAAAAACACGAGCAGGAATCTCAACTGCGTTCGGTGATTGAAGGCTACAACGAGTTTTTTGAATTTGATGTTTTAGAGTTAAACATGGTTGAAGCATTAAGAACATTACGCTTAATGAACTATGCAGCGTGGTTGGCGAGGCGGTGGAATGATCCGGCTTTTCCACAAAATTTTCCGTGGTTTGATTCACCCCGATATTGGGAAGAGCACGTCAACTCACTTCAGGAGCAATTGTTTTTAATGCAGAGTAATGATCAGGGTTTGCAGTTAATGTTGTAGTTGTCGCCCGCGTCAAATATCGAGTTTGACACGGGTATTTCTTTTTCTCTGATGGCTAATGTGCAAATGAAATGTTCATTGCTTGATGTTTATTTTCATCGCCCAGTCGTATCGCGCAACGCGGATTCCACCTGTTGCCATTTTCTCCCTCAATAAAGTGAGAGCAGGATGCAATATAACGCAATTGATTTTCAGTGAACGCCGACAAAAGTAAACGCATCACATTCCGCTGTTCAAAGCTGCCGTCACCATCTTTATACAGGTTGTTGCTAAAAAAATAATTTTCTGCGCGACTCAGGTTGTAATTAATACTTTTAAAAAAACACTTCAGATCAAACTGCATCCGCAACCAGTTTAACGATTTTAAATCACTGGTCGCACAAATATGCGCCGAAAATTTTCGATTACTTTGTGAATCTAGCAGCAGTAAAATAACACAGCAACTTGCTTCAGATAATATTAACGCATCTGAACCGAAGTAACTGTGGTTCATATCCACATAACGATAACCCTCGACCCAGTCATTATTTTTTACATCTTTTGGATACCATTTATGAGTTGTCGTTTTTACCTGCTCGACTTGTCCGCGATGAATGACAAGCTGTGAGATAGTGTCCCTATTTGAGTGTATATTTGAATATTTTTCTGGCGAAATAAATTTTGAAAACTGCTTCCATTTCATTTTCAGCCCTCCCAAGCCGACGGGTTAACCCTTAACCCTAGAAAAATCAGTTGATCCACGAGCTAGAGCACAACTACTTGATTCGCTTGGCTATATGATAAAGATTTGATTCACCAACCAGGTGAACGCAAACTTTTTCATTACGCCAATCAAACCAATTACTTGCACTCTATTCTCGCGTCCAACTGATCTTTCTAGGTTAACTGTAGGAAAGAAAAAATGAAACTCAAGGTTATTTTGAGGCATTTCAAAAGGGTTAAACTTAATGTCAGTAAGCTAGGCGAGAAAATGTTTTGTCGAATTCGAGGTTGCTTGCAGGCCTGTCGAAAAAAAGTGTTAGTTCAGCGTGTGCTATGGCGTTGATTTTCAATGTACGAATTGTCAGACTTTGCGAAGTAATCCACCTAATGCAAGCAAAACCGCCGAGTAGTTATTTTTTTCAGTAATATCCGGCGTTAAATGTGTCATCAAATTACAATTGATCCAGAGGGCTAACGACGCCTTTACCCCCACGATTCAAAACATGTGTGTAAATCATGGTAGTTGAAACGTCTGAATGACCTAATAACTCTTGAACGGTTCGAATATCGTACCCCGTTTCCAGTAAGTGTGTGGCAAAACTGTGACGAAGCGACCTGCAATTTACTTTTTTGGTGATCTCGGCTGAATCAGAGGCGACTTTTACGGCTTTTTGTAGCGTGTTCTCGTGCAGATGATGCCTACGAATTTTATGGCTACGTGGATCAACTGATAGGCGACCACTCGCAAATACATATTGCCATTTCCATTCGGTCGCCGCGTTGGGGTATTTTCTATCCAAGGCGTGAGGCAGGTAAACTTCTGCGTTATTATTCTCCAGATCCTCGTTATATTGCTGTTTTCTCTCTTCAATATGTGCCAGCAGCAAAGAAATGACTTTCTGAGGCAAGGGGACAACGCGATCTTTTTGCCCTTTGCCATCGCGAATGGTGATTTGCTGGTAATCAAAATCAATGTTCATCACTCGTAAGCGGATACATTCCATCAATCGCATCCCTGTGCCGTACAATAAACTCGCCATAATCCACTGCAAGCCCGATAATTGGTTTAACAATTTATCGACTTCGCTACGGGTTAAAACCACGGGCAGTTGCTTAGGTCGTTTTGCACGAACGAAGCCATCAAGCTCCCGCAGAGGCTTTTTGATGACTTCACGAAATAAAAAAACAAGCGCATTAAGCGCTTGGTTTTGTGTACTGGCAGCTACATTGCGATGAATGGCTAAATGTTCCAAATAGAGGGTAATATGTTTATCATCTAGTGTGTCTAAGGTCTCGTTGTCAAAATAAGTTAAAAAACGAACGATCCAATCCAGGTAGGCTTGTTCGGTGCGGATGGAGTAAGCGCGCCGCCGAACTTCCGTCACGAAATCGATCAACAATGCCTCATGTTTTTGTTTAGTCTGTTTGTGGTTGTTTAGTTTTTGACTGATTGTGTGCGTTGCCGTCGCTAATGTAGTCGAAGTCTCAGTAACCTCACGCGCGAGCGTGGGGTGATCAGCATTTAGGGAAATACTGGATTCAAGCCAAAATGACCAATCTACTTCGTGCATCCAAGGCACGTCAATGAGCGAGAATAAAATCTGTATAGCATGGACCGCTTGTCGAAACTGCCAATCTGCAATGGAGGGATTTTGTCCGAGCTGTTTAAGATAACACGTGATATTTTCAGGAGAATGCAGCGTTAAGCGTAAATCAGGATAGGCGTTAATATATTGTTCCGATTGATAGACATACCAGCGCTCGCAGCTTGTTTTAACTTCCCTTTTTCTAAGTAATATTAAGTAATTATCCCAAAATCGACGAATATTTTCATCAGCAACATCAAGTGAGGAATTGTTCGTGCTCATGCTTTTATCGTTTATCCAATTATGATAGTGTGGTTAAGTTGGATTTTACAACTAAATCAAGATATTCGACAGGAGAAATATTTATGCTAGGCAGATTACGTATATTACCCTATTGGCCCATTCTGTCTAATTAACTGTTAGATTTTTAGAATATGACTACTGAACAAATTAAAATATATTACGACGATACAAAATCGACAGAAATTCGTTCGGATTTATTGCAAGCGATTGAACTTGTAAAGGGACCAAAAGTAGCGGTTGATTGTGGATGTGGAGCCGGCTCTAACATTGGATATTTATCAACGAATGGATTTACCGTTTACGGATATGATATCGAAGACGAAGCCATTATTAGATGCAAAGATCGATTTAGCAATAATAGTAAAGTCGTATTGTCACAGGATAGTTTTAGCACTTTCACCTATCCAAGAACATCGTTGGTTTTAGCAGACGCAAGTTTATTTTTCTGCCCTGAAAATGAGTTTGATTTTGCTTGGCACAAGATCTACGAGAGCCTATATGTTGGAGGGGTTTTTTGTGGTTCTTTTCTAGGGCCAAACGATACGATGGCTAATCCAAATTACGCAAAGGAAGGTTTTTGGCCAAATAGTTTGGTATTCCGCGAGAAAGAGATAAAGTCACTTTTTAAAAACTATTTAGTTTGTAGCTTTACTGAACATAAATTTTCGGGTAGAACTACTCAAGGTGTACCACACGATTGGCACATATTTTCAGTTGTTGCTAGTAAATTAAACTTGGATATTCCCCATGGAATTTAATAACACAATATTGTCCTGTTTATTAAAGGAAGTTACGTGGTAGATTCAAATCTAACAATGGCATACTCGTGCCGAGATAAATCCAAAGTCTTGGGAGGAAATAACATTTCCGAAATTGATTGATGTTACCCAGTAGGTGAGGAAATTGGCAGTAAAGATTTCTCAATCCTGCCAAGCTA
>Ga0316208_1001213_pt1 | contig 25288 bp, 10 predicted proteins | sample 3monopyrite_MG_FD_204944 | JGI IMG/M metagenome (GOLD analysis project Ga0316208, IMG submission 204944) | Microbial mat bacterial communities from mineral coupon in-situ incubated in ocean water Damariscotta River, Maine, United States -... | ecosystem: Environmental > Aquatic > Marine >... | reverse complement strand
CTCTGGCCGCCAACGGCATCGATTCGGACCTGCTCGTCAACGACGGAATCCTCTCCGACACCGGATCGATTCAGCTGACCGCCGACAACGACGTCTCCTTCGAAGCCGACGGCGACGTCACCAGCACTTCCGGCAACGTGACCGTCACCGCCGACGCCGACAACGCCGCAGACAGCGGCGGCACCGATCAGGGTTCACTCACCATGGCCGACGGAGCCGTCATCAACGCCGGTACCGGCACAATCAAACTCCACGCCAACGAAAACGTCACGCTGGGTCAGCTGGTCACCACAAACACCACGACGACCGCCGTGCAGATCACCAGCGCGGCAGGCGGAATCGTCGACGGCGGCGACACCGGCGGCGCGGACATTATCTCGGCGACCGGTCGCACGGTCATCGACGCGGCAACCGGCATCGGAGCCGCAGACCCACTCGAAACCAGCGTCGAGTCGATTGATGCGGACACGGCCGTCGGAGCAATTGATATCGACAACAGTCTGGCGACGACCACGACAGTCGTCTCGTTGACCACGGTCGGAGACACAGTCAACTTCGACCAGAGCGGTGGGGGCGACCTCAGCATCACCGGCGACGTAACGAGCGGAGCGGTTGGCATCGACGGCCAGAACATCGAACTGACCTCAACCACCGGACTGACGGTCGCGGGGACTTCAACCATCAGTTCAGAAGTCGGAACCGGCGGTCTGCTTTCGATCAACGAATCAACCATCGCTGCCGATGCCATCATCACAGTCGGCGCAGGAGACGTCACGCTGAACGGTTCCGGCCTGGACACCGTCATCAACGCCGCGATTACGACGGCGACAACGGCAACGATCACCGCAACACGCGACGTCATCATCGGCGCGACGGTCACCACGACGAACGCTGACGCTGACATCATCATCAACGCAAACACCGACGACGGCACAGCAGTCGGTGCAGGCGGAGTCCAGATTCAAACTGCTGGTCAACTGGTTGCCGGACGCGATGTCTCGATTACCGGGTCCGACCTCTTCGTCACCAACGGAACCGGCATTCTCGACAGCATCGAAGTTCAGAATGACGGAGCCGCTGATCAGATCGTCGCCAACCGAGACATCTCTCTGACCAGCCGCGCGGCATCGCCAGCCGGAGCGGACATCCTGATCGTGGGCGAGTTGCTGGCGACAAACGGCTCAATCAATGTCGATGCCACAGATCGAACTGACCTCAACGATGACGTTGATGCGGGAATGGATATCACATTCCAGGACGCTGTCGACGTCTCGGCAGACGTCACGGTTACGGCAGCGAACGACGTGACCTTCTTCTCCACCGTTGACGAAATCGCTGCGGCCACCGGTTCGGACCTGATCGTGAACGCCGACGGCGTGACGCGGTTCCTCGCCGAAGTCGGCGGAACGTCCGCTCTGGAAAGTCTCTCGACCAACGCGGGCGGTTCGACTGAACTCGAAGCAGACGTCACCGTCGACAACGGAGCCGTGACGTTCAACGATGCCGTCCTCCTGACGGAAAGTATCACCGTCACCAATACCAGCGCCACGAGCATCAACTTCAACAACACGCTCGACAGTCAGATTAACGAACGCAACGACCTGTTCCTGGACGCTGGAGACGGAACCGTCGTCTTCAACGGCAACATCGGCGACACGCAACGTCTGAACGACCTGACCGTCGACCGCGCCGCTGCCGGAGTCACCTTCGGAGCTGCCGGACCGGTCACTTCCGTCGCGACTGACGGCGCCATCGACATCGGCTCGGGCAACACTGCCGATGACGTTATCACGACCGGAATCACGTTGAACGGTGCCGCCACCGGAATCATTTTCCAGACTTCGTCGGACACCATCCGGCTCAATGGACCAGTCACGCTGAACTCGGACGCTCGCTTCGACACCGACGAGAATGATGCGGACACCGATGCTGAAGGAGCGGACGTCACCTTCACGGTTGGGTCGACGATCGATTCGCAGACTGCTGGCGGGGGCGGCACCGAAGCGAACTCGCTGACGATCGATGCGGGCGTCGCGTCGGTCTTCTTTAACGGCAACATCGGAACCGCCGCTGACGGGGAGCTCGGAGCGCTGCAGATCACCGAAGCCGACGGCGGAGTCACCTTCGGAGAATCCGACGTCAACGCCGGGCCGGGAACCACCGGGCCGGTCACGATGATCGAACTCGTCGGAGACGGAGCCGCCACCAACGCGCTGGACATCGGAGTCGGACTCCTGGATGGAGATCAGATCGGCGGAACGGGCATCACGTTCAACGCCGGATCGAACGCTGCGGACACGCTGACCATCGCCACCGACGGCCAGAACGTTCGGCTCAACGGAGCAGTCACGATCAACTCGGACCTGACGATTACGACGAACGGGTTCGGCGGAGCGGGTACGAATCTGACCGCCGCTGGAGACATCTTCTTCTCCGACGTCGCGACGATCGATTCACAGGCCGCCGAATCCAACGACCTCGTCTTTCGCGCCGGAGCCGGCAACATCGCCTTCAACGCAGACATCGGAACAGCCGCCAACGGCCGACCAGGAACCTTCACTGTTGAAGACTCAACCGCCAACCTGACCTTCGGCGGGGCCAACGCCGGTGGTGCCAACTCGGACACCGCACCGGTCACGACGCTCAGCCTCGACGGAGCGATCAACCTCGGAGCCGCCGCTTCAGAACTCACCAGTATCATCTTCAACGGTGGGCCGGGTGTGGGGGACACGCTGACGGTCGATACGACCGGGGATGATGTTCGTATTAACGGAGCAGTTACGCTCAACAGTTCGGTCGACATCACGACCGGAGCTGCCGACGCCGGGGATGTGACCTTCACCAATGACTCGCCGATTGATTCTCAGGGCAGTGAGTCGAACAACCTGACGATCACTGCCGGGACTGGATCGGTTCTCTTCAACGAGGACATCGGAGCGGCCTCCACCATCGGAGGGTTGACGATCACTCAGGCTGACGGCGGCGTGGTCTTCGGCGAATCGGACGACGAGACCGACGGTGCCGGAACGACCGGGCCGGTGAACACGGTCTCGACCGACGACGCGATCGACATCGGCTCAACGAACGTGATCGCTGGCCTCGGCAGCACCGGCATCGTGCTTAACGGCGGAGCGACGGGCATCGCGTTCCAGACGACGACCGACGACGTCCGGCTCAACGGCGCGGTCACGCTTCAATCAAACGCCAGCATCGACACGGGAGACAACGGCGGGAACATCACCTTCACCAGTGACGCGAGCATCGACTCGGATGACGGCACCACCGCCGCACCGCTGGGCACCACCGTTGAACGCAACAACCTTCTCCTGGACGCCGGCGACGGAGCCGTTTTCTTCAACGCCAACATCGGCGACACGCAACGCATCAACAACCTGACCGTCGACCGCGCCGCTGCCGGAGTCACCTTCGGAGCCGCTGACAGCGTCACTGCCGGAGCCGCCGGACCGGTCACCTCAGTCGCCACCGACGGAGCCATCGACATCGGATCGGGCAACACCGACGACGACGTCATCACCGCTGGCATCGTGTTGAACGGGGCCGCCACCGGAATCTCCTTCCAGACATCGTCGGACACGATCCGGCTCAACGGACCGGTCACTCTCAACTCAGACGTCAACCTCGACACGGTCAACGCCGACGTGACATTTACCAATGATGCCTCGATCGACGGACAAGCCGGGCAAAGCAACTCGCTGACCATCAATGCGGGGACAGCGAGCGTTCTGTTCAACGAGAATATTGGTGAAACGTCGGCAGTCGGCGGCGTGATTGTTGAGCAGGCTGACGGTGGAGTGTTCTTCGGCACGGCGGAGACTGAAACGGTCAACGGCGACGCTGGTTCGGTGGATATCGTTCGAACGAATGGCGACAGCGACATCGGTAGCCTGACCGCGATTGCCGGTGGCATCTCGCTCAACGCCGGTCCGGGTGCTGGCGACGTTTTCGAATGGACGGCTGACGGAACGAGCTCGCGGTTCAACGGTGTTGTGGCACTCGACAGTTCTGATGTCAGGATCAGCTCGGGAGCGGCTGGCGGCGATGTGACGTTCGAAGATGATCTGCTGCCGGAAGCCAATGAGACCGTTGATCTGACACTGACGGCCGGCACCGGCAACATTGTGTTTGGCGATGTTGTTGGCACGACGGCTTTGAGATTCGACGATATCACGGTCGTGTCAGCTGCGGATGCGACGGCTCAACAGGCAGTTGAAACGACGACGTTTGCTCAGACTGACGGTACGGGCACGACGACGTTCAACGGGACGCTCAACACGACGGACGCCGCTCTGCCGGGGATCGACATCAACTCGTCGGGAATTGCGTTCAACGGAGCCGTCACCACGACCGGAGACGCCCGCGTGTTCCTAACCAATCAGGGCGGGACGCTGACCATCGCCGCGGGGGCAACGTTCACTGTCGACAACACGTTCGTGCAGGATGGAACCGGAGACGTCGTCGTCAATGCGAACATCACGACGACGAACGATGAGATTCGATTCTCGCCCACGACGGACCCGACGGCTGATGTTCAAGCGGCCGCTTCGATCACGCTGGCTGACGGAACGGTGCTCGCAACGGTCGGGAATGCTGACATCCGACTTCGGGCTGAGGGTGATATTCGACTGAGCCAGCTGGTGACCAGTTCGGTTGACGGACTGATTTCTGTGCAGTCGGATGCTGGAGCGATCATCGACAACGGCGATTCCGGCGGAGCGGACATTGTGTCGCGAAACGTTGCTCTGCGAGCGGCGACTGGCATCGGCGACGACGGACTGGCTGACCCGGCACTGAACGTCGCGGCTGCCGATCTGCCGTCAGCGACTGATCCGAAAGTCGAAGCATCGGCGATCGATACTCAGGTTGAATTGATCGCCGCGTCAAACAGCACGTCTGGTGACATTCAGATTTCAAACACTGTCGGAGGCTTGCTGACGATCGGGACGGTCGACGGATTGTCTGGGATCACCAACGACGACGACGATGCATCGGATGATACGGTTGCGGACGGTCCCAATGGCGGCGTGATCTGGATCACGAATGCCAGCCCGATCGATGTCAGTTCGCAGGCAACACCGAATGCGGCCGAAGGAGTTCGCAACTCAGGCGGTGGCAGCATCATTCTGACCGCCGTCGACAATGTTGGCGCGGGCGACGATCTGCAGGTGTTTGCTCCGATCGAGGCCACGCGAGGCACTGGTTCGTTGCTGCTGAACGCTGGCGATGACCTGACGCTGGCTTCTCCGCTTCTGACAGCCCTTGGCACAACTGTCACGCTGCGAGACCGAGCGGGCAACATCGATCTCAACGCCGGCAACGTCCTGACACTTGGCAACACTTCGGAAGTGTTTGACATTCAGACTGGTTCGCTGCTGGAAGACGCGATGTCCGGTGCCGACACGTCGGTCATCAGTCAGGCTCAACGAGAGACTGACTTCCAGACCAATCGCCAGATTCGCTACTCGCAGGGTCCCGACGCGACTGACCTGGTACTCGAATCCGGCGCGTTGCTGGCGACGAACATCGTGCATCAGATCGATCCGGCAACCGGCAACGTTGTCGATAATCGGATTCTGTCAAACTCCGGCGTGATCGCTGACTTCGAACCGCTGCTGGTTGAAGAAACGTTCGTCACCGATCAGGTCCGGTCAGACGGCTACACCAGAATCTCCGGCCGATTCGGGCGGGAGCTTGATACGGCTCTGACCGGCGGACTCGATTCGGAAGTGAACTTCCGGCTGCTTGTCGCGTGGGGCGATGACACGTTCTCGTTCCAGCAATTGACGGGTGCGACCGGCGATGCACTTCCTGAAATCGTCGATGCGACCACCGGTGAGCTCGCGACGGGTGAAATGATTATCGATCCGGAAGACGATCCGATTGGTGGTGATCCGACGTCCCGGACGTTCTTCTTCGAACACTTCTACAACAGCGACAACCTGCCAGACCCGGACAACCCCGGCTCGCCGATTCAGATTCGAGTCTTCCTGCAGGGCGATCCGAACATCGTCCAGGTCGACGCGAACGATCAGATCGCGGCATACAATAACTCAACAGCTCTTCTCGGTGGGGAAACTCCGGATGCAGATTCGTTCCTGGCGAACGGCGAACAGTTTCTGATCAGCGAACTGCTGTCTGCGGACCTGGACACCGCGAACCTCGGCGAATTCGGAACGGGCCTCGGTGCGCGAGTCGACACTTATCGTTCTCCAGCGATGCCCGGTGAGCAGATTGCTGGCGTTCGTAGTCCGGCATTCAACACCGTCGAGCCGAATCCATTCGGTACATCAAGCGACCTGACGACAGGTTTGCCTGCCATCGTCGACTTCCAGTTCGAAGAGGCCGCCAAAATAGCGTTTGATCTTGATCAGGCGGATCAGCCGAACTCGGACGACGCCAGTATTACGACGAATGTGCCCGGTGACGGTGTCAACAGTGCAAACGTCGGATTCGTTTTCGATCTTACTCCTGACGTACCAACGCTCGAATTTCCGAAGGTTGCGGAGGTGCTTGAAGCGTTCATTGTCACAGCAGCTCAAAAAGACGACGGCAGTGGAGCGACAGGCCAGGCTCGGCAAAGCGAAGAGACGGCGGCAACCGAACGAATCGTCTGGCTGAAAGTGCTGCGGCCAACCGGTCAGACCATGACAAAGGTTCCTGCCGTCGTTGCTGACAACCTTGTTTACAGCGCGATCCCGGGTGGCGGCTTCCGCGTCATGCGGGTTGTCGAAGAAGTGCCGCTGGACGAAGAGATTCTGGACAACCTGCCGAAGTTTCTGTTCGAGAAGCTGCCGGACGGCCAGTACCAGATCTGGCTGCAGGAGCCGGGCGAAAAAGAAAAACGCTTCGTCATGGACGTGACCATTCGCGACGGTCGTCCCGCTGATGACAAATCCGGCGCCCGGAATCGTCCACCGACCAGTCTGAAGAAACCAGTTGGTCCTCCAGCGGCGGAAGAAGGCACGCAACCGGGCTCGGCCAAAGAGACCTCTGAAAAAACTGAGCCTGGCACAAACCGCAAAGTGTCCGCGCTCGGCACTGACGGCTCGTCGCAAATTGATGGACAACGCGACGGAATCGAACAGGCCTGGTCACAATGGGGACAACGGTTCGGCACGTCGACTGGCGAATCGACCGACGGAATGAGCATGATGGCCGGGTTGGGCGACGATCTGGCGGAATCGCTCGACGACGCCGAAACGTCGACTGAAGTGGCGACAAAGGATGCGTCGGCCGAATCGATGGCAATGATCCATCCGGTTGCTGCGAGTGCGATTCTGGCGGCGGGTACGGTTCTTTCAAAACGGAAACAGAACAACTGGGAAGATCGAGTCGACGATACGATGGCTCAATGGGACAGGACGAATCGCGGCAGAAAGAGTTAACGGAAAACTGTCACTCGGCAAAGGCGTGTCGTTGACGAAGAATTTGAAGTTGCCAGGGAAGGCGAGGAATTGAACGACCTCACTGACGACTGACAAAAAATTCAGCATCGCGGCGACCTCGGCTCAATATCGAGCGAGGCCGCTCTGCAACAGATTCGGTCTTTGCAGTCCGCACGGGCGGATTCATGGATCACTCAGAAACGGGAATGTACGGCCATGACAAGTGACAGTGGCAACGACAATCTTTCGAATGACGATCTCAGCGAACTCACTCGCGTTGTGGGTGAATTGCCGGCGAACGTGCTGGACTCATTGCGGAAACTTCCGCCGGAGTTCATCAGTCAACTGGCGAAGCTTTCGCCAGAAGCCGTCGACCATCTGACTCGACTTCCGGTCGAGATGCTGGGCGGGCTGTCCGGCATGCCTGCGGACATGCTCGAATGGCTGGGTCGCGCCTCGAAGCGAAGCGAGGCTGGTATTAGCCCGGACGTGCTGGCGCAGTTTATCAGTGTCGCCAGTAAGTCGTCTCAGCCAATACGCACTCTGAAAGCCATCCCGACAGAGATGTTGAATGTGATGGCCGCGCTCCCGGCCGACGTGTTCAACAGCCTGATGGAACTTCCGCCCGAGTTGCTGAAGCAACTTCCGGACGCATTCACGGCAACGTCCGAGACGATGGACGAAATCCCTAAGAACATCGAAGAACTGAGTGCGGCGTCCGATGACGGAAGCAGCGACCTTGATCCGCAGTTACTGGCAACGCTCAACGAAATGCCGCCCGGCTCCATTCAGACGCTGGCTGAGCTGCCGGCCGAGTCAATCGCCACACTGGCCACACTCGATCCGCAACTTCTGGAAACGGTCCGACAAATGCCGGCCGAGTTGATCAGCGCCATTTCCGATATGACACCCGGTGCGCTTAGCACGGTCATCGAGATGCCGATCGACTCGGCGACCACTCTGAGTGAACTGGACCCAGCCGTTCTGGCCAGGCTGGCCGCCGAAGACACTCCGAGCGATACCGGCGAGCCGGCTCCCGGATTGACGGCTGCTTTGCTGATGAAACTTGGACGAGCCGACGACGGAAGTGGACGAGTTCTGAGCCGAATCCTTGCCGAAGCTCAGTCAGCCAATGTGTTAAAACCGGCTCCGGCATCGACCGCCGAAGACTCGAACTACGACACAGCAGCAGCGACCATGGCAGAGATGCCTGCTTCGACAAGTACGGCTGACGATTTCGACCCAGGCGAAGCTGATGAAGACACCGACCACGGCGAGAACAATCAGCTGGCCGAGGGCGAAGATGCCGACGGCGACTGGTCTGACGACGCGGGCGCCACGGTTCAGGACGTTCCGACAGACATCGCGGCGATGGGCGACGACAGTTTTGATGGCGATTCGGATGAGGGTGTTTCAGCAGAGGCGTCAATCGCCGACGCGTGGGCCGAAGGACTGAGCGCACTCGAAACTGGCGAAATCAAACCACGTGACCGAAGCCCGCTGGAAACTGCCGACTTCAGCCAGGTCATTGACCCTGAGGGATTCAGCGAAGACGACGACAGCAGCGTCTACGGCGCGACTGTCGAATCGAAAGAAATCGAAGCGGCCAACATTGACGATGGCTCCGCCACTCAGCGGCTCGACGATGACGACGACGACAGTTACGGAGCGACGATCCAGTCGGAGGACGTGTCTGAAGAATTCCGCGATGGGTTTCAGACATACCAGGACGAGTCGTCAAAAACGGTCCCGACCGTGGACAGCGATGATGACGACAGCTTCGGCGAAACCATGCAGTCAGAAGACGGCTGGTCGATGGAAGACGCCGACGAATTCGACGACCCGAATCAGACTCTCCAGGACATTTCGACCGACGGTGACAAACCTTCTCCAACGTCGCAGCCCGACGATCAATGGTCGGATGAAGGCCTGAGCGCACTCGATCCGTCGGGGCAATCTGATGACGACAGTTTTGGCGCCACCGTCCAATCAGACGAATGGTCAAAAGCTGAAGACGGTGGAGATGACGACGAGAGCTTCTCGCAAACGGTCGCGCTCGATGGTGCTGGTGCACCTTTGGACGACGATGAAAGCTTTGGTGAGACCATTCAGTCTGATCCTTCCATCGCAGACGGAAGCTTCGACGACGACAGCTTCGGGGCAACGATTCAGTCCGGAGAGCACGACGCTGACGAGAGTTTCTCGCAGACGATCGCGACCAGCGATCTGTCGAAAGAAGACCGCAGAACCATGGCAGATGCCTGGGGAGCGGAACAGATGGAAGCTCCGGTCGATCGGCCGGACATGACGATCAAGTCTGACGATCTTGAAAAGGCGAGCCCGAATCACACGCTGGTCATTACGGAGAAGAAACTCGGCACGCTCAAAATTCGTGACTACAAGAAAGGGACTCCGTTTCCAGAACCAAAAGAGCCCGAATACGAGTTGCTCAAGAAGCTCGGTGAAGGCGGCATGGGACTTGTCTTTATGGCACGTCAGCGGTCCATCGACCGTGAAGTCGCCCTGAAAATGCTCAAACCGAAGACGGCCAAAGATCCGGAACAACGAGCGAAATTCCTGACCGAAGCTGTCGTCACCGGTGACCTCGACCATCCGAACATCGTTCCGATTTACGATGTCGGTGCGAGCGCGGATGACGCCTTGTTCTACGCGATGAAAAAGGTCGAAGGGACTCCGTGGCTCGATGTCGTCCTTGAGAAATCTCTGGAAGAGAACCTCGACATTCTGATGCGTACGTCCGACGCCGTCGGATTCGCTCACGCACGCGGAGTTGTTCATCGCGACCTCAAGCCTGAAAACGTGATGCTTGGCGCGTTCAATGAAGTCCTGGTGATGGACTGGGGTCTTGCCTACTCAACGGAAGGTTTCCGCAAGTCGGCCAGCATCACCGAGAGCACCAGCATGGGCGGAACTCCTGCTTACATGGCTCCCGAAATGGCCACGGGACCGATTAAGAAAATCGGCCCACGCAGTGACGTTTATCTGCTGGGAGCCATCCTGTTCGAAGTCGTCACGGGCAAGCCACCGCACGCCGGCAAGAACGCAATGAAGTGTCTGATGTCCGCCGCTCGGAACAAGATTCGAGACGCAGACACAGAACGAGCAAAACGCAACGACCCGTCTGGCGAACTCACAAGCATCGCCATGAAGGCAATGGCGACCAAACTTGAGGATCGCTATCAGACGGTCGACGAATTCCAGGCGGCTCTCCGAGACTACGAGTCCCACACAGAAAGTATCACGCTGACGTTGCGTGCTCTGGAAGAATTGCGTGAAGCCAAATCGAAGCAGGACTACGACCTCTTCTCGCGAGCGCGCTTTGGCTATGAAGAAGCGTTGAACCTCTGGGGCAAGAACAAGCACGCTCAAAAAGGTCTCGTCGATACCAAGCTGGCTTACGCGTTGTGTGCGCAGACTAAGGGCGACTTCGACCTTGGGATGTCGCTGCTGAACGTCGAGCTGCCCGAACACAAAGCGTTGTACGACGAGCTTCTGGACGCCCGAAACACGGTGCTGGCTCGCGAACGTCAGCTCGAAGAACAGAAGGCGGCCCGCGCGAAGATGCGTCGTGTGATGACTGTCGGCACCGTGGTTGCTCTGGTCATGATGTCAGGCCTCGCAGGCTGGGCATTCGTTGAACGGCAGGAGGCTGTCGCGCAGAAACAAATCGCAGTTGAGCAGGAAGGCATCGCTAAAGAACAAAAGGTGATTGCCGAGGCCAATGAGCAGAAGGCAGTCGTCGCTCGAAATGACGCCATCGAAGCTCAGGAACAGGAAGCTGAGCAACGCGAACTCGCTGAGAAAGCGAAGGATGCCGCGTTGCTCGCACAGGAGAAGGAAGCTGAACAGCGCATTCTCGCCGAAGCCAATGAAAAGAAGGCCAAAGAAAGCGAGATGAAAGCAGTCATCGCTCGAAACGATGCGGTGCAAGCTCAGAAAAAGGAAGCCGTGCAGCGGCAACTCGCCGAGGCCAATGAGAAGAAGGCCAAAGAAAGCGAGATGAAAGCAGTCATCGCCCGGAACGACGCGGTGAACGCTCAGAAGAAGGAAGCGGCTCAGCGTCTTCTGGCTGTGAAGGCTAAAGACGAGGCTCTGCTGGCTCAGAAGAAAGAGGCTGAACAACGACTACTGGCTCAGAAAAACGAAAAGAAGGCGGTTGCCAGCGAAGCGGAGGCTCAGAAACAAAAACTGATCGCCGTTGCCAACGAGAAAGAAGCCGTCAAACAGAAGAGCATCGCGGACGTGAAGCGAGCGGAAGCGGAACTCGCTCAAAAGGCTGAACAGTATCAGGCCTACATCGCGAGGATCGGTCTGGCTGACGCCAAGATTCGTGAAAACGCTTTTGACGCGGCAATCACGATTCTCGAAGACTGTCCTTCGCATTTGCGGAACTGGGAGTGGGGTCGGCTCATGCATCTCTGCACGCAAAGCATCGGCACGTTCGACAACAAGGCTCCCGTCGATGCCATCGCTCTCGCGCCTGGGGGCAAACAGTTTGTGACCGGCGGATGGAACGGCTCGGCAACGATCTGGGACCTTGAATCCGGTCGGCAGATCAAGCAGCTCAATCACGACGGACTTTACATCTACTCTGTGGACTGGTCGACCGATGGAAAGTTGATCGCGACTGGCAGCAACGACGCTGTCAACGGTTACGTTCAGGTCTGGAACGCCGAAACCGGCGAACGTGTCAGCCAGAAATTCGGCAACAACACGGACGAAGCAACTTCTCACACCGACGCGGTTCTGAGTGTGCACTTTTCGAAAGCCGGCGACGACGGTCAGAAGTTGCTGACGACTTCGTATGACAACACAGCACGCCTCTGGAATGTGGCCACTGGCAGGCAGGATCGTCGATTCCTCGGCCACAACTGGTGGGTCTGGGACGCTCAGTTCTCACCGGACGAGAAAAAAATCGTGACCGTCAGCCAGGACGGTACGGCCATTGTCTGGGATACGGCGACCGGCGAACCGGGTTCACCGTTTACCGGACATGACGGACCGGTTTATTCAGCGGCATTCTCGTCGACCGGAGACGCAGTTGTCACCGGCGGGTACGACAAGCGTGTTCTCGTCTGGCGACCGAGCGACGTTCGACCGTACGACTTCAAACGACTGAAATCCAACAGCGGTGGCGTGATTCCACCGCCGAAATTCCGCAGCCTTGATGGTCATAACGGACCCGTCCGAGCCGTCGCCTTCTCGCAAAACGGATCGCGCATCGTCAGCGGCAGCCAGGACAACACCATCCGACTGTGGGACTCCGAAGGCGGCCAACTTCTGAAGTCGTTCCGCGGCCACGACGGAGCCGTTCGAACGGTCGCTTTCGCACAAAGCGATCAGGTCATCCTGTCCGGCAGCCACGACAACAGCATCCGCAAATGGAACATCAATGAGTACGAAGAAATCCGAGTCCTGCAGGGGCAGGTTCTGGAAGGTCATGTCGATGCGATTCTCTCTGCTGGATTCTCACCGGACGGAGAGCGAATTGTCACTGCCAGCCGTGACCGAACCGCCAGAACCTGGGAAGCCGCTACCGGGCAACCTCTCAAGGTGTTCGCGGAAGGGCATTCGTTCCTCGCAACATCGGCGGCCTTCTTCCCCGGCGGGAAACGTCTGGCGACGGCAGCTGTTGATAACACGGTCCGAATCTGGGATGTCGATTCCGGAACCCAGCTGATTCGACTCGAACATACTGGTCGAGCCGCCGCCTTGACGGTGTCCAATAATGGCAAATGGGCAATCACCGGAGGAGACGACAAGTCGGCTAGAATCTGGGATGCCGAATCCGGCGAGCTGATGTTTGTCTTCAAAGGCGACAAGGACAACAAAGGTCACAACAACGAAGTGACGGCGTTGGCCATCTCCGAAAACGATCAACAGCTGCTGACCGGTGATTCCAGTGGCCGAGTCTTCTTGTGGGACGTGAAGACTCAGAAGGTGATCCTCGAATTGAAAGGCCACTCACGCAGCCGAATCACCGATGCTGCATTCCTGCCAGGAACGAATCGAGTGTTGACCGCGTGTGCTGATAAGACCGTCGCGCAATGGGATCTGACAACCGGCCAGGAGATCCCTTCACTGATTCTGAGGCATCCTGATTCCGTGGTCGCGATGTCACTTCGTCCGAACACTCACGAGGTTCTGACGGCGTGTGGTGACGGCAGCGTCCGCCTTTGGAATGCCGACACGGCAAAGGTGATCGCAGAGCTCGATCGAGGCGACTCGAAAGTAACGGACGTGGCCATCAACGCTGACGGAACGAAAGGTCTGGCGGTCGACGCCAACGGTCGTAAGACGCTCGTCTTCTCACTTGAGAACAGTCAGAGCCAGATCAGACCCGATCAGACTTCAATTTCCACTGGTCAGCTCTGGTCAGCGATCTTCGCTCCAGTGAACAATGACCTGGCAATCGTTGCCCTTGGCGGCAGCGATGCGAAGCTCATCGGTTTGAAATCCGCCAAACGTGAGAGTGACGAAACACTCGTCGCTTTCAGTCCACACGGGGTCATTGCTTCGGCCGCCTACTCGCCAGACGGGTCAAAGATCGTGACGGGAAGCTGGGACTTCTCCGCCAGAATCTGGAATTCGAACACCGGTGCCGACTTGAGGAAACTGGCTGGCGATGATGGTCACACCGGATTCGTTAACTCAGCTGTCTTCTCGCCGGATGCTGCTGGCCGATGGGTGCTGACCGCCAGCGACGATGGAACGGCGAAAATCTGGGACGCGAATTCGGGAGCGGTGCTCGCAACGCTAACCGGTCATCAAGACCGAGTCCGACACGCTACGTTCTCGAAAGACGGGACGCAGATTCTGACCTCGTCCAATGACCGAACGGCACGAATCTGGAATTTCAAAGCAACTGCCCAGGCAGACGGTTCGACAACGGTTGAAGCGACGGTCGCTCAAGTCTTTACCGGCCACGAGTGGGCCGTCCTGTCAGCAGAGTTTTCAGACGACGGAAAGTTTGTCATTACGGCCAGTGAGGACAACACTGCTCGAATCTGGGATGCAGCCAACGGCAAAGAACTGTCAGTTCTTGCCGGACATACAGCGCGAGTCACATCCGTAGCCTTCGCACCGGGCAATGACCCGACTCGCGCAGTCACGGCCAGTCAGGATGGAGCCGTCAAACTTTGGGACACCAAAGAGAATAAGGAAATTCTGACACTCGACGGCCACACTCGCGAAGTCACCTCGGTCGCATTCTCGCCGGACGGCAAGTACGTGCTGACGGCCAGCGAAGACGGTCGAGCCATCCTGTGGCTGACTACACCGTGGGAATCTGCTCCGGCGAAACCCAAAATGGCCAGGGTCGTCCGCGAACCTGTCGCTTCAGGAGCCGAATAAGCCAGGTAGGCTGGGTCTCGACCCAGCTTCGTCACTGTAGGCTGGGTCTCGACCCAGCTTCGTCACTGAAGAGTTCACGCGAAGCCACGAAGACGCGAAGGGAAGAAGCAGACTGATAACTTCTTTTCTTCGCGGCTTAGCGCCTTCGCGTGAGAAATCTCCAAATCGGTATGCGTGTTCGGACTTCGTCAGGCGGAGCCTGACCTACGCGAGGCCGTCGCGCAGAATTTCGCGAGCAGAGTTCAGACCGCAGGCACCCATCACTCCTCCGCCGGGGTGCGCCGCACTTCCGCAGATGTACAAGCCGTCGATCGGCGTTCGGTAATCGCTCCAACCAGCCACCGGTCGCATGCTGAAGAGCTGGTGAAGCGGCATGGCCCCTTGAAAAATGTTGCCGCCGGTCAGACCGTAGACGCGTTCAAGATCGACAGGCGAAAGAATCTGTCGGTGGATGATTGATGCCGGAACGTTCGGTGCCAACCTGGCAATTTCCGCCACGCAGCGATCGGCAAATTCTTCTTTGGCGTCGTCCCAGTTTCCCTCGGAAAGGTTGTACGGAGCGTACTGCACGAACAACGAAAGAATGTGATGCCGGTCCGGTGTCAACGTTTTGTCCACGGAGGTTGGGATGGTCATTTCGACAATTGGCCGCCGCGAAGGACGGCCGTACTTCGCGTCGTCGTAGGCTCGTTCGAGGTATTCCAGTTCGCAGCCGATGTGAATGGTTCCGCGATGCTGAGGCCCGACTTCCGCATTACCAGGCAGGCAAGTGAAGTCCGGCAGTTCGCTGACGGCCAGATTGATCTTCATGCTTGCTGATGAGTAATCGATCCTGCTGACGGCTCGTGCAAAATCATCCGGCAATTGCTGCGCGTCGAGAAACTTCTCGAACGTCAGATGTGCGTCGACGTTTGACGCGACACTTTTCCCGCGGATCTCTTCGCCAGTCGAAAGCACGACTCCGCAGGCTTTGTTATCGATCACCCGAATTGAAGCCACTTCGGCGTCGGTTCGAATGGTGACTCCAGCTTCTTCGCACGACTTTGCCATCGCCTGAGTCAGACCGCCCATCCCGCCTTCGACATAACCCCAAACACCTCGATCATCACCGGCTGAACCCATTACATGATGCAGCAACACGTAGGCCGTGCCCGGCGCAGAGATCGGTTGGAAAGTTCCGATGATGGCGTCCGTCGCGAGCGTTGCCTTAAGAATGTCCGACTCGAACCATCGATCCAGAATCGGGCGAGCGGCACCGGTCAACAGCTCAATCGCCTCGGGCATGTCCGAGCCAAGTTGCTTCAAGGCCTGAAATATCGACCATCCCGTTTTGGTGTCTCGTAGCTTCTTGCCGAATGAAATTTCTCGCCATTCACGCGGCAGAGGCAACAGGTCCGGCGGAGTCTGATTGAGCACCGGCTCCAGGCACTCGGCGATTCGCTCCAGGAGCCGGTTGTATTTTGGGTAGGCGTCTGCGTCTCGCTGCGAAAACTTTGCTATTTCGCGACGAGTCATTTCCTCATCCGGCCCGAGCAATAAATACCGACCATCTTCCAGCGGCGTAAACGACGAAGGTGTCCGCGGCAGGACTTTGTACCCGTGCCGCTTCAGCTCCATCCGTTCTTCGATCTCCGGCAGCAGCAGACTGACGACGTAAGAAGCGGTCGAAACTTTGTACCCCGGCCAGAGCTCCTCCGTGACAGCGCAACCGCCGACGAGGCCCCGCCGCTCCAGCACAAGCACTTTTCGGCCCGCACGAGCCATTTCGAAGGCACAAACCAAGCCGTTGTGGCCACCGCCGATGACAATGAGGTCATACCTGGAATCGTCCATGATCTCTCTTCGCTACCTGTTTTGATTGACGAGTCGCGATCTGTGCTGGCGTCACCAGACGTCTCTCTGGGGGACGCCTTGCTGCGACGTTATGCTTTCCGTTTGAACTGCGTCCATGTTTCAGCAAGCGTTTCGGCGGCGAAGGATAGCGTCACTCATGAATCGATGTCTGTATCTCCTGCTGCTGGCTGCATTGTTCGCCGCGTCGACCGAGAACATCGTCCGTGGACAGGGTGCTCCCAGCGATCGTGAAGTCGACCGTTCCATTGTTCGAGCACTGAAATTTCTGGCAGCGCAGCAGCAACCTTCCGGAGCGTGGCAGCTCAAGAATTCCAGTCGCGGTCGAGACGCCGCTTCGACCACATCGCTGGCTGTCATGGCGTTCATGGCTGCCGGACATGTTCCGGGCGAAGGGCCCCACGGCGAGACGATGGAACGAGCCATCCGCTGGGTACTCAGCAGCCAGCGGCCCAGCGACGGACTGTTTCAACATCGAGCCGGCAGCGGGCCGATGTACACGCACGGGATCTGCACGCTGATGCTGGCCGAAGTTGCCGGCATGGTCGACGCGTCTCTGAGCGACCGCGTTCGCAGCAGCCTGGAAAAAGCCATCCTGCTAATTCTCAAGTCGCAGGCCGTGCCGAAGAGTGACCGACACGCCGGCGGATGGAGGTATCACGCGTCGAGCAACGACAGCGATCTCAGCGTGACAGGCTGGCAACTTCTCGCACTGCGAGCGGCGAAAAACGTCGGCTGCGACGTCCCCGCCGAAGCCATCGAGTACGCCGTTTCTTACGTCAACAAATGCGCCGATCGGAACGGCGGGTTTTCGTACCACCCTAACCACGGTGTCAGTCCGACTCGAACCGGCACGGGAATTCTGTGCCTGGAAATCTGCGGCGAGCATCACGCGCCGGCGACGATGGCCGCTGCGGACTATCTGCTGCGTCGACCGCTCAAGTACAACGATGGATTCTTCTTTTACGGCGTCTACTACTGCACGATCGGCATGTTTCAGGTCGGAGGCCGGCACTGGGAGCAGACTCGAAACCACGTGACCTCGGTACTGCTGGGCCGACAGCTCCCCAACGGAAGCTGGAATCCTCAAGACGGTTCGGAAGCGTCGTTCGGGCCGATTTACGCGACCAGTATGTCCGTGCTCGCGCTGGCGGTAGAGTATCAGTACCTGCCGATTTACCAGCGCTGAGGAAGCATCGTCTGCGAGGCTGCAGAGAGGCGAGCCTCGGCCGGAATCTCAATAGGATTTGCCCGATGCCGCATCTTCCGATAGCCAAAGCCAACGAAATTGGCCTCGACCAGAACCGACTCGACACCGCGTACGAATTGCTTCGCGGTTGGACTTCCGGGCCGGACGCTTCGGTACCAGGCGGCGCGATCGTCGTCGGTCGAAATGGCAAGATCGTCGAGCCAAAATTCTTCGGTCGGCAGGGAGCAGAACCGGCAGCCGGAGAGATCCGCCGCGATGGAATGTTCCTGCTCGCGTCGATCACCAAGCCGGTCACCTATATGGCCGCGATGATGCTTGTCGAGCGTGGGTTGCTCAACCTGTCCGATCCGGTCATGAGATACATCCCGGACTTCGCGGCGCATCACAAAGAAGAGACGCTGGTTCTGCACCTCTTTACACACACATCCGGCATGCCGGACATGGTTCCTGACAACGCTGAATTGCGGCAGAAGCACGCGCCGCTCAGCACGTTCATCGACGGAGCCATCAACGCAATGCCGCTCTTCCCGCCGGGCACTGACTTCTCGTATCAAAGCATGGGCACACTGGTCGTCGCGGAGCTGGTTCAGCGAATCTCAGGCATGACGATTCACGAATTCATCCGACGCGAAATGCTCGAACCTCTTCAGTTGAAGTCGACAGGTCTCGGGTCGAAGGGTCTTGATCGAGAACGCCTGGTTCGGGTCGAAGTCCCTGACTATCAAATTGGTTCCAACTTCGGCTGGAACAGCCGCTACTGGCAGGAACTCGGCGCTCCGTGGGGCGGCATGTTCAGCTCGCCAGAAGATTTCTCAGTGATCTGCCAGCTACTTCTGAACGGCGGAACGTACGGCGATGTTCGGCTGCTCGCACCCGGCACAATTCAGGCCATGACGACCAATCGCCTTGCCGATCAACCGGATCTTCCTGATGCCGTTCGACGAGCCAGACCGTGGGGACTCGGGTGGAGTCTGAACTCGCGAGGAACTTCTCGAAGCTGGGGCGACACGCTCGGACCCAACGTCTTCGGACACACCGGAGCGACGGGCACGATGTGCTGGATCGATCCCGATCGAAACGGCTTCTGCCTGCTGTTTACCTCGGCGATTCGATCCCGAGCTCCGTGGCGACTCGTGAACCTTTCGAACATCGTCGGGTCCGCGTTCGTCTAACTTCCGATGTTTCCGCTCGGTACTCGCAGCGTTGGGATGAGAGCCGAGTCAGTTGCCCGGTCCGAGACGTAGGGTATGTCAAGCGCAGCGCAGGCGTCCCACACGAAGGTGCGGCGCGCCAGCGCTGCGCTCGACATGCCCTACGCAGTTCCGAAAAGCGAGTTTCCCCGATTCTTAAATCCCGAGGAACAATCGCAATTCCGGGGCTTCGCGTTTGACAGGTTTGTTTCCCGCTGAGAAGCTTCGGCCTGACGCGTCCGAATCGGATCGTCGATTGCGCCTCGGAAGGGACGTCCGGTGTTTGATGAGTTCAGGAAGATCGTCGAAGAAGGGTTCGAGCGCTACCTCGCGCCGAGCCACGATTGCCCTCCTCGCCTGCGCGAATCGATGCGTTACTCGGTCGAAGCAGGCGGCAAGCGGCTGCGGCCCGTCATGGTGCTGCTGGCCTGCGAAGCGTGCGGCGGCAACCCGTCAGACGCGATTCCGGCGGCAGTCGCCATCGAGTTCATTCATACTTATTCGTTGATCCATGACGACCTGCCCGCGATGGACAACGATGATCTTCGCCGAGGACAACCGACAAACCACAAACAGTTCGACGAGGCGACCGCGATTCTTGCGGGCGACGGACTGCTGACGCTGGCGTTCGAGATTCTGGCTCGCGACATCAAACCCGGCGACGTTGCTCTGGCCTGTGTTGTAGACCTTGCCTCGGCCGCTGGCGTCAACGGCATGGTTGGCGGCCAGATGGCTGATCTGCAGGGCGAACGACCCGAAATCGCAGACTCGCCTGACGCCGCAGGAACTGAGAACTCCGAAATCGGTCAAACGGGCACCGACGAACAGAGCGAACAAACCCGCAAGGTTTCACAGCTCGAAGCGATCCATCTGCGGAAAACAGGCAGGTTGTTACGGTCAGCTCTGACGATGGGCGGGCGGATTGCCAAAGCCAACGAAAACACGGTCGAAATGCTCGATCATTTTGGAAAATGCGTTGGACTGGCCTTCCAGATTGCGGATGACCTTCTGGACATCACCGGCGATGAAGCCAAAATGGGCAAAGGCGTTCGCAAAGACGCCGAACTCGGTAAACTCACTTATCCGGGTCTGTTGGGACTCGACGAAAGCCGCCGGCGGGCTCAGTCATTGATCGACGAAGCCTGCCGCTCGATTCAACCTTTGGGGGATCGAGGTCTACGGTTGGAAGCCTTGGCGCGTTTCATACTGGAAAGAGATCACTGATGAAGCTTGAACTGCTCCCTCAGATCGAGTCGGCAAAAGACATTCAGAACTACGAGCCTCAGCAGCTCGTGCAGCTCGCGGCTGAGATCCGCGAAGTTCTGTGTTCAGTCGTCGAAGATCGCGCCGCGCACTTCGCGAGCAATCTCGGCGTTGTCGAACTGTGCATCGCGCTGCACCTGGCCTACGACTTTTCCAAAGATCGCCTGATCTGGGACACCGGCCATCAGATCTACCCGCACAAACTCGTGACGGGTCGGTACAAGCAGTTCGACGGAATCCGAACTCGCGGCGGCCTGATGGGCTACCCGAATCCGAATGAGTCCGAGTACGACCTCTTCATGACCGGCCATGCTGGTTGCAGCGTGTCGACGGCGCTCGGGCTGAAAGCTGGAGACGACCTCATCGGTCAGGACGAACGCCGATCGGTTGCGGTCATCGGCGACGGCGCGCTGCCATCGGGCATCGTTTGGGAAGCCATGACCAACGCCGTCGGCCTGAAGAAAGACATGCTGGTCATTCTGAATGACAACCGCATGGGTATCTGCCCTCGAGTTGGCGGGCTGGCCGAGTACCTCGACAAAGCCCGCCTCGCCCCGTTCTACAACGGCCTGAAACGCGACGTCGCCTGGCTGCTCAACAAAGTGCCCGTCGTCGGCGAACCGGTCGAGCACGCACTCGGTAACTTCAAAGAAGCCATGAAGAACATGCTGCACGGCGGCATGCTCTGGGAAGAAATGGGCTTCCGCTATGTCGGCCCCGTCGACGGCCATGATCTCCCCGCTTTGCAGCGTCACCTGGAAATGGTTCGCGACATCAAAGGCCCGGTCATGCTGCATGTCCTGACCGAAAAGGGACACGGTTTCGAACCAGCCTGCGAAGACCCCGTCCGGTATCACACGCCGGCTCCGTTCAGCCGAACGGAAGACAATGAAATCGTACCGGTCAAGAAGAGTAAGTCGTCGGCGTACACGAACCTCGTCAGCGACGCAATTTACGGCATGATGAAACGCGACCATCGAGTCTGCGTTCACACCGCCGCCATGTGCGCCGGCAACGATCTTGGAAGGATCCGAGCCGACTTCCCGGACCGCTTTTTCGATACGGGCATCACCGAAGGTCACACCGTCGCGTTTGCAGCCGGCATGGCCAAAACCGGCATGCGACCGATCGTCGATATTTACAGCACGTTTCTGCAAAGAAGTTACGACCAGATTTTCCAGGAAGTCGCTCTGCAGAACCTGCCCGTGACATTCACACTCGACCGAGCTGGGCTCTGCGGACCGGACGGCCCGACTCATCACGGCGTCTTTGACAACACTTACATGCGGTCCTTCCCGAACATCGTCGTGATGGCACCGGGAGACGCCGCCGACGTCGCGCCAATGCTCGATTTCACGCTGACTCACGACGGCCCTGCGTCGCTCCGTTATCCAAAAACCGGAGCAGCAACTGTCGAACGCCCGGCGTCACCTGTCGAAATCGGTAAATCCGAAATCTACCAATGGGGCAAGGACGGCATGTTTGTCGTGTTCGGATCGCTCTTCGCCGACTGTGTCGCCGCCGCGGAGCAACTTCGCGCCGATGGCCTGGACGTTGGAGTCATCAACGCCCGCTTCGCGAAGCCACTCGATACGGAAACAATCCTGCGAGCCGTCCGCGAATGCCCGTTCGTCATTACCGTCGAAGAATCCACACTCGTCGGCGGCTTCGGTTCAGCGGTCCTTGAGGCAGCCAGCGACGTCGGCCTCAACACGTCGACGATCACTCGACTCGGCATCCCCGACCGATTTGTCGAGCACGGAGAACGAGCTGAACTGCTCGACTCAATCAACCTGAGTGTCGACGGGCTGGTCCGCGTTGCCCGCAAATGTTTGTCAGGCAGCGATGTACCATCGAACGCATCTCCCGAAGTTTCGGCCGTATAGTGCCACTGCCGCAGAGTGCGTCTTGACGCATCGCTTCAAAGCTGGCACGGTTCGGACTGGTGCGTCGAGACGCACTCGACTGTTCTGAATACACCGAATCGTGTGGAGCGTTCGCTCATGGATGAGTTCGATTTGCGGGCCAACGAGATCAGCGTTCGCGACATTCGCCGCAACCTCGACCCGTCAACGCTCTACGAAGAAGCGATCCGGCACGAGGCCGGAACGGCCATCTCTGACACCGGCGCGTTGATCGCGTTGTCCGGCGAAAAAACAGGCCGCTCCCCCAAAGACAAACGAGTTGTCCAGCACGCAGATTCGGAGGACGATGTCTGGTGGGGGCCAGTCAACTTCCCGATGGAAGAGAAGACTTTCCTCAGCAACCGCGAACGGGCGATTGACTACCTCAACACTCGCGATCGCATCTACGTGATGGATGGTTACGCGGGCTGGGATCCCGAAAATCGCATCAAGGTTCGAGTGATCTGCTCGCGGCCTTATCACGCATTGTTCATGCACAACATGCTGATTCGACCCACCGACGCAGGGCTGCAGACGTTCGGAGATCCGGACCTGGTCATTTACAACGCGGGCAGCTTTCCGACCAACCGCTACACCAGCGGCATGACATCAAAGACGAGCGTCGACCTGTCGCTCGAATATCGCGAAGTCATCATTCTTGGCACCGAGTACGCCGGCGAAATGAAAAAGGCCGTCTTCACGTACATGAACTACGCGATGCCCAAGGCCGGCATTCTGTCGATGCACTGTTCCGCGACGGCTGATCCAAAGACCGACGAATCTGCCGTGCTGTTTGGTCTTTCCGGAACCGGCAAGACAACCCTGTCTGCTGACCCGAAACGCGACTTGATCGGCGACGACGAACACTGCTGGTCCGACAACGGTATCTTCAATATCGAAGGCGGCTGTTTCGCCAAAGCCGTCTACCTGACGCGCGAAGCGGAACCGCAAATTTTTGACTCGCTGCGTTTCGGAGCCGTGCTGGAAAACGTGGTCTACGACAAAGCTCATCATCACGTCGACTTTGAAGATACCACCATCACGGAGAACACTCGCGGTTCTTACCCGATCGAGTTCATCGAAAATGCCCGCATTCCCTGCATGGCCGGTCACCCGTCGCATGTCATCTTTCTGACCTGCGACGCCTTCGGAGTCTTGCCGCCGCTCAGTCGACTGACTCCCGAGCAGGCCGAGTACCACTTCATCAGTGGCTACACGGCAAAGGTTGCAGGTACAGAGATGGGCGTCACGGAGCCACAGGCCACTTTCTCACCATGTTTCGGCGGCCCCTTCCTGGTCTGGCATCCCGGGCACTACGCGAAGTTGCTTTCTGAGAAGCTCAGGCAGCACAACGCAAAAGTCTGGCTGGTCAACACCGGTTGGAGCGGTGGAGCGTACGGAGTTGGCAATCGCGTTCCGCTGGTTCACACACGCTCGATGGTCGACGCCATCTACACCGGCGAACTCAGCGACGCCCCGGTCGCAAAAGACCCCACCTTTGGCTTCGACGTCGTCACCGAATGCCCGAACGTCCCGTCCGACATCCTGATCCCGCAAAACACCTGGAACGACCCGGAAGAGTACGATCGCACGGCCGCCAGACTGGCGACACTTTTCGTCGACAATTTCAAAGAATACGCAGACGGTGTCAGTGTCGAAGTGAAAGCCGCCGGTCCAAACTCAACGATTGCTTGATGCCTCGATCGCCTGTCACAACACTGCCGCTGGCAAAACTTCCCGCCGCTCACGTCGATGTGCATCGTGAGCAGGATTTCGTCTCCAACCATGCGGGAATGCGCCTGCTCCGCAATCTGGCCAAGCCCATCACAAACGGATTGGGATTGACCAACTCAAAAGATGTCATGATTCCCTTTGGAACTTCGACGGATTTCTATAATTTTGGGACGATCGGAGTGCCAGGAGGCATTAAGTACGAATTGTCTGTTCCGAACGCACACGGCTATCCTCTCCGCGACAACGACACAGGTGCTCCAATTGGCTACAACAGTATTATTCCGCAACTGATTCAAACAACGATTGGGCGTGGAAGTCAACACTCCAACTAAGGGAAGGATGTAATAATGATCCCCACAACAACCTTGTGCCGTATCCTTTTCATATGTGTACTGCCTTGCGTAGTAAGTGTCAGTGGTTGTCGAGTAAGAAAATACTGCCCGGTGACCCTCCTGGTCGATCACCTTTTTCATCGGCGCCGGACGCGACCGAGCGGAAAATCACTCGACAAACAAACGAAGCACTTGCATCAGGTCAATACACACAGGTTCTGCTCGTCGGGCACTCTCAGGGAGGAGATAAAGTCTCGGGTGCGTTCAGCGGCATACGTACGAAGTACAGATCCAAAGTTTCAGCGATCACCTTCGGTTCGGCACACACACAAAGCCATTCTACGGAGCCGCGGCTCATGTCGATGTGCATCGCGAGCAGGATTTCGTCTCCAACCATGCGGGAATGCGACTGCTCCGCAATCTGGTCAAGCCCATCACAAACGGATTGGGATTGACCAACTCAAGGAACGTCGTGATACCCTTCGGGAATGCGACGGACCGATACGCAATTGTCGAGATTCCTCGATCGGACGGCGAGTCTACTAAGATTGGCCCTGTGAACGCACATAGTTATCGCGTTTACGACCGCCAGAGCGGCGTGCCTATCGGATACAACAGCGTCATTCCAGCTTTGATTCAAAAAACTGTTCGCGATGCGAACCACTAATCGAGCCTGTACGGAAATTGAATGAAATCGACATGATAATACATCCACATCTTAAAGTCCTGGCATTCTCGATCTGCATTACAATCGTGAGTGGATGCCGTGTTGAGACTTCACCTGTCGATGACCCAAACTGGCGACCGCTTCTTTCATCGGGCGTTGTCACTGAACCCGAAGTTCCGTAGGGGCGTGATCCGAATAGCACTGTCGTCCTCTGCATGCGCGTAGTCCCGTAGCCTGGCCTGATGAAATTGTCGGGGTTTGGGGAGATTGGGTTTGCGGGGAGATGAAGAAACTGTTGCGCTCCCTCGTGTGTTAGTCACGAGTTCTCACTCGAGCGAAGGAACGCAACAGTGGATGGAT
>Ga0316208_1001212_pt1 | contig 25316 bp, 20 predicted proteins | sample 3monopyrite_MG_FD_204944 | JGI IMG/M metagenome (GOLD analysis project Ga0316208, IMG submission 204944) | Microbial mat bacterial communities from mineral coupon in-situ incubated in ocean water Damariscotta River, Maine, United States -... | ecosystem: Environmental > Aquatic > Marine >... | reverse complement strand
CAAGCTCTCTCCTGTTACCGTTCGACTTGCATGTGTTAGGCATGCCGCCAGCGTTCAATCTGAGCCATGATCAAACTCTTCAGTTTAATTTTTTTGCCACCTTACGGTGACCAATCATGTTTTGATGCTAAGCACTATCAAAATGATAATGATGTCGCATCTTTTTTGGTGAGTTACTTACTACCGTAAGCACCCACACAGATTGCATGAATCTACCAATTTTTTAAAGAGCGATGCCGAGTCAGTTCTGCTCGGCACAGACGATCAATTATAGCTGACCCGTCTTTACTGTCAACCCCTAATGGTTGCTTTTTAAGCCGGTTACTCTTCAAGCAACCCCTCAACAACCACAAGAGAAGGCGCATTATATACACGTCCCGGAGAACGTCAACACTTATTTTCAGAAAGATTTGTTGCGACTAAAAAACAAAAAATAAATTCACGCAAGCTATTGATTGAAAATAGAATAACAAAACTAACCTTTCAGAAATAATTACCATAAAACATCCCGGCACGGCCAATCGACATCACAGCATTTAATCGCTGTACACCCCACCATTACTTCAACGTTACCCGGGCAAACCGGCGCTTCCCAACCTGCACCACAAGCGTAACCCCCGATTCAATTACTTTCTTTTGATCTTCAAGACGATCACCGTCTATTTTTACTGCACCCTGCTTAATCATGCGCATTGCATCCGATGTGCTCGGGGTTAGCCCCGCTTCTTTAATTAGATTAGCTATCGGCATACCCCCATCAGTCGCGGACAAGCTTTTCTCTGGCATATCATCTGGTATCGCGCCTTTTTGGAAACGTGCGACGAAAACCTCACGCGCATTCGTCGCCTCAGCCTCGCTATGAAACCGTGCCACAATTTCCTCGCCAAGCTGAAATTTTGCATCACGCGGATTCATGCCCTGCTGCACGTCAATACGCAGCGCTTCAATTTCCGACATAGGACGGAAACTCAATAATTCAAAATAACGCCACATTAGCTCATCTGAAATCGACATGATCTTACCGAACATATCATTAGGTGCATCCGTTATACCTATATAGTTACCCAAAGACTTGGACATCTTCTGCACACCATCCAAACCTTCGAGGATTGGCATCGTCAAAACCACCTGCGGCTCTTGACCATACTGCTTTTGCAATTCACGCCCTACCAATAGATTAAACTTCTGATCCGTGCCGCCCAGCTCAACGTCTGATTTTAGCGCTACTGAGTCATACCCCTGTATCAGCGGGTAAAGAAATTCATGAATAGCAATCGGCTGCCCGCTCGTGTAGCGCTTATCAAAATCGTCGCGTTCCAACATACGCGCAACAGTTTGCCTGGATGCGAGCCCAACCAAATCAGCCGCGCTCATTTCATTCATCCAGCTGGAGTTAAACTTTACCTGCGTCGCATCCGCATCAAGTATTTTATATATCTGCTGCTCATAAGATCTGGCATTTTCCAAAACCGCCTCTCGTGTCAATGGCTGGCGCGTCACATTCTTGCCTGTGGGATCACCAATCATTCCCGTAAAATCGCCAATCAGAAACAGTACCTCATGCCCAAGTTCCTGGAACTGTCGCAGCTTATTCAGCAATACAGTATGACCAAGGTGCAAATCCGGCGCGGTCGGATCAAACCCCGCTTTAATACGTAACGGCGCACCTTTTTTCAACTTGCTAGTCAAGCCTTCCTGCGTCAGGATTTCCTGCGCACCACGCTCAATCAACTCGAGCGTTTCATTTATAGACGTCATTATTTCATCTTTCCTTCAAGAAACATTTAAATCTCACGATAGCAAAACTATAAAGCCTAGCTATATGACGCAAAAATTGAGCTGAACATCACAATTTTCGCACAATATTTTTGTTATTTTACAACACAATAAGGTTATTGACCTGATATTAGACACAAGCTATGGTAGCGAAAAATAATAATAGAATATATGCCCAACAACATGAATACATTCAGCCGTGACTATAAGCTGCGCAGCGACAGCAAATCTAACCGCAGCAGCAACACCAGCAAGCGCCATTATCTGCTTGCCATAGCCGGCCTACTCATCGGACTTGGCGCAACACTCTCAGTCATACCTAACACAAAGCTCATCAGCCCTTCTGAGGCAAGCGCCACAAACGAAACTGCTATCAAGCAAACTACGAATTCAACTCTAACATTAACCCTACCTGACAACGAAAACTTGTCAGCAGAAAACCTGCCTGATTCCGCACAAACCGCCTCAATCCAGTCAGTACAGGGAAAATGGGAAACCATCACAGTCAAACGCGGCGACAACCTATCGACTCTTTTCGACCGCATTGGGCTCAGCCCCAAACAACTCTACGACACACTTCACCTCAGTAAAGACACTAAGGTGTTGACGCGCCTATTCCCTGGCGACACTTTGGATGTCTATATCGATAAAAGTCATAACCAATTACTAGGGCTCAAATATGACATCAATGAAACCCGCATACTCGAAATCACTCAAGGCTCCAACGGGCTTAGCAGCAATATTATAGAAAGACAGCTCGACACGCGCACAGCACACGCCACTGGCGTCATCGACAACTCACTGTTTTTATCCGCGCAACGGGTCGGCCTATCAGATAATTTAACCATGGAGCTTGCGGGCATTTTTGGCTGGGACATCGATTTTGCTCTCGATATCCGACAGGGCGATCAATTTTCAGTTATCTACGAAGAACTCTACCTCCACGGCGAAAAGGTCCGAAACGGAAAAATACTTGCCGCCGAATTCATCAATCGCGACAAATCTTATCGCGCCATTCGTTACACAGATAACCGCAACCGTACCGACTATTACTCCCCCGACGGAAAAAGCATGCGCAAAGCATTCCTGCGCACGCCTGTGGATTTCTCGCGCATCAGCTCACGCTTTAACATGCGCCGCAAACATCCCGTACTCAACAAAATTCGCGCCCACAAAGGTGTTGACTATGCAGCGCCACGCGGCACACCCATCAAAGCCACTGGCGATGGAAAAGTTATTCTTCGCGGCAGAAAAGGCGGTTACGGAAAAACAGTCATCATCCAACACGGCAGCAACTACAACACCCTGTACGCACACATGAAAGGCTATGCGCGCGGCATTCGCAACGGTAAACGTGTACGCCAGGGGCAAACGATCGGCTACATCGGTAGCACCGGGTTGGCCACTGGCCCCCACCTACATTACGAGTTCCGCGTAAATGGCGTTCATCGCAACCCACTAACCGTCAAACTCCCTGACGCGGCACCACTGGAAAAAAATTATAAAAAAGACTTTATGACCAGCAGTCGCGCTTATCTCGCACAACTGGATACACTGAAGCGCACCTCATTGGCATTAAACGATCTGTAACCGCTTAGCTTATGGCTAACGCGCACACTGTCACATGAACAATCTTTTTATAGGCCTAATGTCTGGCACTAGCATGGATGGCATTGATGCCGTACTTGTCGAACTCTCTACAACACCCAAAATCATTTCAACGCTGCACAAGACTTACCCTGACGGACTTCTCAAACGACTCAACGCTATCTGCAATGGCATGCCTGACGAGCTGAAAGAATTTGCACAACTTGATTCAGAGCTGGGGAGCATGTTCGCGCAGACAGTAAACGATTTATTAAAACAGGCCAAATTTGCACCCAGCCAGATAACGGGTATTGGCAGTCATGGGCAAACAATTCGTCACTACCCCAAAGGACTACACACCAACAGCCTACAAATCGCCGACCCCAACATTATTGCCGAATCATGCAATATCACTACGGTTGCAGATTTTCGCCGCAGAGACATCGCTGCAGGCGGCGAAGGTGCACCGCTCGTACCCGCATTCCACCATGCTGCTTTTCATAGCGACCATAAAAACCGCGTTATCTTAAACATCGGCGGCATCGCTAACATCACCGTTTTACCCACTGATCACGAGAATCCAATATTAGGTTTTGACACTGGACCGGGAAACACGCTGCTGGATAATTGGCACGCCAAACATAAAGGGGAAGCCTTCGACAATAACGGCGACTGGGCAAAACAAGGCACTATCGATCAGACTTTATTAGACAACGCTTTAAACGATCCTTATTTCAGCAGCCCACCTCCGAAGAGCACGGGCAGAGAACACTTCAACCTCGCATGGCTGGAAGGCTTGATTAACTCAACACCTAATAACCCACTCCCCGCCGTGAATATTCAAGCAACACTTTGTGAAATCACTGCTATTAGCATCGCTCAATCAATTCAACATCACGCAGCAATAACAGATGAAATTCTAGTCTGTGGAGGCGGCATACATAACGACCAGCTAATGCAGCGCCTGAAAAACCATTTAGCTAATTACACCATACTAAGCACTGAAACATACGGCATTCATCCCGACTGGCTGGAGGCCGTAGCATTTGCATGGCTGGCAAAACAAACACTTGAACATAAACCAGGTAATTTACCTTCTGCAACTGGCGCATCAAGAGCAACGATATTAGGCGGAATTTACCCAGTCTAAAAATGCAAAAAGGAGGCTAAGCCTCCTTTTAAAATATTCAATTCAAAACGCTGATCAAGCGTAAGCTTTAAACGCTAAATGAAGACCCACAGCCACAGGTCGTAGCCGCATTCGGGTTGCGAATAACAAAATGCGCGCCTTCCAAGCCTTCGGTATAATCAATCTCAGCGTCAATCAAATACTGAAAACTCATTGGATCTACCAAAAGAGCCACGCCGGCATTCTCAAATGTGAAATCTCCGTCATTCACCTCTTCATCAAAGGTAAAGCCGTACTGAAACCCCGAACAGCCGCCGCCTGAAATAAACACTCGCAACTTCAAGGCATCATTACTTTCTTCTTCGATCAATTGCTTGACCTTATTTGCCGCATTGTCGGTAAAAACCAATGTTGGCGCTTGGGCTTCTGGTGATGAACTACTCATATACATTCTCAATTTTATATGTTGAAACAATCATAGCTTATAATTTCCGAGTAATTTAGTCAAGTATTGCCCTCGACCTCTTTTAACTGTGACAAGCTCACCCCTGCGGCCGTTGCAAGGTTATTCGTCTCGACAAAATGCACTAAATTCCCATTCACCTCAGCACCCATCACCACCTCAATGCGATTGTAGTAAACATCACCGGTAATGCGAGCATTTTGGGCTAACTCAATAGACTCTGAAGCATAGATATCACCGATCACAAGCCCGTTAACCACTATAAAAGGCGCGCGAATCTCACCCTCTACCGAACCTTTATCACTGATGACCAGCATCGTCGAGCTTTCTCTATCCGCCAGCACGCTACCCTTTATCTTGCCATCAACATGCAAGCCGCCGCTGAAGACTATATCTCCATGCAACTCTGTTTGCTGCCCGATTAAAGTGCTCACCTTTTCGGAGCGGTTTTTCTTGCCTCCCCACATAATCATTCCCCTTTAAGAGATAAGTTCTGCCCAGCTGTATGTCTGGGTAATAGATTTCAAACGCTTTCCTTCTGGAATCGCACGCAGCTCCAACCGCAGCGGTTCAAAACCAACGGGCAAAACAATATCGCCCTGCAATTCCTGAAAATATTTAAAACGAAAACGCATATGACTTTTAGCAGGACGACTCATAGCATTAAACGAAATCGATTTTTGTTTCGCCCCCTGCATGCCTAAAACTGTCATTTTCGCAGAGCCTTTTACAACATGCTGATTTTTTACAAATTGTGTCAGCACTAAATTATATCGGTAATTTGAAGTTTGAGCATCACGCGTCAGTTCAAATTTTTGCACGCGCAAACCTTTAGACTCCGTAGGACTGACAATTCCACTATAGAAACTCACTTGCTGCTTAAGTTCTAGTATCTCGCTTTCCAACTCTTCCAGCGTACTATCAACCTGACTATAAGCCTGTCGGTCAATTTCTCCAGCCTGAACCAAAATAGCATTCTGTGATCTCAACTGCGCAGCTTCCTGATTCAAATCTCTTATATGCACTTTCTGTAACGCCAGCTCTTGTTTCGCCTTATTGCTGTCAAATCCCGCTCTATCGCGGCCATAATCAAACAACAACCAACCTGACACAGCCGCAGCAAGCAACATTAAAAACACCACTAACCTAACACGAACGGCATGACGCGACGAAACAATCACATGGGACGACGGTCTGCTCATTTATATATCACCACAAAGCTCTACTAAAAATTTATGGCAACAGGGCAAGACTGCTCAAACCCGCATGCTCATTCAAATCAAACATCAAATTCATATTCTGTACGGCCTGACCCGCAGCCCCCTTAAGCAGATTATCGATCACCGACAACACCACAACTCTATCTCCATTTTCACCACCAACACGATGAACAGCCATCCTGCAAAAATTGCTACCCTTAACTGTACGGGTTTCCGGATGCGCACCCAGCGGCAGCACATCAACAAATAACTCGTCTTTAAAGCAGTCTTCAAACAATGACTGCGTATCCACCGATTTATCCGTTAATGTCGCATAAAGCGTGGCATGTATACCCCGCACCATCGGAACCAGATGGGGAACAAAGGTCAAGCCTACATCACGACCAACTACCCCTTGTAAACCCTGGCTGATTTCAGGCAAATGACGATGCCCTGAAACCGCATATGCCTTAAAACTATCAGCGACCTCAGCAAACAACGCACCCACAGCGGCCTTTCTGCCCGCCCCGCTAACACCCGATTTACAGTCTGCAATCATGGCATCAACATCAATCACACTGGCCTTTAATAACGGCAAAAAACCCAACTGAACAGCTGTCGGATAACAGCCCGGATTAGCCACTAATTGCGCACCGCTAATCTCTTCACGGTTCATTTCAGGCAAGCCGTATACCGCCTCCGTTAACAACTCAGGACATGCATGCTCCATGCCATACCATTGCTGCCATACTGATACATCACGCAAACGAAAGTCTGCGGCTAAATCAATAACGCGCACACCTTTATTGAGCAATGCTCTTGCCATCGTCATGGCCGTGCCATTCGGTGTCGCAAAAAACACCAGGTCACATTCAACCAAAAGCGAGATCTCGGGCTCAACAAAAACGAGATCCAGCGCGCCGCGCAAATTTTGAAACAAATCCGCCACAGCTGAGCCTGCTTCTGAACGCGAAGTAACTACTGTCAGATTGACGCTTTCATGCGCTACTAGCAAACGCAGCAGCTCAGCTCCTGTGTAGCCGGTTCCACCCACAACCCCCACATTAATTCTATTTTTACCCATACTTTAACAATATAATAACGCTGCAATTCCAAGAAAATAACATGTGCGCAACAATACGCTGACCACTAAAAACCTAATTTCCAAATATCCAATTTATCGTAACATACGATCCAACCATAGACATTATTTTGCATCACTTAACGCCATGAGCACAGAAACAAACTGGTTCGCCTATATCGTGCAATGCAATGATGGCACGCTGTACACAGGTATTACTACTGATATCCAGCGCCGATTAACACAACACAATAGTGACAAGTACGGCGCACGCTACACCCGCGCACGACAACCTGTAACATTAGCCCACCTGGAAACTTGCGAGACACACTCAGATGCCGCAAAAAGAGAACATAAAATCAAGCAACTAAATCTAAGCAAAAAAAGAATACTGATTAATGATCAGCGCGAGAAAACTATCACACTCTGTAAAAAAATCAGCGATGGCTTAACTGCCACGATAATCACATAATATTTCTACAATACCAACGCCTGACTACTGCACAGCGTACAAGGTAAAGTCATTGCTACCAAAATAAATGACGTTACTGGCCACTACAGGTGATGACTTGACTGCTTTTTCAGTGCGAAACTTCCAAAGCTGCCGACCCGTTTGACGATCAATTGCGTGCAAATAGCCATCGTAACTGCCCGCATAAATAACTTTGTCTGTCACTGCTGGAGATGAAGTAACCCAATCTTTTGCCTTATAGCGCCATTCAGGCTGACGTGTTTTCAAATCCAAAGCATAAACATACCCATCATGACTTCCGAAAAAAACAAAATCATCTGTCACCGCAGGGGAAGACGACACTTGCCCTCCCGTTTTGAAACGCCACTTTTCTTGTCCCGCATTGACATCAATCACATGCAGAAAACCGCTATCACTACCAACAAACATCAGCCCTTTTGAAATCGCTGGCGAAGAGGTAATCGTACCTTTGAGTTTGTAGCGCCATTTTTCCTGGCCTGTTTTGATATTTACAGCAAACAAATACCCTTCATCTGTACCAAAAAAAGCGTGGCCTTGCGCAACAGCTGGAGACGAATAAATCGCTTTGCCACTATTAAAACGCCAGCGTAACTCACCTGTCGTTTTCTCTACTGCATACAGATAACCATCAGTGCTACCAAAGTACACCATATCACCCGCCACAACAGGGGATGACTGTATTGCAGCGCCTACTCTTAAGCGCCAGCTTTCTTGCCCAGTATCTGCTTTTATTGCATAAAACTGGCCATCTTTACTGCCGACATAAATCAGGTTTCCTGCATAAGCGGGCGTAGACACCACATCACCATCGGTTTCATAGCGCCACATCTCCTTGCCACTTTTACTATTAATAGCATAAAGAACATTATCCTCACTGCCTACCAAAACTAAACCGCCTACAACCAGCGGCGATCCAAGAATTTTTCCTGCGGTACGAAACTGCCAACGTTGCTGGTCAACATTTACCACCCCTTTCTCTTTATAGACTCCGCTATGAGCCGCATCTCCGCGAAACATCCCAACCGGCATTGAAGCGCAAGCGGCCAACAAAAACGTAAACATCGTGGTAATTATTATTTTCAAAATCGCCTCCTCTCTGGTTCGCTTGAAAGCCTTTATGGCTTGCTTTCCTGCATTGACATAAACAACGGCAAACAATAAAAATAATTCAACCCAGCCATCACTTTGAGCTAAGCTGCCTGCCCATCAAGCTGAGCAGCGTCTACATCTTCTCCACCCAAAAACTCTAGCAATTGAGGAATAAACCTCCCCAATTCCAAGCTCATAATAGCGAAATCATTATCGAAACGCTGCGCCTCATCATCCGCTGTATCCGTTGAAGATTCTTTCGTCATATCGCTAAAACGCAGCCGCTTGATAGACACATCCTCCTCCAAAACAAAAGAAAACACGCCCTGCCAATGCAAAGCCAATCGTGTAACTTGTTTACCCGCCTCAATATGTGCGCGCATCTCATCTGCCATCAAATCAACATGTCGGCTACGTACAATGCCCGCAGGCTCAGTGGTTTCACGCATCACAGACTCATCGCCGAGTGAAAGGTTTTCAGGCAGAGGTCGAGCTCGAGACATCCAGTCCGTCATAACCGAGACCGGCGACTGCCGAACCGCCAGCGGCGAAACAGGCAGGCTACCCATTGAAACACGCAGCAAGCTAATCAACTCCTCGGCTTTAGCTGAACTTGCTGCATCCACCACCAGCAAACCATCTTTAAGATTAATATAAGCATAGGTCAATGCAGACCGACAAAGTGCTCGCGGCATTAACTCTGCCATCAGCTCGTCACGAATACTCAGCCGTTCTTTACGCCCAACCTTGCGCAACTGGCTGGACTCAAGTGCTTCAACCTTTTCATTCACCAGCTCACGCACAACGGCAGCAGGAACAATTTTAGTCTCCTTGCGCACACAAACCATAGCATTGCCATTTACTGTGTGAACCAGCTGCTCACCTCGACTGCCCAGCGGAGAAACCCAACCGATGCTGGACGGCATCATTTTAGCGCAAGGAGCGAATTCATGGTCACCGAGATGGGATTCGAGCTTTTCTGCAGCAAATGAAACTGAGCTGTTAAATCTGTATAAACGTAAATTCTTAAACCACATATCCCCTCCTGAATCAAAGCAGCATTATCGCCAAGTTGAAACCGTTTGCCAACGATTGAGAGAGATTTTCCTAATGAAGTACTAAGAAGCTGTCTAAGACCCGCGTTACAACTCAATTATAAAGATGATCGTAACTATCCCGCATTGCGCCTGCGAATTCCAAACATCAAGTTACTCACGGCCTTATCTAATAATGGCACGTCTTTCACCACCTTGGCTCTACCTCGTCGAAAATCACTTGCCAACTCATGGTGCTTTTTCTCTGCGACCTTCATTCCTCGTTGATCAATAAAAAAATACACTTGGGTAACGGGGTTTACCCAGGTAAATCGTGCTCGCGAGACCACAAGCCCGTCATTTTGACGAAACTCTATCCAGGTGCCTTTCACCATTTTTCTGACAAATCGACTAAAATGATCATCCACCTCATCATGCAAAGCTTTAACTTCTTCTTCTGAAAAATCTTGACCGCCTGAAATAGTAATTTCCTCAACATCAAACCGCCCTGATTCCAGCAACACTTTCAAGGTCTCGCTTGATGCGCACTCTGTCGGCTGGCTCTTAATTACTTCTTCACTCTGATTCGAGCCCGGACCATCAATTCCCAACATTTGGGAAAACTCTACTCTAAACTCCTCCTTGATGCGCGCGCGCTGTTGTCGCGCTTCAACCAACGCCTCAATATAAAGTCGCCTAACCGCCGCACAAGCCGCATTACTGGCCAATTCACTCAAAACAAGATCCGTTTTTTTCATCATAAACAATATCTTAGCCATACATTGCTCAAGATGTTCTTCCTGAGCTTCTACCTGATTCAATTTTTTCACGGTCATGTCATCCACCTATACCTAAAATAAAACATTGTTGACAGCACCCAGATAAATAACACACAAAACACGCACACAAAGTGACCTACAACACAAAACAGCAACTTCAGAATTTGGCAGACTGTGCCGAAAACTACATATATAAAGAAACTTACTAAGCAAATGAGAGATTTAGACGATGACCATGGCCGCAATTGATATACAAGCAGATAGCAAACAACTCGCACACAAGTGGATCAGCCAAATATCTGGACTGGTTTCTCCCCCCGATATTTGCATCAAAGTTTTCGAATTAATCGAAGCCAACGCGCCGCTAGCCGACATTGGAGACATCATCAGCCAAGATCCAAATCTGGCGGTACGGTTACTGAAAATCGTCAACAGCCCTTACTACAGTTTCGCATCTCGCATAGACACCATCTCACGCGCAACCTCCGTGATTGGGATCCGTGAATTAAGCAGCCTTTTGATATCCATATCAGCCGTCAAAACTTTCTCCACCATCCCGATTGACCTGGTAAACATCGATACCTTTTGGCGGCACAGCATTTATACCGGATTAATTGCCCGCCAGCTTGCTCAACACTGCAATATCCTGCACCCGGAAAGACTCTTTGTTGCGGGTTTATTACACGACATAGGCAGTCTGGTCATTTACAGTCAGGCCCCCGATCAATCCAAAGAAATTTTAACCAAAGCCGCTGGCAACGAACAGTCAGTGTTTAACTATGAAGTTGAAACATTCGGTTTTAGCCACAGCTACATAGGTGGCATTTTACTTGAAGCTTGGAGAATCCCTGAAACCCTGCGCGAATCCATCGCTTTTCACCACGAACCCAAGCTGGCAGCCGATGCGACCAGAGAAGCCTCTATCCTGCATATTGCAGAAGCCTTAGCAAATCGCTCTGAAATTGGCGCATTCTGTGAACAGGCTGATGTCGACGTACAAGCCGACCCCTACGCATGGGAAACGATAAAGGTCAAAGAAGCAGACCTTGACCTCGATGATTTGATAGGCAATGCGGGATTACAATTTGCAGAAATGGCACAAGTGTTAAGCGCCTAATAAACCATCCGAAACGACTGCCTTAATTTTTTAGATCAAATCAGATCTATCTCTTAACATTTTTCACATTCCCCCTCCCAGACTCGTAATTTATGAGTCTGGGAAATTTCAATACAGACAACCCACCAGGCAACAATCAGCAGCCTGCAAAATCGGCATTATCAGCACCAAACAACCTCAGCAATGACAGTTACAACCATAAGCTCCATTGTTTGAGCAAGCCCCGTAGCCTAAGCCCTGCCATACAGGTAAGATACCCCCTGCCCAATGCAATAAAAAAAACATCAGACACAGACGTAATCAAGGAAAAGTAAAAAGATGACAACAGCTCCTGCGAACAAAGAAAACAACACTGAATGTTTTCACCCGGCTTTCGAAAAATTACGTCGAGAACGCATCGACTCGCTGAATGTTTTCATCGAAGAATATCGCCATACAAAAACCGGGGCAGTACACTATCACATCGCTGCTGATAATCAGGAAAATGCCTTCTTAGTTGCGCTGAGAACCATCCCAACAGATTCAAAAGGTGTCGCACATATACTCGAGCACACCGCTCTGTGCGGCAGCGAAAGATACCCGGTGCGCGACCCCTTTTTCATGATGATTCGTCGCTCCCTAAACACCTTCATGAACGCCTTCACCAGCAGCGACTGGACGGCTTACCCTTTCGCCAGCCAGAACCGTAAAGATTTCTACAACCTGATGGAAGTGTACCTCGATGCCGTGTTTTTTTCGCGTCTGGATAAACTCGACTTCGCACAGGAAGGTCATCGTGTTGAATTTGAAACCGCAAATGACCCCAGCAGCAAACTGACCTACAAAGGCGTCGTTTTCAATGAAATGAAAGGCGCCATGAGTTCGCCGATCAGCACACTGTGGCAGGTATTAAGCAGTCATTTATTCCCCACCACCACCTATCACTTCAACAGCGGCGGGGAACCCGAAGATATTCCTGACCTGAGTTACGACGAACTCAAATCATTTTACAAAACACACTATCACCCCTCCAATGCTGTGTTCATGACTTATGGCGATATCCCAGCACACGAACATCAACAATACTTTGAAGAGCGTGCACTAATGCGCTTCGACAAATTAGACAAACACATTGATGTCGAAGATGAAAAACGATACAACACGCCACAAGCCGTAACCGAATGCTACGCCACAGATGAAAATGAAAGCCCCGATGATAAGACGCACATTGTTATCGCCTGGCTGCTCGGGCGCAGCATTGACATGGAATCCATGCTTACAGCACATCTATTAAGTGGCGTACTGCTCGACAATAGCGCCTCACCACTTCGCCACGCTCTGGAGACCAACAAGCTAGGTCATGCACCTTCCCCTTTATGCGGCCTTGAAGACAGCAACCGCGAAATGAGTTTCGTCTGCGGCATTGAGGGCAGCAACGAGCAACAGGCCGAAGCATTAGAAGACTTAATTTTAACAGTGCTTCAGGATGTCGCTGAAAACGGTATCCCACAAGATCGTATCGAAGCTGTTCTTCATCAGCTGGAACTCAGCCAATTAGAAATTAGCGGTGATAGTTATCCTTACGGACTTCACATAATGCTTAATGGACTCTCCTCAGCAATCCATCGCGGCGATGTTTTTTCCGCACTCAACCCAGATAAAATCCTGATAACTCTGCGTGATAAAATCAGCGACCCTGAATTTATCAAACAGCTAGTGCGTAAAAACTTATTAGAAAATACTCACCGTGTTCGCCTTGTCCTAAAACCAGATAGCAGCTTAAACAAACAACGTGCGACACGTGAAGAACAACGTCTTGAAAAAATAAAATCACAGATGTCGGACAGCGAAAAACAGGACGTCATCAAGCTCGCATCTCAGCTCGAAGCTAGACAAAAGCAAGATGACGATCCAGGCATATTACCCAAAGTAGGTTTAAACGATATTCCTGACACCATGCACATTGCACATGGCGAATACCATAACAATACCGGTTTAGACATCACCAGCTACAGCCAGGGCACTAACGGACTCGCTTACCAACAGATTATTTTCCAGCTGCCACAACTTGAAAACGAGCTATTAAACATTCTCCCTTATTACACACACTGCATCACTGAGCTGGGCAATGGCGGACGTGACTACCTGGAAACCCAGGCATTACAAGACAGCATCAGCGGGGGCGTCAGCGCCTACTCATCCGTTAGAGCCACAATTAACAATGAGCAACTTGCAAACGGTTCTTTCATTCTCTCAGGAAAAGCGCTCAGCCGAAATCATGAAAAACTTGGCCAACTCATGTTCGACACCATCACCTCTTTGCGCTTCGACGAACACAGTAAAATAAGGGAGATCATTGCCCAGGAACGAAATCGCCGCGAACAAGGTGTTACCGGTAATGGCCACCGACTAGCAATGATCGCTGCCAGCAGCGGCATGAGCCCATCAGCAGCACTGCAACACCAACTGGGCGGTCTCGCTGGCATCGAAGCACTCAAAACACTGGACGATGAATTAAACACATCAGGCATTGAAAAATTGGCTGAAAAATTACAACGTCTACATGAAAAGATTGTCGCATCACCCAAACAATTTTTAATTATTGGCGAACAAAATAAAATCGCCCAATATATGAACGACATTAAATCACAATGGTGCGACCACAATGATAGCAACACATTCACGCCAATTTCATTTGCTGATATACGTCAAACAACAAAACAAGCCTGGCTGACCAACACCCAGGTTAACTTCTGCGCCAAAGCATACCCGGCAGTGACGATCAATCACCCCGATGCTGCCTCCCTTGAAGTCCTTTCTGGTTTCCTGCGAAACGGATATCTTCACCGCGCAATCCGAGAAATGGGCGGTGCCTACGGTGGTGGCGCCAGCTATGACAGTGACAATGCAGCATTTCGTTTCTACTCCTATCGTGATCCACGGCTTAGCGAAACACTGAACGATTTCGACTATTCGATTGACTGGTTATTAAACGAAGACCATCAGTGGTTACAACTCGAAGAAGCCATTTTAGGCGTAATAGGCGGACTGGATAAACCCGGCTCACCAGCGGGTGAAGCAAAAGATGCTTTTCACAATGAACTCAATGGTCGCGCAGCGGAACAACGCCAGGCATTTCGCAGACAGGTGTTAACTGTCACAATGGAAGACTTGCAACGGGTTGCTAAAACATACCTAAAAGCTGAGGCTGCAAGCATTGCAGTGATCTCCAACCAGGAGATGTTAGCTGAATGTCAGCGCCTTGATTTGAATATTTTTAACATCTAAAAATACTGAGGGAGCCATCACGGATGCACCGCTATCTGATTCTTATTTTTTCAGCATTGATATTTTATTCCAATACTAACGCTGCTGTTCTTATAGAAAGCGAAGATGAAGACAAAAAAAAGGCCAGGGTTCTTATTGATGGCAACCGAGCCCGTATTGATTCAGGCGCACTCGGCGGTTATATGCTGCTAAATCTTGAAAAAGAAAAAGTCTACGCAATCAACCATCAAGAACGTGTCATTCTCGACTTATCATCACCTGTCACCACTCATTCACCCCATAAAAGCGAACCCGGCACGTTACCGAAAATAGAAATTAAAGCGCAAGGGAAAGGTCCAAAAATCGCCGGCTACGCAACAAAAAAATACCGTATATTTATGAATGGACTGCACTGCTTTGATGAATACCTCGCACCGTCGTTATTGAAAAACAAAGAAATAAAACGCTTTGTGCAAATACTCGCCAAAACCACGCAGGCTCAGGAAAACAACGCCATCGGTCTGCCGTTTGATGAGCAAACACCCTGTGATTCCGCACCCGAACTGGCGGATGACTTTTATGAAAAATACGGCATTCCCCTGCGTACAGTTGACAGCACCGGGCTAATTTCACACCAAATAAAAAACATAAACACTAAAGCCAACTTTCAATCCGGCACTTTTTCTTCACCCAATGGATACACCGCTGTCACGCGCCAGGACATGATACAACGTGCCATCGATAGCGCCCCATCCCACGCAACTGTTGAAGAAATGGACATGGAAGACATCATCAAATTACAAAACAAAATCCAGAAACAAATCGAGCAATTAGAAAAAAACCGTAAACTTAAAAATAGCCAAGATAAAAAACAAAGCAGTGGCTCATAAAACATTACAGCTGAACACCAAACAGCTTGACGATGTCACTCGCCGCACAATTCGCCATTACAATGACAATGCCCAGCGTTTTCATGATGGCACTCACGACCATGATGTCAGCCAAAACATCAACGCCCTGCTTCGACATATCCATCACAACAAAGCCCTCGATATTCTAGATTTGGGTTGCGGCCCAGGGCGCGACCTGCTGCACTTCAAATCATTGGGGCATAATCCAGTCGGACTCGATGGTGCTCAGCATTTTTGTGAAATGGCGCAGGTAATGAGTGAATGTCCTGTACTGCATCAAAATCTGCTATCTCTTGAGCTGCCTGAATCAAACTTCGACGGTATTTTTGCCAATGCGGTACTGTTTCATGTCCCCTGTCAGGAATTACCCAAGGTTCTGAGCGTACTATTCAACAGCTTAAAACCTGAAGGAGTCTTCTTCTCATCCAACCCGCGCGGGCATAATGAAGAGGGCTGGCAGGGAGATCGTTATGGCAGCTACCACGAGCTGAGTCAGTGGCAACACTATCTAACGCAGGCAGGCTTTTTCGAACTAGAACATTATTATCGACCAGAAGGATTGCCGCGTCCGCAACAACCCTGGTTAGCCAGTGTTTGGAGAAAACCCGCCAAGGTTAACACTTAATCACACAACCATTTCAAAAAAAGATAACCAATGACCGCAGCTTTACCTTTTTACCTTTGCCGCTGACTAAGACTTAAACCATAGGGTCCCAAATCGGAAGCAAAGGGTGAATTTGCCAATTCTTTAAGCGCCCCCGTGCGCTCATCGATATGATAAGCGCTAATGGTACCCTCACCATTATTCGCCACATAGGCATACTTGGTTTTATCATCCACCACCACGGCATAGGGAAACCAGCCAGCACTAAATGGTGAACCCGGTACCGCAGTCAATTTACCACTGACAGCATCCAGCGTGTAAGCCGACACATCATGAGTCCCCCAATTCGCGGCATAAACAAAATGCTCAGTAGGGTCAACCGTCACCGAATATGGCTGTGCACCTGCGGCAAAAGGCGAACCTGGCACTGCCGTAAGTTGACCGCTACTGGCATCGACACTAAAAACTGAGACTGTAGTTGAGCCGTAATTGGCGACAAAAGCAAAGTGACCGCTGGGTGAGATTTTAATATAAATAGGACGATCATCTGTTGCCACCGCTTCGCCTACAGATGTCAACGCTCCCGTATCTTCATCAACACGGTAAGTGCTGACACTGGCCGTATCAAAATTAGTCACATAGGCAAATTCACCCAAGGGTGAAAGTGTCACATCAATTGGATGAACACCTGTAGCAGCTTTCAGCCCCGTGGCCTGCAACGCACCGGTATTAGTATCGATACGAAAAACGGCAACCCGATTATCATCTTCGTATGTAACATAGGCAAAATGCCCTTTAGGATCTAAGTGCACCGCATCCGGAAAATGTCCCACCGCGAAAGGAGAACCAAAAACCGGCTGTAGCGTGCTATCACTGGCCGACACTTCAAAAACAGAAATACTGTCCGAGCCCTGATTTGCGACATAAACAAAACGGCCATCTGGCAAACTGTCTACTGAAACTGGATATTGACCTGTTTTGTAGGGTGAACCCGCCACCTCATGTAACTGCCCATCGCTCAAATTCAAGCGGTATACAGAAAGATCATGTGCCGCCTGGTTTGCTGAAAACAGCATCCTTGACCCGCCATCTTCGACAGGATTTTCTACAGCTGGATGTAATGCAAAAGCTGTTGGTGGCAACAAAAATACTACACTCATGACAGCAACCAAAAGAAACAAAATACGCGGTTGTCTAAATTGAAAAATATAATTGACCCAAACAAACTCCCTACGACAAAAAACAGACTGTCCTCCCATAAAACCTCCCTTTTAGTGTTTATTGAATACTGATTTTTTTATATTTTTCACCCTAAAACACCAGTGCAAACGCAGCTACTCCCCAAATCTAAATCAAAACCTGACGCCTAAAACTTAATACATACCCCAACAGGCTCAGCAACAACATCAAAAAACCATAAGCACCGGTTCCCGTCGTCGCACTGTTGCTTACCAAAACCGCCGTTGTTGCAGCACTGGCAGTATCGTTACTGTTATCACTGTCATTCAAATAAGCACTGACACTGGCTGAACTGGAGTAATTACCATCCTGACGTGGCAGAGCCGTGACACTGAACGTGGTGCTGGCTGATGCGGCCAATTGCCCCTGACTACACGTCACTAAACCCGCATTCTCACTGCAGCCTGTAGAAGCTGAAACGAATGTCAGCCCTGCACCCAACTGCAATGTAGCAACAATGCCAGAGGCATCCAGCGCAGCGTTATTTGTAACCACCATGCTATAGCTAACATTATTGCCAACGGTCACCGGATCAACGGCATCACTCAGCGTCACCGCAAGGTCGCCATTTCCATCATCGATACGCACCAACCAAGCGTCACTCTGATCAACAACATTATCCGCACTCACATCTCCGTGAACAGATTGAGTCGCCGTACTTGTTGCTGGAAATAGCGCTGAATCACTGTAGCCACTGACATAAACAACATTATTCAGCCCTGAGCTATCTACTGCTATGGCGCTACTCAGATCACTTTTATTGCCACCCAGGTAAAGTGAATAACCCAATGCCGTTCCAGCCGCATCCAGCTTAGCGACAAACACATCAGCTTCACAGGCATAGCTCGTATCACTGGCTTTCTCGCTACAACGGGCAGAACGCCCATTAACACCGCTGATACTCGGAAAATCTGTGGAATAGGTGTAGCCCGTCATGTAGACGTTACCCACTCCATCCAAATCAAGCGATTGACCAATGTCCCGTGACTTGCCGCCCAGATAGGTAAAAAAGTCCAGGCCACTTCCCGCCGCATTCAACCTAGCCAAAAAGACATCATCACTGCCTGCCAATGCTGTTTGATAAACACCGTTTGTCGCCAAACCCGCCGAACGTGTTGAACCTGTTATATAAGCATTGCCTGCACCATCAATGCGAATACCATTAGCAAAGTCATAACCCTCGCCACCGAGAAAAGTTGAATAGCTCATCGCCGTTCCCGCTGCATTCAGTTTACTGACAAAGGCATCGGCTCTGAATGCTGCACCACTCCATGCCACCGCGGCCAAATTACTACCCGAACCTGAACTTTGCGCTGTCCATTGGGCACCATTAGTACTAGTAAGCACCGCACCTGAATCACCAACTACGGCATATTGTGTACCCTGCCTGGCTATACCCAACAGCGTAGCACTACTGCCCGAGTTCAACACATCCCAGATTACACCATGAGCACTTCTTAATATCATGCCGGCATTCCCGACGACAAAAAACTGTGCCTCACTCCAAAGAATATCCTGCAGATCTGTTGCAACACCTGAGCTGACAGCAAGCCAACTAATACCATCCAGGGACACTAAAACAGCTCCGCCACTGCCAACAGCAGCAAACAACGAACCACTCCAGGCAATGCTCAGCAAGCTAGCCGTGCTGGCAGACACCCGCGTAGTCCAGATGATACCATCTGGGCTGGTTAAAATTGTGCCCACACTACCAACACTGACAAACTGCGAACCATTCCAGCTCAGCGCCAAAAGGTTATTCGTCGTGCCCGATACCCGCGTTGTCCAGCTAATACCATCCGGGCTGGTCAAAATCGTGCCATTATTACCGACACTGACAAACTGTGAAGTATTCCAGGCAATGCCCTGAAGATTATTGGCCGTTCCAGAAGTTCGCGATGTCCATGTAACACCATCCGGACTGGTCAGAATAGTGCCGCTATCACCAACAGCAACAAATTGTGCACTGTTCCAAACAACATCTTGAAGAGTATTACCTGTACCGGAAGCACCTGCTGCCCAAATTGTGCCATCAGGACTCGTTATAAGTGTTCCGCCATTGCCAAGCGCCACCATACGGTTGCTGGCAACTGTCTGACCACACTGGCCATCCTGGCCACAGCTAGCATCATAAGCACCGACCATGGGAAAATCAGCCGATAACGTAAAACCTGTCACAAAAACATTTCCGCCCGCATCAACATCAATATCGTAAGGGACATCATCCAGGCTACCGCCCATATACGTCGCATAGGTCAGCGCAGAACCTGCAGCATTGAGCTTTACTACAAAAGCATCGCTACTGTTATAGGCACTCAACGCCGTCTGCAGCACACCGCCTGTAGTCGGGAAATCAACCGAATTTGTACTGCCCGCGACAAAAGCATTACCACTGCCATCCACAGCAACCGCATACGCAACATCATCAAGCGTTCCACCGAGATACGTTGCATAACCACCGGTTAAAGAACCTGTCGCATCGAGCTTCACCGCAAAGGCTTCTTTCGCGTTACTACAATAACCGTTGGCATTCGCTGCACAGGTAGTATCAAAAGCACCGCCCGTCGCAGGGAAATCAGGTGATAGCGTTTCACCTGCCAAATAAACATTACCCGAAGCATCAACAGCAATATCCCGCGCCACATCGTCTTTACTACCACCGAGATAAACGGAATATAATAAAGCGCCGGCCTGCGAAAATTTGCTGACAAAAATATCTTTATCACCTGTTAACGAACTTGAGCCGCTGGTCTCAGGAAAATTCACCGAGTTTGTTTCACCGGTTATATACAGGCTCCCACTGCCATCCATTACCATGCTGTGCGCACGGTCATCCCCACTGCCACCGTGAAAAGAAGCATAAAGCAAGACTGGATCGATGATTAACGGTTGCGCGTTATCATAGGCTGCCACCTGAAAAGCCACCTGATTTTGTGCACTTAAATAATAGCGACTCGCAACCTGCTGACGTTCACCGTTTGGCAACATTTGATAAGCAAAAGGCGGCAGCTGAATAATTTTCTCGCCTGAAACAGAAATGATTAACTCGCCCGCATCATTGATGCGCATCGCATCAACATCGTCAAATACCAACTGAATCTGGTCAGGATCAGACCCAGGCGCAATAATAAAATCATATTCAAGCTGGCCATCACTGCCATAATAAACCAGATCCACCCCCGGATAGACCTGTTGATAACGAACAGCCTCGAACAAAGCAACATCCGTCGACCACTTTTGCGCAGACTCACCTTTGTAATAATGATTTTTACTGGATAAGCGCCGTTCACCGATCGCCTTCGCAGCCAAATTCGCCCCTGGCAGTGAAACTTTCAAAACAGTCTCTGCACCTACCGAGCTGAAATAGGCACCGCTTGCCGTCAGGAAAAGCGTGTAGGCCTCACCGCGCGCGAGAAAGCTGACCTGATCATCAACTTGACCTACGTTGGCTTCAAAAAACAAATTTTGCTCTGGATAAGAGAATTGTGACGAAATAACTGATTTAGAACTAAGCTGAACAGGCTTGTCCAGACTCGATGCCAGGAATTGAGAACTAAAAAAAAGTGTCACCACACACAATAAAAAAAGTGCAGCAGCCCCTCCCTTGATAGAAAAACTTCTAAGCAAACCTACATCCATGAACCAGCCCTAATAAACAGACACCCCATACGATGTAGCACAAAAAAGCTAAACCGCAATGAATCCAGAAATAGAGCTATCGATAATAATGGAATTTGGCTTCAAAATCGAGCCACGACCGGAAGGAAAAAAGACTAATCTGCTAATTCAGTACGCAAATTTAAAATGCTGGCTAGCAAACCCAACCAGCATTCATGTCAATCAAAAATTGATGTGCTCACTTTAAGCTGAAAAAACCACAGTGGCACCAACTTAGGATCTACCTTAGGAATATAAGTGATATTAAGCGCCACCTTCTTATTCCCTATAGAAAAAGCCGGCAACACACCTAAAAAAGGTTCACGATCCCGATAATCCTTACGCGTCATTAAGAAACCCACTATACCAGCATCAAAATGCAACGAAGACTCGGCATCATTTCCCAGCATGAAACGTCTCAGGATACCACCACCTGCATAAAACGAAGACTCTTCATTAGAATCTTTGAATGCTGAAATCGTTGAAAAAGGTACCCATTTATTATTTATAATTTCATAATCATACTGTAAACCAGCACCCCAGTTATTCTCATTCAAATTCTGATTCTTGGAATCGCCCAAATGAATCGCTTTACCATTAATGAGAAAGCTCAACTCTCCCGCAACAAGCGGGCTCACCATCGTAGAAAATACAGCAACAAAAAGAATACTACGAAATAAATTCGTCAAATAAATCATGATCAAAATCACCCCTAATTAAGCCTTCGCACAGCAAAAGTAGTTACCTGCTGATCAGCTGGCTAATACTACAAACGGTGTAATCACTTGACGTAATTTAAAATTGTGGCTGGCAGTTGATGATTTAATCTCTTCGGTAAAAACAGATTAAAACGTTTTTTAACGCCCAGTGGATTCTTCACCTTCGCCAAAAAAAGTAGCGGCCAAATTTTGGAAAACTGAAAAAAATGTGCGCTTGATCACATTTCAAGGATACTAATAAATTTTTATTTGTCTTACTTACAACACAAAAAATTTATTGAAAACCGAAGCTTGTAGGAAGTGCTTTGTGAATAACTAAAGAGAAAAATCAGCAACAAATATCAGCATTACTTATTTGGCAATTTAGCGATATCTGTCATACTCGATAATGCCAGATCCTTAATGGTAAGCGTTGACAGCTTGTCCTGTAAAATTAGATCCATATGTGAAAACATTTTATTAATCACATCACCTGTTTCATCTTCACCTGCTGACGCATCCTCTTTCATTCCTGAAAAATGAATTACCTTCAACACCTGATCAAGTGCCAGCTCTTCGCAAGGAGCTGCCGGTAAATAACAAGGTGGATCATCAGCGCTGCGTACCAGCAAATTACCTTTAACCAGATTAACAAGCATGCGCTCAACAAAAGGCACAGGCAACGACAACACATCCGCAAATCGACTTACTGTCCAAACATCTCTCTGCTGATAAAAACTGCGCGTTACCAGAACCATCATTTGCACGCTGGTCTTTTCCATAAATCGAATGCTTGGATTAAATGCACGTCGCTGCAAAGAAAGAGAATGTGGATGCTGGTGATAATATGCGATGCTCGCACCCAACAACAAAATCATCCAGCTGAGATAAAGCCAAATCATAAATAGCATCAGCGATGCAAATGCAGAATAAATAGCCGTATATTTGCTTTGACTAACTAAGAAAGTGGTAAAAGCCCAACCCGAGCTTTCCCATAAAACACCCGCAACAACTGCCCCGGCCAAGGCCGATTTAAATCGCACCCGTGTATTAGGGATAAATACATAGACAAAGGTAAAAGCGATAATGACCAATAAATAAGGTAATAGTGCTCCTAATATTTCCAGCACGGCGCTGATAGCTTGAAACGCCGCTATTTGCTGCATAGCCGAACTCGCCGTCAGCGAAACCATAATGCCTATCGCAGAAAACACCAACACTGGCCCTATCATCAGCACACTCAAATAATCACTAAAACGCCTGATTAGCGAGCGTGTTCCCTGTATATGCCAAGTGTAATTAAAAGATTTCTCAACCTTCTGCAATAATGAAATGACAGTGTAAACAAGAACCGCAAGACCCAGCGACCCTAGAACACCTACCTTGATATTATCTACAAAACCTATCACCGTGGCCGTTATTTCTATTCCCTGCTCACCCATCGGTGCAAGAAAATTTAACAACACTGGCTCAATTTGATTGTGAACACCAAAACCTTTCAGCACTGAAAAACTCACAGCCAACAACGGCACAAATGACAACAAGCTCGTGTAAACCAGACTCATGGCCCGCAAAGTAATTTCGCCTTCAGTCAGATCACGGCTTATTACATGAATGATGCGCAATGCGGTCACCACACCCGCTTTCCAGCGCGGCAACTCTTTGAGTTTAATATTCCACAACAAAGCGGAAAGATGTGATTGTAAATATTTTAATTTTCGCACAAGGCTTTACACATTTATGGACTATAAAATCGGCTATATTCAATCGACTTGGAAATATTAACTCTCAATCTTCACCCATCGCAGCACAGCAAACCGCCATACTTACCGCCTCATGAATACTTTTATCTAGCGGATCTGGAATCAGCTGACCCTCAACGGTATGATCTGCCAGGCAATGAGCTGCTGCAAACAACATTTCATCGGTGAAACAAGGCGCATGAGCAAGCAGTGCACCTTTGAAAAGCCCTGGAAATGCAGAAACATTATTAATACTTTTCCCATCTGCCGCAAAACAGGCTCCCGCCTTCAGTGCGACATCCGGGTCAATTTCAGGATCAGGATTCGTCAACGACAAGATCAATTGTCCTGACTTAACCATCTCTGGATCGATCAAACCTTTTACACCTGTCGTGGCGATCACGATATCACTCTGCGCCATCAAATCATCCAAAGAAACTATGTGACCACCAATCACTTCAAGGCGCTGCTGCGCCAAATTATTTAAATCAGTACCCAGCAGTCGTCCAACACCAAATTTAACCAGCAAACGAGAAATACCAATGCCAGCCGCACCCAGCCCCACCTGCCCTATAGTACAATTCTTAAGCTCCATGCCCACCAGATCAGTGGCATTCAGCAACGCGGCCAGCACAGCAACTGCAGTACCATGCTGATCATCGTGCATCACAGGAATATCCAGGCGTTCAATAAGTTCACTCTCGATCAAAAAACATTCTGGGGAAGCAATGTCTTCCAACTGAATCGCACCAAAAGACGGCGCAATTCGCGCCACCGTTTCAATTACTTGCGCAGGATCGCGACTATCAACCAAAATAGGCACCCCAGAAATGCCGGCAAGCGTATGAAACAGCGCCGCCTTCCCTTCCATCACCGGCAAACTCGGCACGGCACCAATATCACCCAAACCCAGCACCGCTGTACCATTAGTAACAATAGCAACCGTATTATTAAGGTTAGTATAATCACGTACCAGATGAGGCTTATTTTGGATTGCCAGGCAAACCCGCGCTACGCCCGGCGTATACAAGTCTCGCAATAACTGTGGTGAACTCATAGGCACACTGGAAACCGTTTTAATCTTGCCGCCCTTATGTCGATTAAAAACACGATCAGAACGGCCTATAAGATTCGCAATAGGCAGCGCATCAATGGCATCCAGTACCGCCATATCCTGACTCTCATCCAATTCCAGCGTCAGCTCCCAAGTGGTTATATCCTGCGTTCGTTGCATGGCATCCAGGCTTTCAATCGACAAACCCGCGTCGCCAACCACCTGTAAAACACTGGCAAGACTGCCGGGAGCATGATTCACTTCGACAATGAGAACCTCAGGTATTTTCATTAGAGACCTTTGCACGATGAAGCGTTTCGAACACACTCAGCCATGCCGTTCATTTTTTTCTGATCACCAGTGACTTTTGCCCGTCTCTATGACGATTAATCGTGCTTTTAACCGGTGATCTCTAGTT
>Ga0316208_1001210_pt1 | contig 25372 bp, 23 predicted proteins | sample 3monopyrite_MG_FD_204944 | JGI IMG/M metagenome (GOLD analysis project Ga0316208, IMG submission 204944) | Microbial mat bacterial communities from mineral coupon in-situ incubated in ocean water Damariscotta River, Maine, United States -... | ecosystem: Environmental > Aquatic > Marine >... | reverse complement strand
TGGAACCCTGATTGAGGGTATAAAAAAGCAAGGCCTATTTGCACAAACCAATATTGTTATTGTTTCTGACCATGGCATGACAAACCTGTCTGCGGAGCGGGTTATTAACCTGGACAATATTGTCGACCTCACGCCTTTCATCATACCTGACTGGCATAAAAGCCATGGACCTGTCCTTGCACCTTTTCTGAATTTATATGGGCCTCACGATGCCACAGTGACAGCACAGCAAAGTCTCACAAATGCACACCCAAATATGAAAGTGTGGATGCGCGGCGATTTTCCTGCGCAGTATCACTTTGACCACCCCGACAGAGAACCCGACCTTATGATACTCGCCGACACCGGTTGGTCGCTCTATGCCTCAGAAGATAAAACAGACCCTATCTATATGAAAGATGAGATAAATTCTGCAGCGACACATGGGTATGACAACCGCCATACAGATATGCACGCCACCTTTATTGCACAGGGTCCCGCCTTCCAGAAAGGCATGATAGCGCGGTCCTTTGACAATGTTGAAGTCTACGGTATTTTGGCATGTGCCCTTGGTATAAACCCTGCAAAAAATGACGGAAACATAAATAATATCAAATACTTAATGAACAAAAAATGCTCTTAAGACTAAAGTAACCTCCGCAATCAATAATTGGTGATTGGCAAATAAAGCAAGGGCATACCACCTTTGTTATACACCCAATCAGGAAAGACCTCTCAAAATGCCATCAGAAAAAGCCACATTTATGGGAAGTCAGGGCTTTGAACTTGCCGCTCGTCTCGATACCCCAGACACAGAAATAAAAGCCTATAGCCTTTTTGCACACTGCTTTAGTTGTAGCAAAGACCTGAGTGCCGTGAACCGAATTTCCCGTGCCCTTAATGAAGACGGTATTGCTGTTTTTCGTTTTGACTTCACAGGCTTAGGGAAAAGTGAGGGTGATTTTTCCGACACAAATTTCAGCTCAAATGTTAGCGATATTTTGGCCGCTGTCGACTATATGCGCGAGGCCTTAAGCCCGCCTGCTGTTATGATGGGCCATTCACTCGGTGGGGCCGCCACTTTTCTCGCGGCTAACCGTGTGCCTGAGGTTCGCGCTGTTGCCACAATCGGAGCGCCAGCAAATGCTGTCAATGTGTTCAAACAATTTGGCGAAGACATTGAAGAGATTGAAGAAAAAGGCAGTGCCGACGTTCTCTTGGGAGGGCGGCCCTTTGTTATTAAAAAACAATTTGTGGAGGATGCTCGCAGCCAAGATTTGCTCACAGAGGTTGCTGCTCTCAAAAAACCCCTTATGGTGATGCACTCTCCGATAGATGACACCGTTGACATTGATCATGCCCGCAGAATTTATGAGGCCGCAATGCACCCTAAAAGCTTTATCTCCCTTGATAAAGCAGATCATTTATTGATGAAAAACGCGAATGATAGTGTTTTTGCGGCCCGTGTTATCAGCGCTTGGGCTAGCCAATATATTAACTAGAGACTGCTATTTTCCCTGAAAAAGTGCTTCCAGCACTTCAAATGGTAAAAGCACACTGCCGTGCCGCCCCGGATGGTCAACAACAGGGGCCAAAAGCGCTAAATTTTGCCATTTTTCAGGAAAATCAACATATCCACTTTTTACCATTCTACGGAACCGGGCAGCAACATCTGTCAGTTCATCTTGTGATAGCCCTAGAACATGTTGCCCCACGATGGCAGCACTAGCCTGTCCTAAAGCGCATGCTTTAACCTCCTGGCCATAGGCAGAAATACATTTCCCGGTAAACATGGCGTCTGCACTAATTCTGCTACCACAAATGCGGCTTGTTCTTACAACTGAGGCCTCAGCACCTACTAATCGTTCCGTATGCGGAATTCGTGTTGTCCACCGCAGTATATCCGTAGAATAAAGTTCAACCATTACACATACTCATAATCCATTTTACTCCTGAATAGGTAAGCACATATGATTCGAAAACCAAGGAAAATAGTCATATTTTTAACGTTATCGTGATAGGAGTTCCCTTGCACTTATCTTGAAGTCTCTATAAATCATACCATATCAGTATTGCTTTTATAGAAGATGCTAAAACATGGTATATAAGAGCCTGATAAACGTTTGATGGTCCTGCCGGCATACCTCGGTGTGACTAGAAAACACCCATATATAGGAGCAGTTAAGTCTGTTGGGGTTTTAAGATAAAAAAGACCCACCGTATTTAGAAAGGAAATCCGAATGGATGCCGTACTTGAGCGGATCGACAATAATGATCCCGAACTGAAGGTTATCCCGCAGGACGCCGATGACCGCCCCACCCGGGCCGAGGCTGAAGCCGCGGTTCGTACACTCATAAGATGGGCGGGTGATGACCCCACAAGAGAAGGCCTTGTTGACACCCCCAAACGGGTAGCAAAGGCATATGAAGAATTTTTTGAAGGGTATCATAAGGACCCAGCTGAAATTTTATCCAAAACCTTTAATGAAGTTGCAGGCTACGACGACATGGTAGTGCTGCGAGGTATCAAGGTTGAAAGCCACTGTGAACACCATATGGTCCCTGTACGAGGTACGGCGCATGTTGCCTATATGCCGAACGGCAGCGTTGTTGGCATTTCCAAGCTTGCCCGCATCGTCGAGGCATATGCTAAGCGACTGCAAACACAGGAAACAATGACCGCACAAATTGCCGACGCCATTGAAAAACACCTTGACCCTAAAGGGGTTGCGGTTGTGGTCGATGCAACCCATCAATGCATGACTTGCCGTGGTGTAAAACACGATGATGTCTACACCATTACACGCCAATTCCGCGGGTGCTTCAAAGAAGTTGATCAAGAACGGCGTTTCTGGGATTTAATCCGCGGCTAATAGTTACAAAAGTAAAGCTGGGGGTTATCACTCAGCTTTACTAACACTCGCCTATAGGTCACACTATTGACGGTGTGGTATGGTAAAATTCAATGTTATGCTGCTTTAAGATAACACCTAAAAAATTGGCACTTCTGTGAAAAAAATCTATCTGCTTTATAGCCTTATTATGTTGTTACTGACTATGTCTGTAACTGCACAGGACTATAAAGTACGGAAGCTTCCCGATGATCAACTCCCAAAAAATGTTATCACGAGCTTTCACAGGAACGCTGTTAATAGCTCGGAGTATCCTTGGCGTACTGTAGGGCGTGTTAATATTGGGGGCACAACACATTGTACCGGTAGTTTAATTGCAGAAAATATTGTTTTAACTGCTGCTCATTGCCTTTATTCTAAGCACTTACAGGGTATGGTTCCTGCCAGCATGGTGCATTTTCTGGCAGGGTATGCCCATGGTAAACATATAGCATACTCAAAAGTGCTGGCTTACGAAACCGGGACCGGTTTTAACGGCAAATCTGGGGCCAATACAGCAAACATACCTTATGACTGGGCGCTTTTAATCCTAGAAGATCCTATAGGCCAAGAGATTGGGTACCTTTCTTTACATGCAGCGTTTTTAAATGATACTGCTCTTGGTACAAAAGGGCGCAGTGCCCGTGCCGTCTTACCCACCTCTCAGATCGCCTCCGCAGGATATCCACGTGATAGGTCCCATATCTTATCTCTTGAAGAAAACTGCCGCATTGTTAATGCGTTCAACCGCGGCTTGGTTTTGGTTACAAGCTGCATTTCACTTCAAGGAGATTCCGGAGGGCCTATATTACAAAAGTCAGAAAACGATTGGGTATTGATTGGCTTGCAGACAGCAGCCGCGCAGCGCGGGCGTAACCGTTCCAGTATTGGGGTTTCTGCGCTTGCCTTTCTACGCACTTTTTCTAACCTTATAAACGCACAAGAACCAACCTTACCTTAATCATAACAGTAAGCATTTATTTTGAGCGTTCCCTATGTAAAATAGGCACGCTATAATAACAGGCTATAATAAATAGAGTTCACTAGAGTGTCCTTCAAGTTACACCTGTGCGCCAGCTATCCTAAAAAAGGTTTCATAATGGTAAAAATAAAATTTGCAGATAGAGATAGCAAAAAAAATATAGAAACTGGTCTTAACTTTGCTCCTAGGTTTGATGAGCGGGGTCTTATTCCTGTTTTTACTACTTGCGCGGCCACAGGTCAGGCTTTGATGCAAGCGTGGATGAATGATGAAGCGATCGAACGCACAATTGAAACAGGCCAGGCACATTATTATTCTCGTTCTCGAGGAGAGTTATGGCACAAAGGGGCGACCTCTGGAGAATATCAAACTGTGAAAGATTTCCGCGTTGACTGCGACCAAGACAGCCTTTGGCTTGTCGTTGAGCAGCGCGGCGGAAAATGTTGCCATGTTGGGCATTCGACATGCTTTTTCCGATCTATTGATGTAGGGGTCGAAGTGTCACAGTCACAAGTCACATCCCTCGTAAATCGTTAAGTATTATTTTGATAAATGGCCACCAAACATGCCCTCAATATGGATAATAACTGCAATGGTGGGGACCAAATTATACGTCCAGACAAGGCATTCTGAAAATGCTGATTGAAACACTTGTGTGGGCAACAAGTACTTGTATTCCCGCTGCTCGAAAAGCAGGGCTCGTCAGTGAAGTTGCCGCTATTGCTGGCCGCCATAAACGGCACAAATCACTATGGGGCCATCATTTAACCCATACCAAATCTTTTATAGAAAAACACCTTTCCCTAGTAGACCCCAATAAACCTATCTTAATTCTGGGTTCAGGCCTATGTCTCGACATACCCCTTTCTGCCCTCAATAAACACGCTGCCGGGGTTGTCTTAATGGATGCTGTGCAACCTCTTGCGACGCGAATAGCTTGTATAGGGTTTGCCAATATCCAGTTTTGCTATGCCGACATTACAGGCTTTCTAAGGCCTTTTTGGAATAGCAAAGAAGGAGCTAAGATTACACCCCCTCCTATTGCCCCTATCAACCTTAACCACTATGGGATGGTCATAAGCTGCAACTTGCTGTCACAGCTCCCTCTTTCTTTTGCACACAGCCCCCCTACGGATGAGACTGAAAGGCGCCTTACAGCGTCTATTCAATTGGCTCATATGAAAGCTCTAACCTCACTCAGCTGCCCTGCATTACTGATAACAGATTATGAACGGCTGGAGAGTGAAGCCGGCTCGACAAACAACATTCCAACAATCTCACCTCGCCTTGTACCCCGTGAACCAGAAGAAACATGGCAATGGCATATTGCACCCAAAGGGGACATCCGCCCTGGGCTAGATATAAAACTGAATGTTGGCGGCTGGTTACTCAGCAGCTAGGGCTGCTTTGTCCCATCCTGTCCAACCTGGACCTCGCACAACACGTCCAGGCGTTGCCCCTGTATGGTCTCCATTTTTAATAACATGGCCACCATTAACCCACACATGCTCAACACCAGAAGCAAGAGCATGGGGTTTTTCAAACGTGGCATGATCTTGAACGGTGGTTGGATCAAATACAACCACATCCGCATAATTTCCAACCTGCAAACTGCCACGTCCCTGTATTTTTAGGTTAGTTGCAGGCAAATATGCTAACTTTCGAATAGCCTCCTCAAGTGGCATTAACGGGGCGTCCCGTACAAAAGCCCCTAACACCCGAACAAAAGTACCATAAGCCCGCGGGTGTGGGTTACCAAAAGGGGCATCCAATTTCGGATCAAGTGTCGCAGAATCTGACCCAAACGACAGCCATGGAAGTACCGCTTGTTTATGCATGTTTTCCTTTGACATCAAAAAATAAATAGTCCCTACACGGCTGCCATCTTCAATCACCAGATCCATAACCACATCTTCAGGGTCTTGGCCCCGCTCTATAGCAACTTCAGATAATCGCTTACCAACCAAATGACGCAAGTCAGGGTTTTTAAAGCTTGATAACAGCACACCATCATACCCTGCGGCCAACATAAGGTTTTCCCACTTATCCGTTGGTGTCTGCATTTCTTTTTTAACACGCGCCCGAATGGCCGGGTCTTTCAAGCGTTCAGCCCATGCATCATATCCGCCCTCTTGCACCCAAGGGGGCATAGCTGCATCTAACCCTGTTGCTCCTGCCTGATATGTATACATGTCGGCAGTAATTTGCAGACCGTCTGCGCGCGCACTTTCTATACGGGCAATAGCATCATCCATTTTATGCCAGTTTTCTTTGCCGCTAGCTTTTAAGTGGTACACCTCAGCCGCAACACCTGCTTCACGTGCAATTGTTATAAGTTCCTCTAGCGCTTCCAGAAAACGATTTCCTTCGCTTCGCATATGAGAAATATACATACCATCATAGTCACCGACCACTTTTGCAAGCTCGATAAGTTCATCCGTTTTTGCATAAAAAGCAGGCGCATAAATCAATGAGCTTCCAAGACCAAGAGCCCCTTCTTCCATAGCAGTACGCACCTCAGCTTTCATGGCCTCCAACTCTTCAGCCGTTGGCGCGCGGTTTATCTCGCCAAGTTGGTTCACACGGACAGTAGTTGCCCCCACAAAAGAAGCAACATTAGGTGAAACACCCTTTGCTTCTAAATGCTCCAAATAGCCTCCAAGCGTTTGCCATTGGGGTTCATAAGTTTTGTCTCGGTATCTTTGCTCGGAGAGTAGTTTATAGCCATACTCTGAGACCGGCCCCCATGACATGCCCTCTCCAAACACCTCCAGGGTGACACCTTGTTTTAGGTCAGATAACCCCCTGCCATCATGGAGCAAACTATTCACAGCCCAGGATAGCATATTGACAAATCCTGGTGAAACAGCTTTGCCTGTTGCATCAATCAAGGTATCTGCTTCAGCATGAGACAGATTACCAACCTTTGCAATTTTATCCCCCAAGATTGCCACATCAGCCATAATAGGGGGGCCGCCCAAACCATCATAAACTGTGCCCCCATGGATAATCGTGTCATAATGCTCTTTCTTGGGTACTTCTTCAGCACATGCAGATACTAAAAGCACCATCACTGTAGCAAAGGCAGCTAGTTTGTTTCGTATCATTTCATCCCCCCTAGAAAATTATGCTGTCATTGACAGCAATGCATGCCTAAAATAACACATAAACAAGCAATAGCCTTGTTGGCCCAATAAGCATATAATATAAGCATCAATTTTAAGAATATTTATGTCAATACCCTCCAATGATATCTTAGTAGGTGATGCCTTATGACACCCTTAGAAATAGTCCAAGTTGCGGCCCTTGAAGATAATTATTTTTACATAATCCACGACCCTATATCAGGCGAAACAGCTCTTGTAGATCCAGGCCGTGAAGCCCCAATCGTTGCCGCCCTAGAACAAAAGGGCTGGCACCCGACCTATATTTTAAACACCCATCACCACTGGGACCATACAGACGCGAACCTTAGCTTAAAGGAGCGCTATGATCTGAAAATCATTGGTCCTGCAGCAGACAGAGGGCGTATTCCCGGCATTGATATAGCTGTTGGAGAAGGTGATAAAGTATACATAGGGGATTGTGAGGCCAGTATCTATTTTGTGCCCGGCCATACCAAGGGACACATTGCTTACTATTTTGACGCCGCAGAAGCACTCTTTAGTGGTGATGTTCTTTTTTCCATGGGATGTGGTCGTTTATTCGAAGGAACCCCTGATGAAATGTGGCACTCGCTTTCCAAATTGATGAAATTACCTAATAGTACAAACATATACGGCGCGCATGAATATACTGTCGCAAACAGTATTTTCGCTCTTAGCGTAGAGCCAAAAAATGCCGACTTGGTAACTCACGCGGCGAAGGTAAAACAGTTACGTGCAGATAACATTCCCACTGTCCCAACAACATTAGGCTTAGAGAAAAAAATTAATCCTTTCTTGCGCCCCATGAGTGATGAAATTCAAGAACATCTTGGCATGATTGGTGCCCCTTTACCTGCTGTCTTTAAAGAGGTTCGTCGGCGTAAAGACCATTTCTAACGTTCACCCTGTGATGCAGCTTTATGCCGCCACTTTCAGACGCAAAATGCAGCAACTCGTAACCCTTTCACATAACAGAGCCTGAAGAAGGTTAAACATGTATTACGCCAATCAAAATTGATAATCGGCCTAGATCATGCTCTAGTAAAGTGCTGTATGCTCGCCAAAATACCGCATACTTGCTAAAATAGTTATCAAAGTTGATTGATGACTTTCCTATGGGGGCAACATAATGAAGAATTTGATAGCAGGAGTAATAATGTCAACACTAATGGGGGCTGTACCCGGTTTAGCTCAAGAAACTGATGAGTTTCTTTGGCTCGAGGAAGTGGAAGGCACAAAATCTCTCGAATGGGTAGAGGAAAGGAACCTACACTCCCTTAATGTATTACAATCGGATTCACGGTTTGACATGCTCCAAGATGGTGCCCTTAGAGATTATAACGCGAGTGACAAAATTGCTTATGGAAAGCTCTTTGGCGGCTCTGTTCATAATTTCTGGCAAGATGCCGATCATGTGCGCGGAGTGTGGCGCAGGACAAGCCTAAAATCCTATAATACGGAAGACCCCAAATGGATTGATGTTCTTGATGTTGACAAACTGGCCGAAATTGAAGGGGAAAACTGGGTTTATAAAGGCAGGGAATGTCTACCTCCGGACTTTGGTCGTTGTTTAGTCTCGCTTTCCAGAGGAGGGGGAGATGCTGTTGTTGTGCGCGAATTTGATGCCGTCATGAAACGCTTCGTAGACGGTGGCTTTGAAAGTCCAGAAGCAAAACAAACCCTTACATGGGTGGATACTAATACAGTTTTAATTGCGACAGATTTTGGGAAAGGTACACTGACAGATAGCGGTTATCCCAATCAGGTTAAACTATGGAAACGTGGCTATAAGCTCGAGGATGCACGGCTCCTTCATGAAGGGGACGTTCGTGAAATGGGAAGCTTCCCATTTGCCTATCATCAGCCAGACAGTATCCACATAGGTATCATAAGATATCCAAACTTCTTTACAGAGGTTATCTTCATACTAGAAGGCGAAGGCGAAAAAGCCGAGCTTCGTGAATTAGACTTGCCCCGTGCGATTAGTTTTAAAGGTATTTTTTCAAATAACGTCATTCTACAACTACGTGCCGACTGGAGTGTACGCGGTACCACATATAAATCTGGCTCCCTAATTTCCGTCAATATTGCGGATGCAATACACGGCATGGCAGGGCATAATCTACAAGTTATTTATGCCCCTACTGACCGCATTGCCATTGACAGTGTTGCCATTGGAAAAGACCGTATTTTCATTAATATATTGGATGAAGTAAAAGGCAAGTTACTCACTGCCACCCATTTTGGAAAAAAATGGGAAATTACATCCATCACAATGCCTGAAAGCGGTAGCCTTTCAATTGTTAGCGCTGACGAATGGACTGATACTGCTTTTGTTAATTTCGAAAGCTTTTTACAGCCCGATACATTGTATATGATTACACGCAACAGAAACCCTGAAAAAATAAAATCCCTCCCACCACGCTTTGAGACGGCAAACCTGGTGACAGAGCAAAAATTTGCCTCTAGCAAAGATGGAACCATGGTTCCTTATTTTCTCATTCGCGGCAAAGACACCCAGATGGACGGCAACACGCCAACACTATTATATGGCTATGGTGGTTTTGAAATTTCTCTCACACCGAGTTATCTGCAAGGGGTAGGGAAATTGTGGCTTGAACAGGGCGGCGCGTATGCCATTGCAAACATCAGGGGAGGAGGCGAATTTGGCCCGGATTGGCACCAAGCCGCCCTAAAGGAGAACCGTCAACGTGCTTATGATGATTTTATTGCTGTGGCAGAGAATTTAATCTCAACCGGCCTTACAAGCCCAAAACATCTAGGTATTCGCGGGGGGTCTAATGGGGGCCTTTTAATGGGGGTTATGCTGACCCAGCGGCCAGACCTGTTTAATGCTGTTATTTGCGCCGTTCCTTTGCTCGACATGATGCGATATCACACACTGCTGGCTGGTGCGTCATGGATGGGGGAATATGGTAACCCAGATATTCCTGAGGAACGCGTTTACATTCATCAATATTCTCCCTATCAAAATCTTGATGCTGGCCATGATTACCCTGAAGTGTTTTTCTTTACATCCACAAAAGATGACCGTGTACACCCTGGCCATGCACGAAAAATGGCAGCAAAAATGACGGCGATGAAAAAGCCCGTACTTTATTATGAAAACACAGAAGGTGGACACTCTGCAGCGGCAAACCTCAAACAGCGTGCGTTCACTGACGCCTTGCAAGTTGTATATGCGCTGAAGAAACTTAAGGACGAATAAGCTGTAAAAAAGAGGGGGGGGGTAAATTGGACATACCCCTCGGGTTTTATGTCATAACATTAATGCCCCCGCTTACAATATGGCTTGCAGTCCGCTTTGCTACTGGGCAGTGTAGATTGAGTAATGTAGATATTAAATAAAATCAATTATGCCTCGGGCGAAACTAACAGGAAAAGCCATGATTAGAAAACTCTTCATCAGTGCGGCAATGGCCAGTACAACATTCTCGCCTTCATTTGCGGTCGACAAAAATATGCCGTTTGGGGATGTGGCTCTCGACATTTACCGCACCGCAGTTGAAATGCCGACCGTTGAAGGGCACGGCCAAGTGCCAGCTCTTGCAAACTATCTTGCGGATAAGTTCAGGAAAGGGGGTTTCGCTGAAAAGGATATTCATGTCTTACCTCTCGGCGACACCGCTGCGCTTGTAGTGCGCTACCGGGGGGATGGCTCATCTGGTAAAAAGCCAATCAGCATTTCTGCCCACATGGATGTTGTAGAAGCCAAACGTGAAGACTGGGTACGCGACCCCTTTAAGTTAATCGAAGAAGATGGCTATTTTTTTGGTCGAGGGACCAGTGATGACAAAGCTGGCATGACTGCTGTTGCCACCAATTTTTTACGTTTAAAAGCAGAGGGCTGGGTACCAAACCGTGACCTCATCATTGCGTTTTCTGGCGATGAAGAAACAGGCATGCTGACAACACGAGCCCTAGTGAAAGAAAATCTCAGCCTTACTGACAGTGAGTTTGTTTTAAATGCTGACGCTGGTGGTGCGCGGCTGCCAGAAGACGGGGGACGCCCTGCAAGTTTTAGTATGCAAGCCGCTGAAAAAACTTATGCATCTTATGAGCTTACTGTGCATAATCCCGGCGGCCATAGCAGCCGGCCACGCCCCGACAATGCAATCTATGACCTAGCCGATGCTATTATAAAAATTCAAGCCTACAAATTTCCTGTGCGGCAAAATAATTTAACCCGTGCCTATTTCAAGGGCACAGGCAAAAATACTGAAGGTGACCTTGGAAAAGCAATGCTCGCTTTTGCCGACAACCCTAAGGATGAATGGGCCATCAAAATACTCCGTAGCCATTCTTCATTCGTTGGGACCCTTGGTACAACTTGTGTTGCGACAATGTTACGTGGCGGCCACGCAGAAAATGCCCTTCCTCAATCAGCAACCGTTACTGTTAATTGTCGTATCTTCCCAGGAGAAGGTGTGAAAGCAACTGAGGAAACGCTTCGCAAAATTGTGGGTAATGATGCAATTGAATATACACTTATTACCGATGCAACTGAAACGGACGCATCCCCACTTCGTGCCGATGTTCTTCAAGCACTGCAGAAAGCTGTTGATACAAAATACCCCGACCTTGAAATCATTCCGTCCATGTCATCTGGTGGTACAGATGGTATGCACTTTAGAGCAGCTGGTATCCCGAGTTTCGGAGTGAATGGTATCTATATGAAATCTAGCGATAACTTTGCTCACGGCCTTAATGAGCGCATGCCGGTGCAGAGCTTCTATGACAATGTAGCTCATTGGTATGTTTTATTGAAAGCAATAGCTAGTTAAGCAAAAGAAGAAAAGGCGGGAGCTAAATCTACCGCCTTTTCTTCTTTCAGGTTTTACCACCACTTTTGGGGCTTACTATTCTAAATTTCACGCGTTGGGGCGATTACAAAGGAAGCGGCATTTAGATTTCCCATCTGTATTTTGACCAGAAAAACTATAATGAGATATACACCACCCCAAAAGCATAACCGGCATTATCATCGAGCTTTGTTCGGTATTTTTTAGGAGGAAACTCATTAGAATTATCATTGCTGCCCATAGTAGGGCGTACCCTGTTTTTCTATCTATCATTATCTAATACTCTTGTCGTTTTATGACGTTATTGCCAATCAATACTCCGAACGAAATCACTTCCCTTAATTAATTTAAGGAAAAAATATCTTCCACTGGCACACCAAAATGCCGTGCTATTTTGAGGGAAATCACCGTTGAGGGTACAAATTTCCCAACCTCAATGGTGCTAATAGTTTTTCGCGAAACACCAATAATTTCAGCGAGGGCACCCTGACTTAGCCTGTGCTCGGCCCGGTAAACCCGAATGCGGTTGCTTAACTCACTGCTCATTCTTTGGGTTCCTCAAACTCATTATCAAGTTCCCCATCATCATCCCGGCTCATTAGGAAGAAACTAATGCTCAACGATAAAATCATTACCATAAGGGTCGTGTAAACGAAGAAGGCAAGAGGCAAATTTACCAAAAAATTAGCCGCCACAGGTTCAAACAAAATAAGGAAAACAAGCGTGACCGCAAAAGAATATTCACAAGACTTTCTGTAAACTTCGATAATATAACCATTCAGTTCTGCGGAACTTGCCCTACAAGTTTTTTTCATGCGAACAAATTTAATAAAAAAAGGTAGAACAACCCCGGCCCCTAAAAGAGCAAAAACTGTCTTTGCTACTTTGAAATATTCTGCTGCTGCTGCTGATACAAAAAACTGCGCGGCGCCAGACGCATAAGAAAAGGACAATATAAATATCCCTAGTGTGGTGAATTTTAAGAGCCGATCTGCAAATTGTGCAGGATTTTCTTGTTGATTACCAAACATACCTTTCTCCATTATGATAATTTTAGGTTATTGTATGTAACTTTAAGGTTACAATATGGTATATATATATCCCATGTCAAGTGTTCTTCATCTTTGGAAACATATAAATGCTTGCCGTGGTATTACCTGCACCGATGGTAGCCTTAATCTACTAAGGTAATTGCCAATTTATCGGTGTGTTGCCATATTTGACTAAATAAGCATTGGTTCTTGAAAATGGCTTACTCCCAAAAAAACCTCGGTAAGATGACAAAGGGGAAGGATGTGCTGATTTGATTACCAAGTGTCGCGAAATATCAACCTTTGCGCCCTTTTTCTGAGCATACCCACCCCAAAGAATAAAGACCAAATGATCGTGCTTTTCATTTAATTCCGCAATAATTGCATCTGTAAACTTTTCCCATCCTCGGCCTTGATGCGATGCCGCTTGGTGCGCTTCGACAGTCAGGACAGAATTTAATAAAAGCACCCCCTGTTCAGCCCACGGCATTAAATACCCGTGGCTCGGCGGGTCAATACCCAGGTCCTCTTTCATTTCTTTATAAATGTTAATAAGCGAAGGCGGGGCTTGCACACCGGGTCGTACCGAAAAACACAGACCATGTGCCTGCCCTGGGCCGTGGTATGGGTCCTGTCCCAGAATGACTACCTTCACCTTATCTATAGGGGTATGGTCAAGAGCGGCAAAATATTCATTTCCCTTAGGGAAAACTGTTTTGCCTGCATTCAGTTCAGATTTAAGAAAACTACGCAGCTGCTGCATATACCCCTTTGTAAATTCCCCCTCCAAGGCAGTTTTCCAACCCCCATCAAGCTTAATTTCGGCCACAATAGTCCCCTAAAGTTTCCCGCATCTTTTCTTGCGTTTTGCCATGAACACTAATGGCATTCAAAGTTTTATTTCTTATTTCCTCAAATTTTCCAGGTACAACTATTTCACAAAACGCTCTTATCTGGCTTATTTATATGGAGTTAATGTATACACCGCGCTCATTCATTAGATTTTCTATCCATTCCCCCCTTAAACAAAGATTTTTCAAAGAGTCATCTTGTTTCATTCTTTGTTTTCTACAATGACCTTAGTAGTGATAGTATATTCTATTATAATGAGCGTTATACGAATTAATTAACTAATAAAAGGTCATTAAAACTTAATAATTGAAAAAAAAATCTATTCATTTACATAATTTCTTCTCGTTTGTACTTCCTGCCTGTCCTCCTTATTTTTAACATGTTGGTTAGCTCTGCTTTTCTTTCTTCATTGCAGCGCTCACAAAACATAAATGGAGAGACTGTTATGTCAAAGATCCCTGTTTTTCTTGCAGCAGAAAAACACCATATACTTATTGCAGGCGTTAATGCAGCGGCCATGGCAAAAGTAGCTCTCTTTATGGATACAGGTGCTCGAGTAACGGTGGTAGGCCCAAACGCCAGTAACGCCCTTAGTGAAGCAGGTCTCAGCGAGGACACATTTGGCAACAACCGTGTCACTGCCCAAGATCGGCCCTTTAGGAAAGATGACCTTGAGGGCAAAACAATTATATATATCGCCACTGACGACGAGCTCACTGAAGAACGTGTTTTACGCCTTGCAAATACACGCAACCTTCCAGTGAATGTGGTTGATAAACCCTTTAAAAGTAATTTTATTACCCCTGCCCAGTTCACGCGAGGCCCTTTACAGGTTGCCTTCTCTTCAGGCGGCGACGCACCTGTGTTTGTACGGCGCCTCAGAAACAGCCTCGAACAAATAACCCCGCCATCATTAGGTGTACTGGCCCAGGCTGCTGGCCATGTTCGGACAAAAATAAAAACCATTATCCCTGATGCAACCCGCCGTCGCCTTTTTTGGGACCGGCTCTATGATAACGCTGGTAAATACGCTGACATCAGCATACCAGAAGTTGAAAGTCTCATCATTGAAGCCGCCAAAAAGCACCGTACTGGTGCGACCACAGGCCAAGTGCAATTGGTTGGCGCGGGCCCTGGTGACCCAGACCTATTAACGATTAAAGCCCACCGCGCTCTACAACAAGCTGACATTATTATATATGACCGCCTGGTTAGCCGTGACGTTATTGCCTTAGCGCGCCGTGATGCTGAGCTTATTTTTGTTGGCAAACGCGAGGGCAATCACGGTATTGGTCAAGATGGCATCAATGGCTTGATTGTCAAAGAGGCTTTGGCTGGCAAGCGTGTTGTCCGACTAAAAGGGGGCGACCCATTATTGTTTGCGCGCGCTGGTGAAGAATTACAGGCTCTTCGCGCTCACGACATTCATACAGAAGTTATTCCGGGAATTAGTGCCTTTCAAGGTATAGCCGCAACAACGCAGATACCAATGACAGACCGAGAATACTCCAACTCATTGACACTAGTAACAGGGCACCTCAAAGACGGCACATACAAAGACTGGGCGCGCCTTGCTGGGGAAGATCAAACTTTAGCCGTCTATATGGGCGTGAAAAATGCACCGGAGATAAGCGCAGGCCTTATGGCATACGGTATAAAGGGAACCACCCCGGTTGCTGTTGTAGAAAACGGTACACGTGCCAATGAACGGCGGTTTTATGGCACCCTTGAAACATTGCCCCACCTCGTAACTTTAAATGCAGTAAAAAGCCCAGCGCTTTTGCTGATCGGCGACGTTGTCAAAAACGCAGCCGACCTCGCCCCAACAGAATTTAATACGTTGCTCCAAGCAGCAACCGCGTAAAAGGAATATTCCGTAATGGCTAAAAAGCTTACAGGGCCACAAATGATCCTTGCTAACAACTTGGGGGACGGGCGTGTTGTCTTTTTCACCTCAAATGGTGGCTGGAGCGCTTCTCCTGCTGAGGCCGTCTACGCTGAAGATGAGGCCGCAGAAACATTACTCGCTGAGGCAAATAGAAGTGTCACAAACAATCTTATTGTTGGCACCGAATTAATTGGTGCCGTTGTAACAGACGGCAAACCATACCCAGCCCACATGAAACACGTAATGCAAGCCAAAGGACCAAGTGTCCGAACGGATCTTGGCTATCAAGTTTCGACAGAATGGGAGGCACACTAATGTACGCCTACGATACATATGACCACGCTCTTGTACGCTCTCGCGTTGCTGAATTTAGAGACCAAGTCGCGCGCCGTGTTAAGGGTGACCTTACGGAAGAAGAGTTTCGCCCCTTGCGCCTAATGAATGGGCTTTATCTACAACTGCATGCCTATATGCTGAGGGTTGCGGTACCCTACGGCACCATGTCTGCTGACCAAATGCGTCGCCTTGCTCATATTGCCCGCAAATATGACAAAGGGTACGGCCATTTCACAACACGGCAAAATATTCAGTATAATTGGCCAAAGCTCAGTGAAACACCTGATATTCTTGATGAACTTGCCGACGTTGAAATGCATGCCATTCAAACATCAGGCAATTGTATTCGTAATGTAACCACGGACCAGTTTGCAGGTGCTACAGCAGACGAGGTTGCGGATCCTAGACCTTACGCCGAATTGCTCCGTCAGTGGTCCACATTTCACCCAGAATTCTCCTTTCTCCCGCGCAAATTTAAGTTTGCTATCACGGGGGCCGCCACAGACCGTGCCGCTGTAAAATGGCATGATATTGGTTTGATTGTGCGGAAAAATGAAGTGGGGGCAATTGGTTTTGAAGTTCTTGTTGGTGGCGGTATGGGCCGAACACCCGTGATTGGAAAAACAATCCGAGAATTTCTGCCGGAAGCCGATTTTCTTAGTTATCAGGAAGCTATTCTGCGTGTTTATAACGAGCAAGGCCGCCGCGACAACAAATATAAAGCCCGCATCAAAATCCTTGTAGAAGCAATGGGTATTGATGAATTCCGACGTCAGGTAGAAGAGGAATGGCAGCGTATCAAGCATATTCCAATTGATGTCCCCGCTGAAGAAATTGCGCGCATCAATGCCTTTTTCGCACCGCCGCCACTACCGGTGCTTGAAGATACTGTCTCTGCCGTTGATGCTTTAGCGCGTAAAAATTTTGTATTCGCAGCGTGGCTTAAGAATAATACAAACCCGCACAAAGTACCGGGCCATGTGAATGTCACAATAAGCCTCAAACCGCATGGCGGTATCCCAGGAGACGCGACAGACAGCCAAATGGATTTGGTTGCAAGCCTTGCTGACACTTATTCACAGAGCGAAATTAGAGTGAGCCACGAGCAGAATCTGATATTGCCTCATGTGGCAAAAAAAGACCTACCCACTCTCTGGAGTGATCTCGATAAAGCAGGGCTTGGCACTGCAAATGTGGGATTATTGACAGACATGATCGCATGCCCTGGGCTTGACTACTGCGCGCTTGCAAACGCGCGCTCTATTCCAATTGCGCAGGCGATCACTAAACGCTTTGATGACATGAAACGCCTCCAAGATATCGGCCCACTGAAGGTCAAAATGTCCGGTTGTATCAACAGCTGCGGTCACCATCATGCTGGTCATATCGGCATTCTTGGTGTGGACCGAAAAGGTGAGGAATCCTACCAACTTTTGCTAGGGGGCTCGGGTGCTGAGGACGCAACAAAAGCCGCCATTTTAGGCCCCGGATTTGATGAACACGGCATCGTTGATGCCCTTGAAAAGGTTGTCGCGGTTTATCTTGGCGTCAGAAAAGAGGGCGAAGAATTTCTCGCAACATACCGCCGGGTAGGCCAACAAGTATTTAAGGAGGCGGTCTATGACGCTGCTTAGTTTAAACGGTACTGTTCCGGGCAACTGGACTATGATCGGTGATGACACAACTCCTGATGAAGGGGCAAATGTTGCTGTGACACTTGCGAGACTCAAGCGTGACATGGATGAGACACTTGTGCGCGCCGGCGCAATTGGTGTCATCATTGACACAGAAACACCCTACACCGACCTCGCGCCCTACATGAACAAACTGTCATTTGTCGGGATTGATTTTCCCGCCTTTACCGATGGCCGAGGGTTCTCGCTGGCTGTTCGCCTTCGCAAAGACCTCAGCTTCAAGGGTGAAATCAGGGCAACAGGGCATGCTATCCCTGACCAGGCCCTTTTCTTGTTACGTGCCGGGTTCGACAGCGCTGAGGTAAGCGATGAACGCACAGCCGCCTTCGAGGCTGCCCTCTCAAGGTTCGCTAGTTTTTATCAAGCCGACTATCAAGGTAGGTCCTCTATCGCGCACCAGCGCCACAAGGAAGAACCTCAAAGGAAAGCTTCATGAAACAGCAGGCGATGCTAAAAGAAAACGGGCTATTTGATCCGCTTGCAACAGTTGACTATCTTGACAGTCGCTATGCAAACGCATCGCCCACACAGGTTATAGAAGGTGCCCTCAAACATTTTGGGGACAAATTTGCTCTTGTGTCTTCTTTTGGCTCAGAATCTGCTGTCTTGTTGCATTTGGCCGCCAAGGTCTCAAAGGATATTCCTGTTCTGTTTTTGGATACAGGCAAGCTTTTCGGTGAAACCAAGCGCTTCCGCGATAAATTAACTGAAGAATTTGGCTTCACAGACGTTCGGACAATTTTACCTGACCAAAATGATCTTCACGCAGACGACCCTAAAGGCGCACTCTGGACCAAGGATACAAACAAATGCTGCTATATTCGTAAAGTACGCCCTTTGGATAAGGTGCTTGCTGGGTTTCATGGCTGGGCATCAGGGCGCAAGCGTTTTCAGGGCGGTGTGCGCTCACTCCTACCTCAGTTTGAAGCGGGCGATGGCCGCGTAAAAGTAAACCCCCTTGCTTTCTGGACCAAAGACGACGTTACCGCCTATCTGGAAGAAAACAATCTACCACGCCACCCGCTGGTTGCGGAAGGCTTTGCCTCCATTGGCTGTATGCCCTGCACAGACCGTGTGCAAGAAGGTGAAAGCGACCGCGCCGGTCGTTGGCGGGGCCAAGCCAAGGTTGAGTGTGGCATTCATCTGAGTTTGGCTGAAAACTCGCGCATTATTTCAAAGTAAGCGGTTGTGCTTACATCCTCAGGCCACCAAAGCCATCATACCTCCAGTACCCGATCCTTTACTTGCGCTCAGATATTCTTATCAAAAAAACGTGTTCACTCTGTGCTTTATGGTGACATATCTACTTGCATTCTATAGAAAAATGACAAACCCACTTGTAATCCTTGAGAAAGAGAATACTTAAGTTTTTCTATTTCTTTATGTTGTGTCAGCTGGCTGGAGAACCCGATGAAAAGATCACTTTTGCCCCTCAATGCTTTGAGGGCGTTTGACGCCGCCGCACGGCACATGAGTTTCAAGCTTGCCGCAGATGACCTTTCAGTAACACCGGCTGCCATTAGCCAGCAAATCCGGTCTCTTGAGGATTTTCTCGGCGTGGAGCTGTTTCGCCGCACCAACCGCTCGTTGGTGCTCACCGAAACTGCACAGCTTTCCCTCGCGCCGCTCAAAGAGGCGTTTGAAGGTATGGAAGCCGCCGTTGATATTTTAACCGATGCAAAGTCCTCTACGGTTCTTAAAATCAGTGTATCCCCTTCGTTTGCCAGCAAATGGCTCGTACCCCGGCTCGCCAATTTTTATGAACGCCGCCCGGATGCGATTGTAAAAATCGAAGCAACGATGGATGTGACCGATTTTAACGTCGAAGATACACATCTTGCCATTCGTTATGGTAACGGTAATTATGCCGGCCTTTACACAGAAGAAATCCTGCGGGAAACCATCTTTCCTGTATGCGCACCCGGTGCGATAGGCAAGGACGAATGCTGCAAGACCGCGTGCGAAGTACTGCAACATACCCTTATTCATGATGACAGCTTCATTGAGGACCATAGTGCGCCTAATTGGTCCATGTGGCTAAAGGCTGCCGGTGTCGAGCCGCCAAACGGTGTGCCCGCCTTGCATTTCAATAATAATGCCCTTGCTATTGAAGCTGCCGCCGCAGGCCGTGGCATTGCGCTTGCACGATCTGTCATCGCTGAAGAAGACCTTAAGGCAGGCCGCCTTATCAAACCTTTCGGGGACGGTATTCCTGTTGATTTTGCCCATTATATTGTCTGCCCAGAAGACAAACTCAAGAACGAGCGGGTGCAAGATTTTATTGACTGGTTACGGGAAGAAACCGGCAGCTACAAAACTGGTGAACTCGTATAAGGGCCCAACAGGCAAAGCTCTCACTGAATGGGCTCATCCGTCGCACATGCCGTGTGATGCCTACACGCTTTTAAGCAGGTGTCTTCGCACATTCGCGGAGCACAAGGTTTTCGGGCTTTACACCTGCGGTAATATCATGCGCCTCTCTAAAGCGCGCATAATAGGTATATTCGGTCAATAAAGCGCGGGTAATCATACTGTTCCCTTTGACAGCTGCTGCATAGCTCTCAAAGCCCATATCCTTAAGCCGCTTTTCTGCGCCCTTTTGGACCCGCGCATCATCAATGAAACTACTGTATGATGATAGCTCATCAGGGAAGATATGCTGTAAAAATAAAGATTTAAGCTTCGACTGCCGGTATAGTCCAAGACCCCGAGAAACAATTTTATTTTGCACACACTGCGCGCCTTTACTGACAGCATCCGCATTCAATAAAACCGTGTAGGATGTATCTGTGAGTGTTGCCGCCTCCACCGCATACCTATAATAAATTTCAGCAATTTTGGTTACGGGTTTTGCATCGGGTTTTTCTGCGGGTTTCGCGGCTTCATCGCCCTCGCTACAGGCCACTAGACCAAAAGCACAAAGAAGAAATAAGGCCCTTATTTTTGCTGGTAAATATTCGCGGTTCTTCATCTCATGTTTCCTTAAACGACAGAGCAAACTATTCTGCTTAAAAGCAACTTAAGAAAGTCATCAGCTGCATAGTATCATACTCCTCCCAGCAAAGAAAAAGGTGGCTAAAATTTTAGCCACCTTCTGCAATTTTTACCCCTAACAAAGGGGAAATTAACCATTTATTCTTCTGTATCTGCGCCCCCAGAATCGGTTCCTTTACGGGCGGCGTTAAAAGCGCGCGAGAAAAAGAGCGCATTGATAAACAGTTTCTCAGACCCCAAATAGGTTGCCCGGAAATTAGGGTTATCGGCAAATAGAATAACCGACCCATCCCCCATACGCTCTGCTGTCATCATGGGTGTGCCTTTAAGGTCTTCAATACGGGCATCAGACGCATAGCCGGACAGAAGAGGCTTTTCTGTATAAACCGCCACACGCGCATAAGGGTCCTTTGGGGCCTTTAGTTTGATCGTTGTATTGCGGTTGGTGGCCATCTTGTCGCGTACAATACCAAAAGCCATTGGGTGGCTAATATCCAGAGTACTTTCAAAGAGCGCCCCGCCGATCACATGCTCAGCGTCACGCTGGCCTTTATCAGCGTAGGATAGGCGCGGTTCCCCCCCGAAAGAAAGGTCCTTAGCCTCGTCCGCATTTTCAAGCAAATCAGCCGCAACCCATTTTGCGCCGTCACGGTGCGCCACGATGGTGCCGCCCGCTTTAATCCAAGTTTTCAGCTTGTCTTTTTCGCTATCCGGCAACGCCGCCGCGCCCCCGCCCACAAGTATAATGTGCGTATACTCACGAAGATCGACATCCTTGAACCGGTCCTTGCGGACAAGTGTCACAGGCATTTTCATTTTATGATCAAGAAGATGCCAAACCTCCCCGGCATCATATGGGCTCATGCCAGACCCGACAATAAGCAGTGGTTTTGGGGCCTCCAGATCAGAAACGCTATACCGGCCACCAATATCAGCGCCCACATTTAAGGTATGACCCGAACGAACGGCATGGACTGTAAGGCTGTTTTCAAGGGCAAGAGCCTTCATAGTGTCGTCGATAACGGTACTCGACACCTTTTGCAGGTGCTTCTGCACAATGATAGCGCCGCGTTTAAAGTCAACATTGCCACGCGTTGTCACAACTGTGGTTGGCTCAAGCGCCACGCGCGCCATAATGCCTTGTTGCAACAAGCTATTCAAAACCTTTGGCGCATAATAGTCCGACCACCGGAACATATAAGCATAATCAGACGTGTCCGGCACAGAGGGGGTGAACCCTGTGCTTGTTGCTTCGGCACCCAGCTTACCGCGCAGGCTTGATGTTACTTCATTATACTCAAGGCCGTAAGCGAGCGGCAATGTCCAGCCGGAAACATCATAGAAGACCTTGTCTGGAAACTCTGTAATCCGGTTAAATAGGGCTTTTGCCATCCGGTATTGAACCTGATCCATCGGCACAATAAAGCTTTCTTCACCGTAGGCGGTGTCGCCTGCCTTCAACGTGCCAGCAACATGGTATGCTTTCACACGGTGCCGCGTAAGTAGATCAAGGAACATATCTGTACGAGCGTTGTCTTCAGGCGCCCGGAACACATAAGCTTTGACCTTATCCGCCTTGGCAAGCGCTATACTTTCTTGAAAGAAACCGCGCTGATAGTCATGCAGCTTTGTCCGCAGTGCAGCCGCACCCTCAATAGTGGACAGGCTTGTACCAAAGTGTGTTTGAATATTTTCGGCGTATGTTTTAACCCCCAAACTGCCTTCGCGGGCAATCCCCATTTGGGCACCAGCCTCGAATAATATACCAAGCGAGCCATTCACTTGGGGGTAAGTTGAGCCTTTACCAATATAATAATTGTCATACCCTTCTTCGGTAAAATACAGCTTGCCTTCACTGTCGAGCCATTTTGTATGGTAGCCCGCAATCTCAACAAGCAATTCTCGACCCTTCGCAGGAATAAGGGGGTATTTCCGCGTGGGAACACCTGGGTGAAAATAATAGCTGCTGTTTGCCCCCATTTCATGAAAATCTGCCGAAACCTGCGGCTTCCATTCGTGCCATTTACTCAACCATGCGCGACTTTCAGGTTGGGTTTGCAAAAGCCACTGGCGGTTCAAATCAAACCAATAATGGTTTGTACGCCCACCCGGCCACATTTGGTTGTGAATTTCATGATTACCGTCCGTTGCGCGCACATCCGAACCATACCCTGTCACCCAGTTTGCCCGGCGTGCATGGCCGTCAGGGTTAAAAACAGCTGTGATGAGCACAACACTATTCTCAAGCTGCTGTTTTGTTTTTTCGTCCTGTGCTGCAGCAAGATGATACAGTGTCGGAATAGCCGCATCCATGCCGCTTGCTTCCGCACCGTGCACCCCGTAATTGAGCCATGTCACCACAGGGAGGTCAGCGGGGGCTTTAGACGCTGTCTCTGGATTGCTGCGCAGTAAATGTGCCGCTTTAATAGCCTCTAACCGCGCGTGGTTTTCTGGCGATGTAACCGTTACAAAAACAATCGGACGCTTTTCATGGCTGTAGCCAATTGTTTCTACTGTCATACGCGGGCTTTTTTCCGCAAGCGCCCGAATATATGACACGAACAAATCATGCCGCAGCGGCTGGTCTCCAATGTCGTGGCCAAAAACCTCCGCGGGCCTCAGGACACTCTGGTCGTAAGGAACCCCTTTGACCAAAAAATACTCAAGAGGCTCCGCTTTTACGCCGACAGAGAGTGCCCCCAACACCAAACAAAAAGCGGTATAGATGCTCAATAATTTTTTTGTCATTTTTCCCTCGAATTTTTATACATTATAATTTCCCCAGAACCTGATCTAAAGATTAGTAAAGGCAAAGAAAATACAGTTTGCGGTCAAGCGAGCCCATAGTAAGACCAATAGCCTCTAAACTTTCTTCAGTGCGGCATAGTCTATTAGTTTAGTCTTATCGAGCGTATGGGCAGTGTCTGCCATTGGGTACTTCAGCCCATTACCACAGTTAAACAGCACAACACGCTCTTCTTTGCCAATACGACCGTCCTTAAGCGCCGCCAGATAAGCGGCGTAGGTTGCCGCCCCCTCTGGGCAAACAAGCACCCCTTCGCGGCCCCCAATTTCCTGACGTGCACTTTCAATTGCATCGTCGCTCACTGCAATGGCAAAGCCCCCACTATTTCGGACAGCGTCCAAAATAAGAAAATCTCCAACAGCAACAGGGACACGAATGCCCGCTGCATATGTATGGGCCCCTTGCCACAATTCTGCATGCCGGGCGCCTTCGTCATAGGCTTTCACAATCGGGGCGCACCCTGTGGCTTGCACTGCAATCATTTTAGGGCGTTTTGAGCCAATCCAGCCCAATTGCTCCATTTCATCAAACGCCTTCCACATACCAATAAGACCTGTACCTCCCCCTGTAGGATAGAAGATCGCATCTGGCACGTCCCACCCAAGTTGAGCAGCAAGTTCCAGCCCCATGGTTTTTTTGCCTTCAATCCGATACGGCTCTTTGAGGGTTGATAAGTCAAACCAGCCCATCGCTTCCTTACCTTCGCCTACAATCTTACCGCAGTCATTAATAAGCCCATTCACACGCCAAACCTTGCCGCCCATCAAGCTAATTTCACGGATATTGGCATCTGGTGTGTCGTCTGGTGCAAAAATATAGCTCTCGATGCCTGCACGTGTTGCATAGGCTGCCATAGCAGCGCCTGCGTTCCCGTTGGTTGGGAGGGCAAGCCGCGTAAGGCCCAGTTCTTTTGCCATTGCGACCGCAACACCAAGACCACGCGCCTTAAAACTGCCTGACGGTAAACGCCCTTCATCTTTGATGATAATTTCACCCGTAACACCGTGATCAGCAGCAAGTTTTGGGCATACTATGAGCGGCGTGTCATCTTCCCCCAGATGAATAATATTTTCAGCGTGTGCTATTGGAAGTAGCTCTCGCCACTTCCAAAAACCGCCCTCGCGTGCCCAGATATCCTCTTTGCAAACGGCTTTTTTAACAGCATCCAGATTATACCGCACCAAAAGAGGCCGACCTTTGCGCGACAGGCCGTGCAGCGCGCCTGCTGCATAATCAGCCTCTCCTGAAAGGCCACATTCAAGATGGCTCACAAATGGTTTAAAATCTGACACAGTTTAAGCCCCCTTTTTGACATGCTTTTATACGAGCAGAGAAACATGTATCGGCGGAAAAACAAATAGCCTTTTTGTCATTCTCGATTCTAAATGCATAACTCTTCTGTAAAAATAATGAATATTTATTCTTTTGTTTCAAAGGTCCACACCGCGAAAACCCTATTTGGCTGCACCGCCAACAGCAACAAATTTGCCACAATAGACTTTTCGCCCTATTTAACGAGAAAGAGCTTGTGCGACCCTAATGCCTTTCAGGCGAGACGGTCCCCAGGAAATTAGACGCCTTTGCAAAGCAAATGATACGCGCCTTAATTTCTAGAGAAGGACCACGCTAAAAGGTGGGCGTCACTGGCCATAATAAAAGTTAGCTATAAAAGCTGCAGATGTGAGTTGGACACCTTAGTTATGGAAAAAGCACCCATTTCCTTTGCGCAATGGAGTCAGTGCGGTAAATATTTTGAATGGCGGGACCATAATGTCTTTTTCCAACGCGGCGGAAAGGGCGAGGTTCTGCTGATGATACACGGCTTCCCAACTTCAGGGTGGGATTGGTGCTGGGTATCGAAACGCCTGCTGGACCGTTTCCATATGATTGTACCTGACTTGCTTGATTATGGCTTGTCCCTGAATGCTCGCCTACAGACCTGCTGCATTG
>Ga0316208_1001209_pt1 | contig 25393 bp, 17 predicted proteins | sample 3monopyrite_MG_FD_204944 | JGI IMG/M metagenome (GOLD analysis project Ga0316208, IMG submission 204944) | Microbial mat bacterial communities from mineral coupon in-situ incubated in ocean water Damariscotta River, Maine, United States -... | ecosystem: Environmental > Aquatic > Marine >... | reverse complement strand
TGAGCCGCTTTCGCGATAAGGAAATCTTGCCATTAACGCGAACAAGGCTGGGACCAATGGCGGTTCCTTTTCCGTCAATACGATGACAACGGGCACATCCCGGTCCTTTGGAATGAAAGAAAACTCTTTCTCCTGCAAGCGGGTCTGCCGAACCTTGAAGAAGTTCGAGCCAGTTTTGTAATTGCTTATCGTCCGGGCGATTGGAAATGTTACCCGGCGAAAGAATCTGATCGACCAGATCAGCGGTTGCCTGATCGGTTTTCGCCAGTTTTGCCAGTCTGTTTTTTTCCGCGTCATTCAATTGACTACCACGCAAGCTGCGCAGTGCTTCATCGCGAACCGCCTTTTGCCTATCGCCAATCAAGCTGAACAAGGCTGCTCTTTCCTCTTGCCGGGAACTATCAAGCCCTGCAATCGCTTCTGCGCGAACATTTTTATTTCGTTGCAAATTGTTTGCGATCGCGATTAAACGCTTTCTTGCTGGTGCGGTTTTAAGTTCTGCCAGTCTGTTAACAGCATCTGATTGAACACCAAGAGCAGAATGTTCGAGCAATTTGTTAAGCGATTCAAGATTCAATAATTTGTGTCCCAGGGAAAGAAATCGCAAAATTTGCTGGACAACTTCAGGAGAAGCATCTGGTGAATTCAGGAGCGGGGCGGCATAACGCTGCGAGTTTGCTTTGCTGAGCCACCAGTCGCCTGAAGCTCCTTTTGTCCAGAATTTCATCACGCCATCGAGCTGCGCCAGGCAGGCAAGATACGCTTTGAACAATTCAGGCGTCGTCGCTCCACGAGCCATCTGGCTGATGACACTCTGGCGAAACTGTTTGAGTTCATCGCGTCCGACCCATTGTAAAACAGCGAAACGAACTTGCTCATCCTGATCTTTCAAAGAGACTGCGATAACCTGATCACGAGTTTTGCCAGAGAGATTTTGAGCGTGCTGGCTGTCTCGCAGTAATAATATGACCGCAAGTCGAACTCCTGGAAATCCATCGTCAAGCAGTTCAATGAGCCGTTTTGTTGTCACCGATTGTCCCAGTCCTTTCCGGGCGGCTTGCTGCATAAAGGGATCGGGACTGGTCAGTCTTTCCAGCAGTAGTGCTTCTGCTTGCGGGTCGGCAATTCGTCGCAAGGCAGCCGCTTGCACAGCCGGGGAGCGATCTTTGCGAGCAATTTTCGCCAAATCGATTAGCGGTAACGGAATTGTTCGAGCCGCCTGTTCGCGAATTGCTTCATGAGAATCGTGCAACGCAATTTTACTTAATGGTAAGGTCATCGCATCGGCGGTGATTAAAGCGACAAGGGCAACCGAACGGGTACGTGGATCGTTATCGTTTCGTAATGCTTTCTGTAATGTAGCGATTCCTTTTTTCCCGGAAGCCATTAATCGATGGGCAGCTCGTTCCCGTTTCATTCGATCTGAACTATGAATTGTATCAGGCGCTGTTGTTGGTTTCGTTTTCGATTTGATGTGCCAGACACGCCCCTTGCCGTGGAGTGGATAAGAGCGATCTGCCCAGTCGCCCACAAACAGTGAACCATCCGGAGCGATTGCAATACCAGCCGGGCGGAAGTCTTCGCCGCCTGCAATCATTGCCTGAGATTTTGTCCTAAACGAGGCTCCTTCGGGAATTAAATGGTAGCGGTCGATGCGATGCTCTCCCCAAGTGGCAACAAGTAAATCGCCCCGGTACTCAGCAGGCAGTCCGTTCGATTCGTAAGCGACAATTCCGGTAGGAGATTCGCCGGTGGAAGAGGTCATCGGCAATGTCCCCGGCACTTCGCCATCCACTGCGATGAAAGGTTCCAGAGTATGCCTGCGATAACCATAATCGCCCCCTTCAACAATTGTCAAAAATCGACAAGGCGGCCTGTTGCCGGGGTCGTTATCTCCCAGAAACATTCGACCGTAAGTATCGAAACAAAGATGAAACGGATTCCAGAAACCGGTTGCGAAACGCTTTAGATTGCTGCCGTCCGGTTCGCAAGAAAAAATCCCACCGGCTCCTTCATTCGCAGGAAGTTGGATCGCATCAGCTGGTAATGCGGGATCGGCTGATGAATTTGAAACAGAGATTTCATGGATCGCGCCGGGGCCACCAGTCAAAGTAGCCGGGGCGCCCATGTTCTCGCCAAAGCTGAAGAAAACATTGCCCGCAAAATCAAACGCAAACCCTGAAAGGCCGTTATGTGGATAATCAGATTCCGTTTTCAAAGTGGCAAGACGCTGTTGCCTGTCGGCTTTGCCATCGTTATTGGTATCGCGAAGACGAAAAATAGAACGGCGTGTCGCAACATAAACCCAGCCGTTAAAAGGATGGGCAGCGACATTCATGGTGTAAGTCGTCCCCTCGAAAAATGTTTCGATTCGATCTGCTTTACCATCGCCGGTGGTATCTTCGAATAAACGAATACGATCTTTTTCCGGTCCTTCGTAATCGTCCGGGCGAAAATGCGTTTGTGATTCAACCACCAGCACTCGTCCCTGGGGATCAACCGTTAAACCGGTAACGGTTACAATGTCCGGCTCTGCAGCGAACAGTTCAACGGTCAATCGATCATCAAGCGATTTTGGGATTTCGATCTGCTCGTGATCTTCTGCTAGCATCGGATGTGTCGTACACAGAACAAGCAGAGGAATGACCCAGAATGCAATCAATAATTTTAAGTAACGCATACTCATTTTCTCTCCCACGTGTTAAAGATCACTCGAACGATTGCTGTCGTATTTTCAATGTTTCGTAAAATGCAACAGTAGTTATTCGAGCGATCCTGGCCTGACCTACTTCCTGCATAGTAGATGCCTGTTTCTATTTTCGATACTATTTCGCAACAACAATGGTAAGAGAGCCTCTGTTAATTCAAAAAAACCTACGAAACGGAGGGTAGACATTCCTGTCTGCCTTTAATAGAGCATGCTCTTACGAGACAGACAGGAATGTCTGTGCTCCATTCAAATACCTTTTTAACAATCAGGCTTAGAAAAATAAAGGTGATCGTGATGTACGGTTCATTTCAATCTCACTTACAGCAGCAGCTTGATGCCATCCGAGAGGCGGGGTTGTATAAGGCAGAGCGGATTATTGAATCGCCGCAAGATGCACATATTAAGGTAGAGATTCCCGGCGATGCCACTGATAAATCGGTTCTGAATTTGTGTGCCAATAATTATCTCGGATTGGCGGAACATCCAGAAGTGATTCAAGCGGCTCACGAAGGCTTGGAGCGTTGGGGTTACGGACTTTCTTCGGTGCGATTTATTTGTGGCACGCAAAAAATTCATAAAGAATTGGAAAAAGAACTCTCTGAGTTCCTCGGCAGTGAGGATACAATTCTCTATACTTCGTGCTTCGATGCAAACGGCGGTTTGTTCGAGACTTTATTGACCGCCCAGGATGCGGTTATTTCAGATGAATTAAACCATGCCAGTATTATTGACGGTATCCGGCTATGCAAAGCAAAACGCTTTCGATATCGCAACAACTGCATGGAAGATTTAGAGGCAAAATTGCAGGAGGCAGTATCAGCGCGTTATCGCCTGATCGCCACGGATGGCGTCTTTTCTATGGACGGCACGATTGCTAACCTCCCCGGTATTTGCGAGCTGGCGGAAAAATACGATGCGATGGTCATGGTAGATGATTCGCATTCGGTCGGCTTCATGGGAGCCAAAGGACAAGGCACGCACGAGCATCACAATGTGATTGATAAAATTGATATCCTCACCGGTACACTCGGGAAAGCACTCGGTGGGGCGAGTGGCGGTTACACTTCCGGCAAGAAGGAAATCATCGAACTGCTCCGGCAGCGTTCGCGTCCCTATCTGTTTTCTAATTCGGTTGCCCCGCCCATTGTCGCCGCTTCACTTAAAGCGATTCAACTGCTTAATGACTCCACAGAATTAAGAGACCGTCTGGAAGAGAACAGCCGCTTTTTCCGGGAGCAAATCGAAAAGCTCGGCTTCGATGTCGTGCCGGGCGAACATCCGATTGTGCCCATCATGCTGGGCGATGCCGCATTGGCATCGAAAGTGGCTGATGCACTTCTGGAGAAAGGAGTGTATGTGATCGGGTTTTCGTATCCGGTTGTCCCGCAGGGCAAAGCAAGAATCCGCACACAAATTTCCGCGGCTCATTCTCGAAAAGACCTCGAATTCGCGATTGAACAGTTTGCAGCAGTGAAACAGGAACTCGGAATATAGTAGTAAAATTACTCTCGGCGAATCGCATCACTTTGATTATGATGGGCTGAAATGAGTGATGTCGTAATGGCAGGGTGCGTCGTGACGTACCAAATGAGTCATGCGTATTAAAGGTGTTTCACGATGCACCCTGCGAATCTACGAATTTGATAAAGTTATGGGCATTTACGATAGAGACTATTACCGCAAAGAGCCGGCTGGCTACTCCGGCAACCCGATGAACAGTGCGAAATCCTGGCCGATGTGGCAAAAAATTATCGCGTTGACGGCTGGCGTGTTTGTGCTTCAACTTTTATTCCATCCTGCAATGACAGGTTGGCTTGGTCTCTACGATGCCGCCATCTTGAAGGGACAAATCTGGCGGCTTCTGACGTATGCTTTTGCCCACAGTATCAAAGATATTTTTCATATATTGTTCAACATGCTGATTTTGTACTTCTTCGGCAGACGGATTGAATCGATGTATGGCGCAAAGGAGTTTGGTTTACTCTATTGTGCAGCAGCAATTTTCAGCGGTTTGTTCATTGTCTTACTTGATTTCTATTTTGGAGATCACAGTTTTACGATTGGCGCATCAGGTGCAGTTCTTGCAGTATCGATGATTTATACACTTCATTTTCCCAGGGAAGTTATCCGAATCTGGGGAATCATTCCGATTGAGACACGCTGGCTGATGGGCTTCATACTTATCTACAATCTTTTCCCCCTGCTTAATCAATTTGGAGGCCGAGATAATTCAAACGGGATCTCTTACGCTGGTCATCTCGGCGGGGCGTTGTTCGGTTATCTGTATTACAAATTCCGCTGGAGAATCTCTCGCCTGACAGATGTGTTTTCTCGAAAGAGCAGTTTCAAAATGATGGGACGCGGCCCCAAATTGAAAATTTACAGCGAAGAATCTCCAGAAGAACTGGAAGCCGAAGTGGATCGCATTTTGCAGAAGATCAACGAAAAGGGGGAAGCAAGCCTCTCCAGCAAAGAAAGAAAGACCCTCAAAACTGCCAGCGAACGGTATAAAAAACGTGATACATAATTAACTACCTGCTGAAGCCAGTTTCCATTTTATCCAGGTATAAATGGTGGAACCAATTTGCCCATAGCCCTGCTTGTTCGGGTGGACGCCGTTACCAGGTGGGAAGCCGTTTGTGGTATCGAGATAAAGTTCTGTCGGGATGATGCTCAGTTTGGCATCGCTACTGGCTGCGAAATGCTTGAGCTGTTGTTGCACAAGTTGGTGTTGGATTTTCTTCCAGCCATCTCGCGTATACTTCCCTTTGTAGTTGTTATCAAAAGCGGCGTTGCGCGAATTGGCGGGCGTTGTCAAACAGATGCCGATTTCTGCATTCGGGGCCGCTTTTCGAAATGCCGCGATCAGAATGTCGGCTTCTTTGAGCATCCCGTTTATCGTTGCATTGATCGCGGCTTGATCATCATACGGTGCGCGGAAACAATCGTTAATGCCCAACATTACCGTAATAAAATCGGGACGGTGCCCGCCACAATGTTCGTCGAAGTATTTCGGGAGATTCAATTCTGCCTTGCCTTCTTTGGTGGGATAAACAAACGGACTGGTTCCCTTCCTGCGTTTGCCCGGTTCGTCTTCGACATAGTAAGTATTGAATCGTTTCCAGGTCCACCCGCCGTAGCCTTCGTGGAGGACTCCTTTGGCTGCGTTTCTTGTTTTGTGTGTTCCTAACATTTCCCATGTCGGATTCCCCGGCAGCGAAAGCAGTCTTGCGATTTCATTCGGATACATGGTTGCATTTGTCAAACTATCGCCGACAATCAACAGGCGGATATTTTTTCCCTCTCCTGCATTAGCCGCGGTCACGATCAGTTTTGTTGTTTCACATCCCAGCATTTTCCCGCTGATATCTTTAACGCATATCATCAACGAATGCTCGCCGACATCTTTTTTGGTTGGCGTGAATAACCAGCGGTCTTCCTGAACCTTCCCCAAGTCACTCTTCACATCAATTTGGTATTCCGCCAGGTTTCCGACTCGCACAATGTTCGAAAAGAAGATCCCCGTTTCAATTCCCTCCACAGCATAAATTTCTTCGGGCAATGTAAGCTGCACGGTTTCTTCTGCCTGCGTTATCGAATTTGCAGACGCAACAAGGCTACCGAAAACAGCAAGAAATAGAATGGATCGAACAACGCACTGAAGATGTTTTTTCACGGTTTTTTCCTAACCCGGCATAAGCCGGAACTAAAATCTTATGATGAGGGTAGCCCGACCACTTCAGTGGTTGGGTGTCCTCAGGCGCAAGCATCTTGCTGCGCAACCCAACCGCTAAAAGCGGATGGGCTACCCAATTCTTTTGAAATACCCTGCCACTTGCCGAAGGCGACTTCGTACGTGGATTGGGCAATGGGGAACCTCTAATTATTCAAAAGGAGCACAGACATTCCCGTCTGTTTCGTAAGAACATGCTTTGTTGTAGGCAGACAAGAATGTCTACCCTGCGTCCAGTCGGAAATCTTTGAATAAATAGAAATTCCCAATTAAGTATCGAGAGTCACCTTCGGCTCGCCGTTGATTAAAACTATATCAACCGTGCCAGTTATAAACAAGAAAAATGAAGTACCTCGGCACGACTGGTTCATTCTGATCGCCGGCACCAAAATTGAATCATGCTGGAAATGGCAAGAAATGCAAAGAAATTTGGACTGGCGGATTCAACAAGATACCTGAAATTCGGTTAATAAGAATTTTACCGATTCGGGAATTGGTGCCGATTGGGAAAGGATCGACGGATTTGCACGAGATGTTCTGCGATTGAAAAGTTGTTCTGGCATTGCCTTGTTCTTCTGGTGTATCATTATGATATACTGAAGCGAGAAGTATTAAAGGGGGCTGTTTTTTGTCCGAGTAACCTTATTAAAGCGACCGCGTCTGGCGAGGAACAACCTGTGAGTGACATCTCAAGCGATACAAAAAAAACCTGGACACGCCTGTTTCCAAGGCATACGTGGTGGAAGACAGAAGCCTGGCACGTGCCTGCTCTTTCTGTTGTTGCCGCTTTGCTGCTGGCGATGATGCTTTTAATCGCCATGCTTATTGTCGATCTTTTTGACTATCGGGGAACCATCTCTTTCTCGGCTGAACAAGCTCATGAAGCAGGGGAAATATTTGGCTCTTCGTTGAACATGGTGCAACCTCACGAAGACGCGGTTCTTCCGACAGAAATCATCTTGCAGGACCGTGGGCTGTTGGGGACGTTATGGCGTTTTCGAGACCGTCTTTGGACGCGCCCTTTTATTGCGATGTATCGGCACTCTCCCGCATTGCGTAGCAACAGCTCGGCATTAATCACTTTACTTATTGCAGGTGCATTAATTGGGTTATTGCGAGGGTTTGTGCTGGCAAGAGCGCGATTGGTTTCTGCTCGCGTGGGGACTGAAAATGCGAACCACATGCGAATGGCTTTACATCGACAAGCGATGCGACTTGGCCCTGGAGACCTGCTCGATACGCAAGTGGAACGCGCCCATCAATTATTCACCAATGATACCGCAATCGTTCGTGATCGGGTCACCGCGTTTGTCTATCGGATTGGATTGCACCCCATCACCCTGGTTGTATTGGGAACGGTTGCGCTCTTGGTGAGTCCCAGATTATTTTTGCAAATGATTGTCCCACTGCTCGGTTGCTGGTTGCTGGTGGAATGGGAACGCGGCCGGTTCAATCATGCCCATTGCCTGGAGGAAGTTGAGTCGGAGCACCGCCTGAATTTGCTGGCAGAATGCTTACTTAAAACACGGTTGATTCGCGGGTACTCGATGGAAGCGTACGAAAGTTCGCAATTTGCCCAGCGGCTGGAACAGTTTTCAAATTCAATTTTCACCGCACGGCGACGCGATGTTTACTCCCGTTGGCTTTGCTGGGGGCTGGTTCTGGTTTGTGTTTTAATCCTTCTGATGCTTGCAGGAATGAAAATTCTTTTGCCCGAAGGGCATCCGCAAAGTTTGCGACTTTCGCAAATTACGCTCATCGGTTTATGTTTCAGCTTTGCCTATCAACCACTGGCTAAGTTACTTGGACTCAAAAAAATCCTCCATGATACAGCATTGGCTGCTGATCGGGTCTATCGCTATCTCGATCAAATTCCGGAAGTCGGCCAGGCGGTCGGGGCAAAATTTCTGGACCCCGTTACCAAATGGATCACGTTCGAAAATGTGTCGTATTCGCTGCCAGGAAATGATCGAAAAAAACTGCTTGATCAAATCGAACTGAAGCTTCCCGCAGGAGGCATTACCGTCATCGCTGCTTCCGATCCGCTTGAAGCTCGCGCCCTGTTATACCTTCTACCTCGCTTTGTCGAACCACAACCAGGACGAGTCCTGTTCGATGGCGAAGATATTGCCTGGGTCACACTCGAATCGTTACGAGCCGAAACGCTTTATGTGGGAGGAAAATACCCCTTCTTCACCGGGTCGATTCTCGAAAACATAACCTGCGGCGATAGCAGTTATTCGCGTGCCGATGCAATGAGCGCCGCCAAAAGTGTACATGCTCATCAATTTATTCAACACCTGCCTGAAGGTTACGATACCATTTTGGGCGAACATGGCGAACATCTCGACGCCGGTCAGTCTTATCGATTGGGGCTTGCCCGTGCGGTGTTACGCAAACCAAATCTGCTCATTCTCGAAGAACCTACCGAACATCTTTCCGAAGAAGCGAAAACGATGATCGATGATGCTTACGATCATATCTGCACGGATCGTTCCGTCATTGTAATCCCCAGCAGAATGCAGACAATCCGCCGATCCGACCGCGTGTTACTGCTGCATCTGGGGAAAGTCGTCACCGTAAATTCTCACGAAAATCTCCTCGCAGGAAACGAACTCTACCGCCATTGGGAATACGTAAAATTCAACGTCTTCCGTGACAATAAGTAACGTTCCCATTGCAATTGTTTAACGGCAAGCCAAAGGCGACTGCGCAGGTTGGCTGGACAATAAGTCTTGCATTTGAACGAGGCAATATCATCCGTATCATGCCGGGTGATGACAGCTTCGATTTATTTCTGCGATACCGTACGTGATCAATAAAGGTATCTTAGTTTAACGGATAGGTAGACCGTATTTTGAAACTCTTGAGTAAAGCATATCTGTGTACGCAGTCGCCTTCGGCTTGCCGTTAAACGAAGTATCTATCATTGTGCCAGTAGTTCGTGTAGCACGCGTCCTTCGGCGGTGGGCATTTTGATTTGTAACAAATGAGCCGCGGTCGGGGCGACATCCAGGCAGGAGGCTACTTTTATTTTTGCGCCCGGTTTAATTCCCGCTCCCGCCATAATTAAAGTGGCGTGCATGTAGCGGGCATCTGGCAAATGACCATGCGTGCCTCGCCGTGTTTTTGAAACCGGCGTCACTTCGAGATCGGAAGTATGATTGTTGGAAAATGAATAACCCGCTTTAGCTGCGATCATTAAATCGGCCTGCTGCGGATTTTCTTTCGGATCGGGTAACCCGTACTTCATGAAATCTGCGACATCGAGAACACGTTCTACGCCTTCCAGTTTGGCAATCGATTTGATTAACTTTTTGCGGATCGCTTCTTTGTTTTCTTCATCCAGAATATAAATGCCAGCCGAGCCGCCGTTGGCGTTACTCCATGCTTTTCGGGTCTCAAATTTCTTTTTGGAATCCAGTGTAATTAGTCCCGATTTTCGCAAATGAACATTCAAATTAATCGATTGCAAGACGGGCGCAAAACCGTGATCAGAAACAATAATAAGTGTCGTGTTTTCTTTCAGTGGCGAGGCTTGGATTGCATCCCAAAGTTCGCCGACGCGGTCGTCTGCGTTTTCACATGCCCAGTACGCTTCTTCGCAATGTGGGCCGTAATCATGTTCAAAACCGTCTGGCGTGATGAAGTGCATCATCATTAAGTGCGGTTCGTACTTTTTGAAAAGATACTTGGCAACATCGGTATAGGTAGAATCTCGCATCGCAGATACTTTGTGATCCCAACCCCATTTTCCGAGGTTGCGAATCGAAATGTTATTGTTGTACAACTCATCCGACAAACCGGGTGTTGTGTATTTGTTATGAATTTCCTGTTTGTTGGAATCCGGAATTACAAAATTCAACGTCCTTGCCCCGTTACAGGCAGGCCAGATAATTGCAGCAGTAATCATTCCCTGCTGATGAGCCGCATCGTACAATGTTGGAACACGAACGGCTTGATCTTTCGTGAAAACTGGATCGCCAATGTAAGTAATCCGCTCCAGTGTTTTGCGATCAAGCACACTATTACTAATCACGCCATGCTTAGCGGGGGAGGCACCTGTCACAATCGAAACATGAGCGGGCCACGTGACAGAAGGAAAAATTGTTTCCATCCCCTCGGCATAGGCGCCAACTTTCATCAGTTTACGCAAGTTGGGCAGTTTAGCTCGCGGATCATTCAAATAAGTTGCAGCCAGGCCATCGATACTCAAAATAATGACATGCTGTTCCAGCGAAGGCTCTGCGGAATATGCCCGCTGCTCAATATTCATCCCGAACAGAAAAAAACCAGATACCAAACCCCAAAAAACCGTACGCATGAGTTCACTTTCCTGAATGGTTAAAAAGATTAAACAGCCAGTCCAGTGTGCGAATAATAAGTGGATCGGTCAAGTCTCCCTGCTCAGGTAATCAGTCGATAAAATCTGACCATCATATTTCTGCACGCTCGATGCTTTATCAATATGCCAAATGGCACCAAAAACCAAAAAAAATCCAAAAAAGATCTTGCCAGAACAGGGAGAAGCAGTAAGAATAGAAGCAGGTTTGTGTGCTACGCGGCACGTGGGCGTATCGCTGTGAAGGGGCCAGAGAGGCTTGCTGGTCGAAGCAGCTTGTTCGATTCAAATGGAAAGGAGGTGGTTTTGTGACAAATGATTATTGTTGTAGCCAAGGAGGTGGCACCGCTTAACACGGGCGGACGGTCGGCGGACTGTTTGTCCGAATGTCACCGTCTCGTCAGGATCACCTCATGAAAAGTCAGCTCTTTGCAGCCAACTTTTCTACGATCCGGTACGAGTTTATTATCAGCAGGGTGCTTGCTAGTACCCGTTGCTTATAGGCTTCGGCTTTCTTCGGAAGGCCGAGGCTTTTTTATTATCGTGATTTCACTTTTCAGCGAGAATGAAACAGTGAGTAGGTCACTTTGGGGACTCATCCGAAAATTATGAGCAGCCAGGCAGCTACTAAAAAACCGTGTCACTTATGACCGGAATGGTGAAGTGACACGGTAGAGCAGGAATCAAATATAACTTCCGTTACATTTTTTAATTTGCGTTTATGGTGACGCCGGGCCAGTCGTCTGTACGGAACGGAGTGACGGGCAGGCCGGTTTTGTTTTGCAGGTTGCAAACAGGGTTATCGGCCCAGGCATAGCGAACCGAAACCGGGTCTTTCACTTGATCGGACCAGACAAGCAGTGTGTCGTTGCTGAGGATTTTTCCCTGAGCAGGAACGAACTTTTTATCTTCGCCCGCAATCGTCAAGCCGACTGGTTCACGTACATCGAAAGTATCAAGTCCATCGCCAACGTCCTGAAATTTGATGGTTACTTTTCCATCTTTAATCGAGTGAGAAAGATACCGGGGACTACGACTGACAATCTTGTAGTCGTAATCCTGAACAAGAGCCAATCTCGCCAGGCGTCTGCCGACATCTCGTTTATTTTTGGGATGAATATCGTCTGCTTCACCTAAATCAGTAATGATTGCCTCTCCGGTGTTGGGGAGGGAAAGGGTCATCGTCTGAGCTTCCCGTAGTTCTGCCCATGTACTATCTCCCGGCTGAGGAGATTCTCTGCGGAAGTCAGCCAGAGAAACCCAGTAGAAGGAAAAATCACCCTGCTTCCAGTCATCACGCCAGTTTTGAATCATTAACGGGAACAGATGGCGGTACTGGTACGCTCGCCCTGCATTTGATTCCCCTTGATACCAGATGGTCCCTTTAATGCCGTATCCAATAACTGGATACAGGCAACCGCCGTAAAGATTTCCGGGGCGATGTTGGCTTGTCAGCGGATTGCGAGGGACTCGGGGGCGTCTTGGAAGTGGTTTCTTCTCAGTCTTCGCTTTCTTGACTGCTTCCTGCCATTTTTTTTCTTGCTCGGTATACTTCTGCATCGCTTTTTCATGATTGTAAGTTTCTTCAATCCCGGTCCAGCGTTTCATCAGTTCGGTATAACGCTCATCTTTTTCAAGAATGTCTCGTCGCACCCAGGCTTCTGCTGAGGAACCTCCCCAGGCATTGTTAATTAAACCAACCGGAACGCCCATCGCCTGATGTAATTCCAGACCGAAAAAATATCCGACGCCTGTATAACTTTTCACGGTTTCAGGAGAGCAGACTGTCCAGGCTCCATCAAAATTTTTCTCATGCTTTTGAGAAGCACGATTGGGAACTCTGATATGGCGAATGTGCGGATACTTCGCAGTGAGGGCTTCTAAATCTGGATCGGTGGAACTACCAACGGTAAAAGACATATTCGATTGACCGGAGCAAACCCAGACTTCACCCACCAAAATATCCTGAATGGTGACAGCGCTGCTGCCTGAGATTTTCAGGACAAATGGGCCGCCCGCTTTCATCGCAGTAAGTTTAACCTGCCAGCGACCATTGGCATCTGCGGTCGCTTCATGCTTCTGGTCTTTAATGGTTACCGTCACTTTTGTTCCCGGAGCATCCCACCCCCAGACCGGATTTTGTTGATTGCGTTGCAGCACCATGTGATCGGTAAAGATATTGCAAAGTTCGATATCTGCAAAGGAAATCGCAGGGGCAATCAACGCCAGGGTTAATGTCAGAAAGAAATTGCGAATCAGCTTCATTGAGTCTCTCCAGGTTGTGTTTCAAAAGGGTTGTAAAAATGGGGCGGGAAGTGGCATCGGTTAAATCGTTACTAATCTGCATATTGACAACACATTATTGAAAAAGGAATCGCGTTGGTCAAGGCAACGCATCAATACTCTTTGTTTTGATTTTTCGGGTAGTCTGTTTGAGCGGCAAAGAAAATTGTGTTTTTCAGAATTCTCTTTTAATTTGGCTTGGAATCCCGAGCAAAAGTTAGGTAGTCTGAATGTGATTTACTATTTTTTCCTCTTGAATGCTAGGATCATTCAATGCGAAATATTGCAGTTGCTGCCCTTTGTTCGGTCTTTCTTTTAGGTATTATTGGTATGGCTCCGAGTGACAAGGCCAAAGCAAAAGAAGCCGAAACAAAAGAAACCGAGAAGAAAGAGAGCGAAAAAGTTTATCGCCATCTTGTACTTTTCAAATTCAAGGAAGATGCCACAAAAGAGCAAATTGACCAGATCGTTGCTGCTTTCGGAAATTTGAAGAACGAAATTAACACTGTTCTCGGCTACGAATTTGGCACCGATGTCAGCCCTGAAAAACTGGCCAAGGGTTTCTCGCACTGTTTTTTGGTCACGTTCCGCAACAAAAAAGATCTGGAAGCATACCTGCCCCACCCCGCCCATCAAGCGTTTACTGTAAAATTAAAACCGATTCTTGCTGATGTGCTTGTCGTTGATTACTGGACAGATTCGTAAACCAAGCGGAGGAGCCTGCTCTTGGGCTTGCTTACCCACGGCACTACCAGCCGAGTGACATATTTGTTTCGATCGCTCGTTGGGCTTCGTGTAAATCGACGCCGGTGTCCATCATAAATAATCGAATCGCGTGGACTTTATCGCCGCTGGCGCGAGACAGGCATTCTCGTGCGGTATCGCAAGGATCGGTTACGCCATCCAGGCCGAGCAGTCGTTTTGAAATGACCCATAAATCGCGGGGGCGTTTGCTCACGCGAAGAACTTCTTCCTCTGGATAATTATCTTCTGCATAACCACGAGCCTGCTCTTCGCTGTTGGCCCAACTGATCATTATATGAGCATTGGTTTCAATTTCGTACATCGCCATCGGTCTAACTCCTTAGGTAAGTGACGGGAAGCAATTCTGTTTAACAGTACAGAATTTGAGAAAAGCAGTCATGCGAAGCAAAGATGCACCGCAAGCAGCAGGGAGGCCTTTTTGAGGCAGCACTCCCGATGAGTCTTCCGACTCCGATTCGCATGTTGTCGTTGTGTTGGACATTTCGATCCGTTCCGAAACACGAAGCGTCCTCTGTTAGAAAACAGGAGAACTCTCTTTTGCGAAATAGACTTCGAACAGCCCCATTATAAACGGCGCAGAAATAGATTCTCTATGCAAAAAAGGCGAAAAAGTGGAAGATTAAAAAAATGTCAAATTTTATATCACACCCCTTGCATTCACCATTCATCTTTTGAAGATGAGTAAATTAATGCTGATTTCTGTAAACAATAGTTAGAAAACGCGGCGAACTTCTTGTTTCCTGCATTTCCGCCCTTGAAAGCTACACGCAAGATATATAAAGTTCACCAGCAGCCTGCCCGATGGTGTAATGGTAGCACAAGAGATTCTGATTCTCTCAGTCGGGGTTCGAATCCCTGTCGGGTAACTTTGGAATGGATGACGAAATAAGCGTAGCCGGTTATCAATACCAGCTACGCTTTTTTTGTTTAAGTTCAAGTCAGTCTGGTCAATTCAAATCGGATTGATCAAAGCTGAAGGCATAAAACAGGCTTGGTGAATCTGCTTCGAAATCGTTGTCGGTCGCGACTATTAATGTTTGTTTGCCGTCAGGTAAAACTGGGCCGAAGGTGAGTCCCTCGATTTTTTCCGGCATCTTTTTTCCGGCGAGTGAGAATGCCGGATTGAGTAAGTCGATAAAAACTTCTTTCTGAACAGGCAGAACGCCTGTCGGGATATTTTCGGGCGGCAGAGATTTTATCTTCTGGATATCTGTTGCCCTGCTCAGATCGATCTTAAAAATCTTTTTGAAGTTGGCTTCTTCGCCTGCATTCCCATCGCGTTCAATCACCAGAAAATCGTGGTCATTGATCGCCAGAATTTCGTTCAGTTTGTTTTTGGGATGTTCAAGATGATAGAGTAATTCTTCTCTTGTTCCTGTTTCAAGATTGATCACCAACAGACGGCAGTTTAATCCGGTTGGCTTTCCTTCTGCCGTTCTTGCACTGTCTTGCAGAAGTGGACTTTGCATGAGTCCCACGATTATTTTACCATCTTTTGAAATCGCCAACCCTTCCATTCCACGGTTTGCGGACCGACCGATTTGATTGGCACCATTTTCTTCTGTTTTGGAACTGCCGGGATGCGTGATCAGAAAATGAGCAGGCACTGAGATCCTCTTGACTGCTTTTCCTTCAAGTGAAAATCGGATGAGTTGCGGTCCATATTCATCCGAAATATAAAAGGTGCCATCCTGTGCCAGTCGGATTCCTTCAGGATCGAAGCGTTCTGCAAATTTGCTTGAAGGCGAATGAGCAGTTGATTTTCCAATGAAATTTCTTTCGGTTTCATCCGTTAGCATTGTTGTCGAAACAAGACTGGGAACAACTGCGGGGGCCTGTTTCGGATGAATATCGATACGTATCGTTTGCACGCGGCATTTCCAAGGGACGGCTCCATCATCGGGGCCACGGTCTGGTAATGCGAAATACAAATTGTCTTTGCCGGTGTATTCAATCGCAGAAATACCTCCCAGCAGGTTTTGAGAATCTCCCGTTTCAAATTTTTCAGACAGCCCGGAATCATCGGTTGCTGTTCCTGAAATTTGCCCGGTTCCCAAAAGGATCATTTCTGCATGAGCAGTTGTTGTACTCAAAGCGATTAAAATCATCAGTAAACGCATCATGAATCTAGCCATTTCTATTGTGGGGAACCTCTATTGATTCAAAAAAACCGACATTCTGTTTATTCAAAAGGAGCACAGACATTCCTGTCTGTCTCGCAAGAGCATGCTCTATTGCAGGCAGACAAGAATGTCTACCCTCCGTTCAAGAAGAGGTTTTTGAATAAATAAGAGGTTCCCATATGAGGTTTGAGAGAAAAGAGGACTAATCGATGTCAATAAAACGTTCCCCGCCAAGTTGCCGGGGAACGCTTTGTGATCTTGGTGTAAAACAGTAACTTTAGAACTCGCCGTTGATTTCTCCCCCGGCACGGGTACAGGCACCGACAAAAACGGTAGTATCTACATTTTCGGAAACGAATCGAACCGAACCATCAGACATCGCGAATTGCGCTCCCCCTTTGTGGAAACTGAACACTTCGCTGACGTTGATCGCGTTGATCATTGTGGAGCCGTATTTATTCAGACCATCCGGAGTTGCACCATTGATGCTGAAGCCGCAATCGGGATCAGCCCAGCCGGTACCATCTGCGGGAGCGTAATTACCTCCGCCCAAATCGACAATTTTATCATCTGTATAAGCAGCAAACAGCGTTGCATTCATCGGACCGGCAGCAGTGAAGACATTCGGTTGGCCAGCTGCTTCTGCTATCAGGAAAGTGTTTGTTGTTCCATCGGTAATGTCTCGCATTTTGTTGGGAATGTATTTTGCCAATGCTCCTGCTCGTGCATTGGCGCCAGGGTCTGCAATTCCCAGAACATTAGTATAAACCTTGCTTTTGACTTCGTTAATCGAGCCATAATCACCAGCGGCGGCTCCGACGACCCAGTGTGGATCTTGACGATCACTGCCGGGCGTACTGGGACATTGATAGACAGGAATTTTATGGCTCACCATAGGGCGGTTAACTAACGCACTCCAGGCCCTGTTGAAATCCATGTTGTCTGAAATATTTCCTTGTTCAATAAAAGGGAGAATGAGTGTCGTCCACGATTGGTACCGACTGTCATTTCCAGCATTGTCTTCAATTTCAACTTTCGGATTGATCCGACTAGGCGGGAATGAACGGTGTGTACTTTCGTAATTGTGTAACGCCAGCGCGAGTTGCTTCATGTTATTCTTGCAACTGCTTCGCCGAGCCGCTTCACGTGCCTGCTGAACGGCGGGTAAAAGCAGGGACACGAGTATAGCGATGATCGCTATGACAACAAGTAGTTCAATAAGTGTGAAACCTTTTCTTCCGAATCGTGTGCCTGACTGTTCTTTTTTCATTTCAAATCTTTCTTTACTCATACTGGTGACTGTAAGGAGAACTCTGTTCAGAAACATAACAATTGCTGACAATTGCTGATGCAATCAATTGCGGTTTTGCTTCCGGGTTTAACCCAAACCTGGAACACCTGCTGCGATCCGTGCTGAAGGTTCACCAGAATTTTGATGACGGGGGTAGAGTAGATATGATTTGTAAAGAAATGATAAATAGTGAGTTAAAAACAGATGAATAATCAATCAGGCTGAACGTGAGCTGCGTTCAACTTCTTTCAGCAGCTCATATTTTCGGCCTCTGATGGCTTCTAAACCAAAGTATTAAAAAGCGATTGGGAAGCCAGAGGCCTTCGTGGGGGAATCAGAGAAAGCCCCCCGCCTAGATTATTTCGGCGCATAAAAACACTCGACCAGCCGAAACTGGTCGAGCGATGATGTGTGCTTTACGGGGCTATAAAACCACGAGCCCGCAAAATTTAGATAAAAACCGCTAAAACACACGAATAAATCAATGTTTATTTTGCAGGAATTCTCAGGAACCGTCAAGGGGAGTTGAACATTTATTTGCAATAAAGCAGAATTAAACAGTTCAGCAAGAGATTAACTTTCTGCATGAAAGCAGAGTTTCAAATTTCATAACTATTCAGCGGACCCTACAGACTGCGGTAGCAAATATTTCCCTGTTGCGATCTAACTAAGTTGCGATCTAACTAAAAATAAATAAAAAGGGCAAGTGTAGAGCTTGGCTTATATGATGTAAGGATACTGAAATGTCGAAGAAAATTCGTTATGTCATGGTTGGCGGTTTCCTTGGTGCAGGGAAGACAACAACACTTGCCCGGCTTGCAGGAGAATACCGCAGACAAGGTTTGAATGTTGGCATTGTGACCAACGATCAGGCAGCCGACCTGGTTGATACCGGTATTTTGCGCGGGTTAGGGTTTGATGTCGAAGAAGTGGCTGGGGCGTGTTTTTGTTGCAATTTTGATGAACTTATTGATCGAATGAAAAATCTGGGGGAAGATCAGCGCCCCGATATCATCCTGACAGAACCGGTCGGCAGTTGTACCGATTTAGTGGCAACGGTCATTCAACCCTTAAAGCATTTATTTGATACTGAATTTGAAATCGCGCCTTATACGGTGATTCTCAAACCGAGCCACGGTCGTAAAATTCTTTCCGCAGATCAACGAACAGGTTTTTCTCCCAAGGCAGAATATATTCTGCGCAAACAACTTGAAGAAGCTGATGCGGTTCTGATCAACAGATGCGATGAATTGACAATCGAACAAGCAGACGAACTGGAAACGCTGCTGAAAAAGCATCACCCGCGTACGCCGATTTTTCGTATCTCTGCTAAAGAAGGTAACGGCTTTGCGGAACTACTTGAATTTCTTGATCAGCAAGGCGAATTTGGTCAGAAGATTCTGGATATCGATTATGATATTTACGCAGAGGGTGAAGCAGAACTTGGCTGGCTTAATTGCAGTTGCAGGATGGAAACAAACGAGCCGATTGATCTGGATCAGTGTCTGGTAGAAATTGTGGAACGCCTGCGAGAAGACTTACTTGAAGCCGATGCAGAACCGGCTCACTTGAAAACGATCGGTTTATGGGAAGGTTTCTTCGGCGTAGCAAATCTGATCAGCAGCGACACCCCCGTGCAGCTTTCTTTACCTTCAAAACAGAAGGGGAAAAAGGTTGATATTATTATCAATGCAAGGGTTGCCTGTGATCCTGCCATTCTGGAAACAATTGTCAGGAACATGCTTGACGAAATTGCCCGAAAATATCAGGCGAAGCTAAACTACCAGCAAGTTCGCAGTTTTCGTCCTGGCCGGCCTGTTCCAACACATCGTTTTGGGGAACCGGAATAACTTGTTGCATTATGGCTTGGCAGATAGCTGACATGTGCAGATATTCTCCCCGCAGCGTGGGCAGCCGGTGATGTATTTTTTGCGTACTGCTTTAGTCAGATCAATCCCGCTTAAATTTGCCAGCGTGACCAGCCAGGCCAGCACGTCTGCAAATTCTCCCTGAAGTTCCTGCTTCTTGCCGCAACGTAATGCGCTCGCTAATTCACCCACTTCTTCCATAAACCACATATACGTTCCATCGATTCCGCGCTGCTGATCTTTGTGACCGAACATTTCCTGAATCATCTGCTGTAAGTCTTGCAGGCTTAACGGTTCGCTCGTTGATGGTGTTTGTTGAGTTGGCATTGTAACCTCAAAAATGACTGCGTTTATTTATTATGGATGGTGACGTTGCACTGAGCCCCACTCTAAAACATGCTGCTGCACACTACGAACTTACTTGCTGGAAAGAAAGGTAATGGAGTCTCTACAGAAGAATTTGTGGGTGAAATTTGGTTCGAGGAAGTTGCCGAGGGGCTTGGCTGAGGCAGACTTTTTGAATTATTCAAGCTGCTGTCTCGACAAGGACTTGTAGAAAATAGTATTCATTCCAGCCGCAGATTCCGCGTTTTATCACCTGAGTTTATCTTGAGGAATGTTGCTTGATCAACGAAAATGTAATACAAATCAACCAGACGAAATTCTTTCACAATGGATTTCGGATATCAGAAAAAATAATCCCATGCCAACAATTCATATTCTTGAAAAAACGCCCTGGTATGTTTCTGGATTACGTCGAGCGTTTCCGGAAAACGCGGAGACTATTGTTTATTGTGATAATGCTCAGGACTTTATCGAACTGAAAAACAGTTCCCCCAACGCATTGGCGGTTATTGATTTAGACTCTTTGCCCGAAGAAGGAATCTTCCTTGTTTGTGCATTATCCGCTTCTGAGCAAAATCAACAGGTTATTTTACTGGTGAATCGGTCCCAAAAGGCAATAATATGGGAAGTGATGCAGGCAGGATGCCTTTGTTACCTTGAGAAACCTGTCTCAATGCGCATACTAAGTCAGTTATGTCAGCGAATTTCTACCCGAAACGAGTTGGCATAAATTTATCGCTCATGTAAATTTGCCCGTGAAATTGTTTTCGGGCTATTAGATACGAATTAAAAAAAATGCCCGCACAAATACCGTCCGATTTATTGAACTCACTGCCACTGCCCGGTTTTGAACGAACACTCGGTGAGCTGAATCTTGTTAAGGAAATCTCACTGGATGACCGTGGCAATTGTAATGTGAAAATTGAACTACCTGTTCCCGGTTATCCTCATCAAGTGAAGCTGGAACAATCAATTCGGGAAAAAATCGAATCCGTTGATGAGCCACCTGCTGAAGTTTCTGTTACCTATTCACTAAATGTAAGAGGGGCGGAATCTGGGGCAACTGTTGGTTTGCGGGTGAAAAATGTGATCGCAGTTGGAAGCGGCAAGGGGGGCGTTGGGAAAAGTACGGTCGCTGCTTCGCTGGCTTACGGTTTGAAATCGATGGGGGCAAAAGTGGGGTTGCTCGATGCGGACGTGTACGGGCCGAGTATTCCGCACATGTTGGGAGCAACGGGAAAGCCGGAAGTTCGAGAACATTTGAACCCGGATGGTTCGGTCATTCAGCGAATTCACCCGGTTCAGCACGATGGGCTGGCGGTAATGTCAATCGGCTTTCTTGTTGCTGAAGATAACGCCGTCATCTGGCGGGGACCGATGTTACATAAACTGCTCACGCAATTCATTTCAGAAACCGAGTGGGGAGAACTCGATTATTTAATTGTCGATATGCCCCCCGGCACAGGCGATGTCGCGCTGACACTTTCACAAATGATGTCACTCGCAGGAGCAATTGTGGTTTGCACGCCTCAGAAAATCGCACTGCTGGATGCCGTTAAGGCGATCGCGATGTATCAACAGGTGAAGATTCCCATTTTGGGCATGGTAGAAAACATGACAGGCGACCTGTTCGGAAGAGGCGGTGCCAAGCAAACAGCCAGCGAAAAAGGAATTCCATTTCTGGGAGAAATTACATCCGATCCAGCCATCCGCATTCAAGGCGATGAAAGTAGTCTGGGGCAGATTTTTGAACAAGAGTCAGCAGCACGAAATAATCTGGAAGAAATTTGCACCAACGTCGCGATGGAAATCGCCCGGCAATATCTTGTCAAACCACAAGCCCCGACGTTGGAGATTCTGCAATAGTATCTTATTAATGAAATGCTACGCAAAAGTGGTAGGATATTATTATCCACGAAAAAGAAAGACATGAACCACGGAGACACAGAGAACACCGAGGCAAAACAAAAAGAATGCTCTCATTTTAGAAAAAATGAATTTCAAGCAAAGACATGGCGACGCAAAGAAAAGGATAAAAGAAGAAAATTTTCAAGTAGATTAAATGAGCAGTTTGAAATCCAATTTATTGCAGACGATGCGAGAAATTCTTTGCGTCACCTCGTCTTTGCGTCAGTTTTTTCCTCTGTGACCTCTGCGTCTCTGTGGTTAATTTTCTTGTTTGGTTGCGGCCTCTGCCCGCGCTAGGGTATTCGTAGGTTGGATTGTTACATCTGTTTTTTAATAAATACTGTTAGATCTGTTATGATAGACCGTTTAAGAGAAGAACCAGTGACATTGAGCAGCCTTGAAGAAATTATCGATGAGTTTGACTTCCTTGACGATTCGGAAGATCAGATCGAATACTTGATCGACCTCGGACTCGATCTGCCTGCGATTGATCAGTCACTCAAGACCGAACAATTTCTTGTGCATGGGTGTCAGAGTAATGTCTGGCTCGATGTTGAATTCGTCGGCAATCCTGCTTTGATGTTAGTAAAAGCAGAAAGTGACGCGATGATCGTCAACGGATTGGTAGCATTATTGATGGCGATTTTCAATGGAAAAACGGCTGAGGAAGCTCTTGAAATTAACGTCCGGGAAATTTTTGACCGCCTCGGCCTGGATCGACACCTGAGCCCGCAACGAAAAAATGGCCTCAACGGAATGGTACAAAGAATTAAAGTAGCGGCACGGCAGCAACTTACATAATCAGAGAGCAATATCACACATGGCATCGCTGTCTCTTCCTACGGTCGAATCGATTCGCGAACAGTTTCCGATTCTTCAGCAACCCGATTCGCATGGTCGTGATATTGTTTATCTCGATAACGGAGCCTCCACGCAAAAGCCGCGGTGTGTGATTGATAAAGAGGTCGAAGTCTACACCAAATATTACGCTAATGCTTACCGCGGCGTATATGAATTCGGTCAACGTATTGATGACGAAGTCGAACTGTCGCGCGAATCTGTGCGTGGTTTGATCGGTGCAGCATCGAAAGAGGAAATCATCTTCACCGCAGGGACAACGATGTCTTTGAACCTGCTGGCTTATGCCTGGGGGAGTCATGTCCTGAAACCGGGAGATGAAATTATCCTCAGCCGCATGGAGCATCATGCGAATATTGTTCCCTGGCAGTTGGTCGCTCAAAAAACAGGGGCGACGATTCGCTATGTCCCGCTTGATGACCAATACCGGTTTGATGGGCAGGCTTTCGAGCAGATATTAAATTCGCGAACAAAGATTGTCAGTTTAACAGGAATGTCGAACGTTCTTGGAGCAACGATCCCTGTCCAGCAAGTTGCAGAGGCGGCTCATTCAGTCGGAGCAGTTTTTATTCTCGATGCGGCTCAGTCTATTTTGCATCAGCCAACCGATGTGATGAAGCAGGGAATCGATTTCCTCGCATTTTCCGGTCACAAAATATACGGTCCTTCCGGTGTCGGTGTTCTCTACGGCAAACAAGAACTGCTGGAACAGATGCCACCGTTTTTGGGCGGCGGACACATGATTGATCAAGTCTTTGATGATCATTCCACCTGGGCGGCTGCCCCTGCCAAATTTGAAGCAGGGACGTTGCCGATTGCTCAGGCGATTGCGCTGCGACCTGCCATCGAATTAATCATAGAAGTTGGTTTCGACTGGATCGAAAAGCACGAAAAACAATTACTGATTCAAGCCACCGAGCAGCTTCAGAAAATCCCCGGCCTGAAAATTTATGGACCTGCGGTTTCCGAAAAAGGAGCGATGGTCAGCTTCACTCTCGAAGGAGCCCATCCGCAAGATTTGGCGTTTTTGCTCAATCGGCATGGTGTTTGCGTTCGACATGGGCATCACTGTGCGATGCCTTTACACAAAATACTCGATGTTTCTGCAACCGTCCGTGCCAGCTTTGGTCTCTACAATACTCATCAAGAAGTTGATAAACTGACCGAAGCGATCCATCAGGCCCGCAAAAAATTGCGACTCACATAAAAAGACTTCCGTTGAGTTTGCAGAATTGAGGGCATGAAAGAAAAGAACGTAATCACGATGAACCTCAAACAATCAATTTCTTTAATCATGCTTCTGTGTTGCTTAACCAGAACCGGCATCGCGGAGGACTGGTTGACATATCAGCATGATAATCGCAGAAGTGCGGTCACAAGCGAGAATTTGAAATTACCGTTGAAGCAATCCTGGGTCTATCAGCCAGCTCAATCGCCTCAGCCAGCCTGGGCGCGACCAGCCAAGTGGGATGCTTATGCGGAAGTCAAAGAACTCAAGGCGATGCGAAATTACGATCATGCCTATTATGTGATCGCGGTCGGCGATTCGATCTGGTTCGGGTCTTCGGTCGATGATGCCGTCCATTGCTTCGATGCCAATACCGGAAAAGAACGCTGGTCTTACATTACTGAAGGAGCGATTCGCGTCACGCCCACCTGGCACAATCACAACGTTTATTTCGGTTCGGATGATGGTTGTGCTTACTGCCTGGATGCAAAAACGGGGAAGCTTATCTGGAAAGTGAAACCAGCCGAGAATGACCGGTTGATTCCCAACAATGGCAAGTTGATTTCGTTTTGGCCGTGCAGAACAGGCGTGCTGGTGCAAAATAACAAAGCCTACTTTGCCGCTTCGCTGCTTCCGTGGAAAGAATCCTGGCTTTGTGCAGTCAATGCGGAAACGGGAGAGTTTCAAGGGAAAGGAACGTATCGGCAGACTCTTTATAAAATGACATTGGAAGCTCCGCTGCTGGCCTCTGCAACAACGCTTTACGCTTTGCAGGGACGCAGTTTCCCAGCCTTGTTTCAGATAGAGGATGGAAAACCGAAAGGCGTCTCCGGGGACGGTCGGCAAGGAGGAGGCGTTTATGCTTTTTTAACCGAAGATGACAATTTTATTTCCGGGCAAGGTTCTTTGCGTGGGGCGTTGGTACTACATAAAAACGAGGCGAGCAATGAACTGGTCATTTTGAATGGAGCGCAGCGAATCGTTACCGCTGGAAAATATGCTTATCTGCAATCAGCAAAGGAGATTGCCCAGTTAGATCAAGCTCGTTATTTTTCATTGCAGCGGCAAAATGTTGCGATGCAGGAACAGCAATCAAAATTAAAATCAAAACTGAGAAAATTGGATAAGAAGAAAATAGCTGAGATAAAAAAACTGACGGAGCAAATCGAAACACTGAAAAAAGAGCAGAAGCAGGTAAACCAGTCACTGGCAGATTGTTTGAAATGGCAAGTCCCCTGCTCGCAATCACTCTCTCTTATTTTGGCAGGCGATCTCCTGTTTGCAGGAGGCGAAAATAGTGTCGCTGCGATTGATACCACCAACGGCAAACAACTTTGGGCCGCGCCAGTTAAAGGCAAAGCTCTTGGTTTAACGGTCGCCAATAAACATCTTTTCGTCAGCAGCGATACGGGTGCTATTTATTGCTTTGAGGTTAAATAGTTGCAAAAGAGTGACAATTCTGCTTCCGTTTCGAGGAATCAACAGTTTCTGGCAAAATAACCTCTCGGTCGATTAACTCTCCAGGGAAAAGTCAGTATGGTACGAGCCTTCACGTAAGTGCTTGTCATGTTGTCATTGTTTGGAAGGAAATATTTGTGAGTCTTGAAGTAATCAAAGGGCATCTATACGACTTCCCGGAATACTACGATCTGGTTTTCGGATCCGACTGGGAAGATGAGTTCGTTTTTCTGCAGGAGTGCTTCAAGCAATTGGCAACACGTTCAGTGAAACGCATCTTTGAACCAGCGTGTGGCACCGGGCGTTTAATGTACAAATTAGCTGATGCTGGCTTTGAGGTGGCCGGGAATGATCTGAATGAAAAAGCGGTCGATTTTTGCAACAAACGCCTGAGTGATTTGGAACACCCGCCTACTGCTTTTGTGGGCGACATGGCTGATTTCACGGTCGAGAAAAAATACGATGCCGCCTTCAATATGAT
>Ga0316208_1001208_pt1 | contig 25393 bp, 17 predicted proteins | sample 3monopyrite_MG_FD_204944 | JGI IMG/M metagenome (GOLD analysis project Ga0316208, IMG submission 204944) | Microbial mat bacterial communities from mineral coupon in-situ incubated in ocean water Damariscotta River, Maine, United States -... | ecosystem: Environmental > Aquatic > Marine >... | reverse complement strand
GACCGCCGCGCTGCGCTCGAGCTCCGCAAGGCTCCGCTCCGCGCGGCTCCCCCGAAGAACGGCTCGGCACGGTCGAGCGTTTCAACAACCCTAAGTCCGGTGTCTACAAGATTGGGGGAAGCTCATGAACCGCTTGCTCGGCAAGAGCCAGTTCTGGGATGGCCGCGCCGCAACGCTCGAAGAGCAAGCTGCGGGTCCTGTCGAGAATCCCGTCGAGATGGGCTTCAAGTGGGAAGACGCCGCCGAAGTCGTCAGCGGCATCGGAGGCTACAAGCTGCAGTTCGACGCCGTGTTCGGTTCGGCTCCCACGGACGAGTTGATCACGCGTGCGATCGCCGCCTTCGAGCGCACCGGACTCGCCGGTGACAGCCCCTACGATCACTTCGAACGCGCGACGCCCTGGTACAACTTCGACGCCGATGATGAGACGGACCCCGAGTTGCTCGCGCGCTACGTGGAAGCGATGCAGGGTGAGAAGGACCACCCGATGACGGATCTCGCCATCGAAGGACGCGAGCTGTTCTTCGGCAAGGCGAACTGCAGCTCATGTCACGTCGGCTGGGACCTCTCGGACGAGGACTTCCACAACATCGGCATCGGCATGGGAGTCGAGAACCCCGACCTCGGTCGCTTCGACTTCACGGGCAAGGATGAAGACAAGGGCAAGTTCAAGACGCCCCCGCTGCACAACATCGCCGACACGGCGCCCTACATGCACGACGGTTCACTCGCCACCTTGCGCGAGGTCGTCGAGCACTACAACCAGGGCGGCTTCCCCAACCCGACCTTGTCCGAGAAGATCTTCCCACTCGAGCTGACGGATCACGAGATCGACGCGATCGTCGAGTTCATGGCGCAAGGCCTGCAGGGACGCGTGACCGAGGTCGCCCCGCCGAAGCTGCCGTAGCGCACCAGAGCTTCGAGTTTGCTCGAGCGGCCCGATCGCAGCGCGCGGTCGGGCCGCTCGCATGCCCGAAGCGTGTCAATCCGCGAAGTAGAGGCCGTCAACCAAGTGCGACGCGATCGCGTCCGCAGCGACGGCGCAGCCCTGCGGCGTCAAGTGCAAGGCATCGAGGAACAGCGCGTCGAGGTCTCCGCCGACGTGCTCGAGCTCGGCCCGAAACACCGGCGCCAGGTCGAGGAACTCGATCCCATGCTCGACCGCGAACGCTGCGAGCCGACGCTGCGGTGCATCCAGCTCGGGACGCTTGAGCTGGATCGTGTACGGCAGACCGACCAACAGCATCGGGATCTTGCGCTGCCGGCAGTGCGCGACCAGGCGCGCGAGTTCCGGCAGCGTGCGATCCCACGCTTGATTCACGTCGGGTGCATCAGGACGCGTCAACAAGTCGCCGACCGACAAGGCCACGACGTCATCGTTGCGCTCGAAGCGCTCGGCCGCGCCGTCCGACTGTGAGCGCTTCTTCATCAAGTAGCGCACGACGTTCGAGCGCCACGCGATCCCGTGCGCGGCGCGACTGTGCTCGAGCTGGAAGCCCTGCCCGCTGCCGCCGAAGCGCGAGAGGCCGAGCTTCTCGCTGACGTCGTTCAGCACGAAGTTGACGACCACGACATCGGGTTCGTACTGCAGTCCTTCCTCGACGAACAGGCGAACCTCCTGCCACGGCGAGTAGCCGCCGACGCCGCCGTTGATCGCTTCGACGTCCTGCGTCAGCTTCGCCCGCAAGCTCACTTCGGCCTGCGCGGGCAAGGTGTCGCCGTCGTCCTCGAGCTGGAATCCGAAGGTGACCGAGTCGCCGAGGAACAGCACGCGCTGCACGCCGGCCGGCTTCGGGATCGCACGAACGGGTCCGCGCAAACCTTGCTCGTTGATGGCGACAGGAACGCCCATCCAGTCGTCATGCGCGCGCGCCACGAGCGCCCACCCGCGCGAGGCGTTCGGCGCGAAGATCGACGTCTGCGGCGGCGCCAAGGGAGCGGCGAGCAGCTCGAGCATGGCGACGAGGTAGACCGTCAACAGCAGTGCGATGAACGCACCCAGCCCGGCGTGCGAGCGCGGTCTGCGCAGGACGAGGAGCAGCACGCCGAGGCATGCACCGATTGTGGCGACGAAGCGCAGTCCCCTGCGGGTTCCATCGAGCGCAACGCGCGCTTCGGACACCAGCGCGTCTTCACCGCGCAGCGCCGTCACGAAGTCCGTGTCGTAGAGCACGCTGGCCAGCGCCGCGAGTCCCACCAACCAGAGCGTCAACGACAGCGCACGGCGACAGCGCTGTCCCCGCGCGGGTGTGTCGGCGGCGCCAACCGACGTCGATCGCTCAGCGTCCTGCTGCGGCTTGGAGGGCGGCATCACGCGTGCGGTTGTCATGCGCTTCGATGCACGCCATGGCCGTCAAGTGGATGATGTCCTCGACACCCGCCGAGTGCGGCTGCATCGCGATCACCGGCTTGTCGAGTCCGACCATCATCGGACCGATCATGGTCGAGTCCGCCATCAGCATGCGCACGAGGTTGAAGCCGATGTTGGCCGCCTCGAGGTTCGGGAAGACCAAGACGTTCGCGCGCCGACCACCGAGTCGGCAGTCGTCGTAGCGCGCTTGCACGACAGGATCGAGAGCCGCATCGACGCGCATCTCACCGTCGATCAGCAGTGCGGGGTCTTCCTCGCTGGCGATCTCGACTGCGCGACGAACCGCATCACTGCGCGGATGCGGGCTGCCGCCGAAGCTGGAGAAGGACAGCATCGCGACGACCGGTTCGATGCCGATGCGCCGCACGAGGTCGGCCGCGAGCAGCGCGATCTCGGCGAGATCTTCCGACGTGGGTTCGATGTTGATCGCCGTGTCCGCGAGGAACAGCAGGCCTTGATTCGTGATCAGCATCGAGACGCCGGCCGCGATGCTGGCACCCGGTCGCTTCGGGATGACCTTCATGATCGGCGGCATCGTCTTGCGCACGTTGCGCGTCGCACCGGCGACCATCCCGTCGGCGTCGCCGATGGAGACCATCAACGCCGAGAACCAGACGGGATCGAGCACGCGTTCATGCGCCGTTTCCGCGGGCAGCCGGCGCCGGTGCGAGCGCAGCTGGATCAGCTTTTCCTCGTACTCGGCGAGGCGCGACCAGGTGCTGGGATCGACGACCTCGAGCCCCGTGAGGTCGACGCCGACCTCTTCCGCGCTCTTCTCGATCTCGGCGCGATCACCGACGAGGATCGGGAAGGCGATGCCTTCGCGCGCGACGGCTTGCGCGGCGAGCAAGGTCTTCGCGTGCGCGCCCTCGGGATAGACGATGCGGCCGGGGTTGCGGCGCGCGCGACTGACCACGCGGCGCATGATGTCGCGTTCGGGGCCCAGGCGTTCGGCGACTTCTCGCTCGTAGGCGTCGAGGTCGATCTGCTTGCGCGCGACGCCCGATTCGATTGCGGCGCGCGCGACGGCCGTCGCAGCCCGCGGCAAGACGCGCGCGTCGAGCGGCTTCGGGATCAGGTATTCGCGGCCGAACTCGAGCGAGTCCTTGCCGTAAGCGCGCGCGACGTTCTTCGGAACGGCTTCGCGCGCGAGTTCCGCCAGTGCGCGGCTGGCGGCGTGCAGCATCTCGGTGTTGATCCCCGTCGCGCGCACGTCGAGCGCGCCGCGGAACAGGAACGGGAAGCCGAGGACGTTGTTCACTTGGTTGGGATGGTCGGAACGCCCCGTCGCCATGATCACGTCGGGACGCGTCTGCATGGCGAGCTCGTACGCAATCTCCGGATCCGGATTCGCCATCGCGAAGACGATCGGGTTGGCCGACATGGTCATGAGCATCGCGGGCGTGACAACGTCACCGACCGACACGCCGATGAGGGCGTCCGCATCGACCATGGCGTCGGCCAAGTCGCGCGCGTCCGTCTCCACGGCGAAAGCCGCCTTGTACTCGTTCAGGTCATCGCGCCCGGTGTGGATCACGCCCTTCGAGTCGCACATCATCAGCTGCTCGCGCTTCACGCCGAGGCTGATCACGAAGTTCGCGCAGGCGATCGCTGCCGCTCCTGCACCGTTGACGACGACGCGCAGGTCTTCGATCGACTTCTCGGCGACCAGGGCCGCGTTGATCAGAGCCGCGCCCGTGATCATCGCCGTGCCGTGTTGATCGTCGTGGAAGACGGGGATGTCGAGTTCTTCGGCGAGGCGGCGCTCGATCTCGAAGCAGCGCGGCGCCGAGATGTCTTCGAGGTTGATGCCCGCGACCGTCGGCGAGATCGCCTTGATCGCCGCGATGATCTCCTCCGAGTCCTGCGTTCCGAGCTCGATGTCGAAGACGTCGATGTCGGCGAAGCGCTTGAACAGCACGCCCTTGCCTTCCATCACCGGCTTGGCGGCGAGCGGGCCGATGTTGCCGAGCCCCAGCACGGCGGAACCATCCGTCACCACCGCAACCAGGTTGCCGCGAGCCGTGTACTCGAAGACCTTCGCGGGATCCTCCGCGATCTCTCGACAGGGTTCCGCGACCCCGGGCGAGTAGGCGAGCGACAGGTCGATCTGCGTGACCGTCGGCTTGGTGGGGACGACTTCGATCTTGCCCGGGCGACCTTGGGAGTGGTACGCGAGGGCTTCCTTCTTGCTGGTGAGCGACGACATCCCGCCATTCTGCTCCATCAGCGCCCCGCTTTGAAGGCATCGACGCCCGGAACGGACGATCTCTGACACTCGCACCACCACTCCGAGCCGACCCTTCAACCGACAGAGCAACACTCAGCCCGACTCGCACCGGAGCAGGACCACCTCGACAGCGCTCGCCAACGCCTCGTCAGGGCCTCGCCAACACCTGCCCAAGCCGAGGACGTTCTCCGCGCCCGCAGCAGCTGTCCCCTTCGACCAGCACATGGCCAGACTCGGACACAGAGACTTCGAACCCAGTCGACACGACGACCGAGAACTGGCAAGGCAAGTCGGACAGTGGACTCCGTGCCCAACGACACCTCGTGTTGCACTTCGTGCTGCATTTCGTGCCGTGTCGCGCCACCGAGTCCCGCCGCGCTACGCCCCCGCTCCGCAAGGCTCCGCTCCGCGCGGCTGGTCATGGGGTAGTGATGTCTTCGCGAGTGGAGTCGCAATCTTGATAACGGCGCTGGTGCCTCGACCGCTGCCAGGTGCGTCGGTGCAACGGCGAAGCGACCCAACGAAGCACAAGGCCCCATAACCAGCCGCGCGGAGCGGAGCCTTGCGGAGCGGGGGCGTAGCGCGGCGGGACTCGCTGACGACTTGCGCCGCACAACAATAAACGTCTCTATTCAGCGAATAGAGCAAGAAATCGGCACTTAGCGCGAACCATCACGCACGCAAGTCGTTCTACATAGTGTGCGAAGAACACTGCAACAGACCGAGCTCGAGTTCCCCGAACCATGCACTCACGGCGGACGCCGCAAGGGTGCCGGTCGACCTAAGCGCAAGGCCGGCGTACCGCACGCGAGTCGCGAACGCGTGTCCAAACACGACCCGCGGCTCGTCACGATCAAGCTGGTCGAAGGGCTGCCGTGGTTGCGTGAAGCGCTCGAAGCTCGCGCGTTGATGCACTGCATCCGAGAGGCGCAGCGGCCCGACTTCCGGATCGTCCACTACTCGATCCAATCGGACCACGTGCACTTGATCGTCGAGGCCGACGACAAGCGCGCGTTGTCGCGCGGCATGAAGGGCTGCAACGGCCGGATCGCGCTGACGCTCAACGCATTGTGGCGTCGGCGCGGCAAGGTGTTTCGCGAGCGCTTCCACGATCGCGTGCTCAAGACCCTGCGCGAAGTGCACAACGCGCTGAAGTACGTCTTGAACAACCACTTCAAGCACTCCGTGCAGTCGAACGCCTATGCGGGACCGAAGGACCCCGACGTCTTCTCGTCAGCGCGCTACTTCGACGGCTGGCTCGGGCGAGAACCGGATCGGGTCGCCGGCGCGGATGGCGCGGTGGTCGTGAGGGGCGGCTGGAAGCTCAGTCGCGGCTGGAAGCGACACTACCGGCCGATCGCGATCGACGCGGTTCCCGGCGCGAGCTTGGCGAGTTGACGCGCCCGGCACACCAATCCTCCACTCCGGCAAGGAGTCCTTTGGCCCCTCCTCCCCGCGGCGAAAGTCCTCACGGCGCAAGTCCCCGCGGCACAAGTCCTCGTGGCGCAAGTCCCCGCGGCGCAGATCCTCGCAGCACGGGACCCAGCGCCGCAGCCCCTACGGTAACCGCTTCGACAACGGCGTCGACAAGCGCCGAGCCATCCAGCCAGGCATCCGCGCCCAGGTCTTGCGCAGCACTTCGGTGCGCGGATTCGAGGGGTTGAAGGTCGGCGCGCCTTCGGACTTCACGCAGTGGTAGCTGTACGCCAGCGGCCGGGGCTCGAAGCCTTGGTTGCGCTTGAAGGAAGCGGTGCCCGCATCCGCGCGGCTGCGGCCGAGGTCGTAGTGCGTCACGCCGCGCTCCAAGCACCACTCTTGCAGGCGCGCGATCATGAAGCTCGTGGCCGAGTACTCGCGGTTCGCGTGCGGCGCGGTGCCGATGTAGTACATGTGATAGGTGCCGGCGTGCACGAAGCCCATGCTGACCGCCAGGGGCTCGACACCGCGGCGGACCATGTGCACGACGCAGTCGTCGCCGAGGCTGCGCTGCAAGCTGTGGAACCACTCGATCGGCAGACCGGGCGAACCGAGCCCGCGCTTGCTCTCGTGGAACATGCGCGCCAGATCTTCGACGAACCAGGTGCCTTCGCTGAGCTCAAGCCCGTGTCGGTCGATCGCACGACGAACCAGCCGACGCTCGTCCTTCTTCATCGACTTCAAGATCCCGTCGAAGTCCTCCGGGATCGCGCGATCGAAGTTCACGTAGAGGTCGGACTGCAGCAAGCCGGGCAAGTCGATCGGACGCTCGCAGCGCAGCTCGAGCCGGCCGACCGCTTCGCGTTCGGCGTGGCGTTGTGCGCGCTCGACCAAGGCGCGCAGCGCATCGTCGTCTGCGGCGCACGGACCGGAGAGCGTCCCGTAGGGCGTCGAGATCAAGTGCGACCGACGCCCGAGTCCACGGCACTTCATCATCGGCAGGACGCCGACGATCCGTTCACCGCGCCACGCGAGCAAGCTGCGGTCGCCGTGACCGAAGATCTCGGCGACCGAAGAGAGCCACGCCGCGCGCTGGAACGGCCGACTGTCCGCGCGACCGGCGAGGAACGCATCCCAAGCCACTCGGTCCTCGGGCCGCGCGGAGCGGATCTCCAGCGGAGCGAGGGTCGGGGCGGCGGAGACGGCTTCCATCGTGCGGGGCGGGGCTTCGAGCATGGGAACCGGTTTGGATCGACGCGCGACGGCGCTGGAGTGAAGAGCGATCCGGTTCCTCGGGGTCGAGGACGCGCATCCTAGCTCTCAGAGGCCGAATTGTCGTTCCTGGCGCGCCGCGCGGGCGGAACGCGAAGGAGCCCCGACACGCTCTGCGGCGGCCGGGGCTCCCTCTCGATTCGGTCGGCGATCCGCCGGACGAGCTGCGTCCGGCCGACCCCTGGTCCGACTAGAAGTTCGCGAGGTAGCGGTCGAGCTCCCACTGGTGGACCTGACTGATGAACTCGTGCCACTCCTGGCGCTTCGCGTTGATGAACTGCTCCGTGATGTGGGCGCCGAGGGCGTTCTTCACGACTTCGTCCTTCTCGAGCATCGTGATCGCTTCGCCGAGGTCACCCGGCAAGCTGCGAATCTTGAGGCGCGAGCGTTCGCGGGCGGACATCGTGTAGACGTTGGCCGTCACGGGATCCGGCGGGGAGATCTTGTTCTTCACGCCGTCAAGACCGGACGCCAGCATCACGGCGAAGGCGAGGTACGGGTTGCACGAGGGGTCGGGGCTGCGCAGCTCGCAGCGCGTGCCGATGCCGCGGCGCGCGGGGACGCGGATCAAGGGCGAACGGTTCTGCATCGACCACGCGAGGTGCGTCGGCGCCTCGTAGCCGGGAACCAGTCGCTTGTAGGAGTTGACCGTCGGGTTCGCGATCGCCGTGAACGCGCGAGCGTGCGCGAGCAAGCCGCCGACGTAGTAGCGCATGATGTCGCTGACGCCGCCATCCGGTGCGTCCTTGTCGAAGAAGGCGTTCTCGCCGTCTTTGAAGAGGCTCTGGTGCACGTGCATGCCCGAGCCGTTCTGGCCGAAGATCGGCTTCGGCATGAAGGTGGCGTGCAGGCCCATCTCGCGCGCGACGCGGCGCACGACGAAGCGGAAGGTCGCGAGGTTGTCGGCCGTCGACAACATGTCGCCGTACTTGAAGTCGATCTCGTGCTGACCGGGCGCGACTTCGTGGTGCGCGGCTTCGATCTCGAAACCGAGCGCTTCGAGCGCGATGACGATCTCGCGACGACACTCTTCACCGAGGTCGATCGGCGCGAGGTCGAAGTAACCGGCGCTGTCGTGCGTGTCCGTCGTCGGTTCGCCGTCGGCGGTCTTGAGGAACAGGAAGAACTCCGCCTCGGGGCCGGCGCTCGCCGAGTAGCCGAGCTCGGCGGCTTGCGCCATGACGCGCTTGAGCGCACCGCGCGGGCAACCGACGAAGGGCGTCTCATCGGGGCTGTAGACGTCACAGATCAGGCGCGCGACGCGACCTTGATCGCGACCATTGTGATCGAGCGAGGTCCACGGATCGACGCGGTACGTCGCGTAGTCGGGCTTCAGCAACATGTCCGACTCTTCGATGCGCGTGAAACCGTCGATCGAGGAGCCGTCGAACATCACTTCGCCGTCCAGCGCCTTCTGGAATTGGCTCGAAGGGACCTCGACATTCTTGTTGATGCCGGTGATGTCCGTGAACTGCAGGCGGAGGAAGCGGACGTCGTTGTCGCGCATGTGCTCCAGGATCTGCTTGCGATCCATACCCGCGGAGATGCCGGTACAGGCCTTGAGTTCGCTGCGCGTGAGGGTGGTCGTCATCGGGGTGGCTTGGGGTGGATGAGGCGCCGACGGATGCATTGCGGACATCTTCGTCCGCTCTGCGGTTTTCGCAATTTCCGCAGAACTTGCGGGTCACTTTGCAAATCATCCCCCGACACGGACAGGGATGCAACGCGGGAATGACGGAATCTGCGGATTTCGAGCTGCACCTCGCAAGACGCGGTACGCGCTGCGGCTCCTGACTAGCGGCAGAGCCGGTCCAGCCCTCGCCGTGCCCTCCCGAGCTCCTCCGGCGGCCCTGCGCAGGCCCGTGCCCCGACCCCCCCCCCGCCCCCACCCTTGCGCCGCGCAGCCCATCTCGTGAGGATTCCTCGCCCCGCCCGCGCCCCGCTGCCCCCGGAAGGAAGCCCGTGACGCCCTCCCCCAAAGATCCGCCCCCCGAGAAGAAAGCCAGCTGGACCAGCAACCTGTTCCAGACGCGCTACCGCGAAATCACCTGGGAGGCGATCGTCTTCGGCATCGTGATCGGCGTGATCATGAACGCCGCGATCACCTACTCGGGTCTCAAGATCGGCTTCACGATCGGCGGTTCCGCGATCGCGGCCGTGCTCGGTTGGGGCGTGCTGCGCGGCATCCTCAAGAAGGGCACGATCGTCGAGACCAACCTCGCGCAGACGGTCGCGTCGACGGTCAACACGTCCAACTCGGGCGTGATCTTCACCGTGCCGGTGTTGTTCTTGCTCGGGCTGCAGGCGCAGATCGACATCATCTGGTTGGTCGCGGCCTGCATGGCCGGCGCCACACTCGGCGTCGCGTTCATCATCCCGACGCGCAAGCAGATGATCGACCTCGAGCGACTGCGCTTCCCCACCGGAACCGCAGTCGCCAGCGTGTTGCGATCTCCCGGTGAAGGCGTCGCGAAGGCCAAGGTCTTGCTGGTCGGCATCGTCGCGTCGATGGTGATCTTCTTCTTCACGCAGTCGCACGGCATCTGGGGCTTCGGGTACTCCTCGCTCGGCATTCCAGGCGTCGGCGACGAGACGATTGACGTCGCGCAGTGGATCAAGTCGGCCGGCATCCCTTGGCACGACTCGATGCAGTTCACTTGGGCGATCGCGCCCTTCGCACTCGGCGCGGGCTTCATCACGGGCCGCCCGGGCTTGGTGGTGCTCGCGGGCGGCTTGCTCGCGGGCTTCGTGATCACGCCGCTCGCTTACGAGTGGGGTTGGATCCCGCCGGAAGTCACCGCCGCGGACGCCGGTGGCTGGGCCCTCGGCAACATGAACAAGCCGCTCGGCATCGGCCTCTTGATGGGCGGCGCGCTCGTCGGACTGCTGTTCGCCTTCCCGGCAATCGGTGCGGCGCTCAAGTCGATGCGCAGCGCGAGCGCCAAGGGCGAGAGCGACGAGCTCCCGCTGGGAATCCTCTACAGCTCGATCGGCATCGCCTTCGTCGTGCTGTTCCTCGCCGCGAACGCCACGCTCGCCGAAGGCAGCATCGGGCAAGCCGCCTTGATCGCGCTGGTCGGCACGGCGTGGATGTGGTTCGCCGGTATCGTCATCGCGCAGTGCACGGGCATGACCGACTGGTCGCCGATCAGCGGCATGGCGCTCCTCACCGTGATGATCTGCTTGGTACTCACCGGCAACCACGTGATCTCCGCCGTGATGATCGGCGCCGCGGTCTGCGTCTCGATCACCGAGTGCGCGGACATGATGCAGGACCTGAAGACGGGTCACTTGGTCGGCGGTTCGCCGCTGCGCCAGCAGTTCCTCGAGCTGTGCGTCGCGTGGATCGGACCGGGCGTTTGCTTGGCCGTTGTCTGGGTGCTCGCCAAGAACAACATGGACTCCTTCGGCGTCTACTTCGGTGAAGGTACCGATTCGCCCGCGCCGCAAGCCGCCGCGCTGGAAGGCGCGATCGACGGCATCCGCGGCGGAGACGCACCCGTCTCGCTCTACGCGATGGGCGGTGTGCTCGGCGCGATGCTGAGCTTCTCGGGCATCGCGGGACTCGGCGTGCTCGTCGGACTCTCGATGTACTTGCCGCTGATGTACCTGCTCCCCTACGGCCTCGGCTGTCTGGTTCAGATGGTCATGGCGCGAGCGAAAGGAGCCGCTTGGACCGAGAGCTGGGGCGTTCCATTCGCCGCCGGCATGATCGTCGGTGAAGGCTTACTCGGCGTGATCTTCGCCATCTTCAAAGTGCTCGGAGGTGGCGCATGAAGTCCAACATTGCGAACTGGCTGCTGGTCATCGGCGTCGCTATCGGAGCCCTCGCGGCCGCCGGCAGCAAGAAGGCTTACCGTTGGGTCGAGCTCGATCCGACGGTCGATCTCAGCGGCGAAGTGCTCTACGAAACCGTCGAACACCAGCGCGTGGAAGGCGAGAGGCCTTTGCTCATCGCCGAGCGCGGTGCGGCGCTCGACGCGACGATCGTCACACGCCTCACAAACTCGAACTTGGTCCGCATTCGCGTTCGTCACCCCGCGCGCGACGCGGAGACTGTGCCCATCGCGGAAGCGGAAGGGCGCGTGCTCGCGAACAGCGTCGTCGTCGAAGGCGAGACGGAGCAGCTCAAAGCAGGCCGACTGCTGACGGCTGATCTGGTGCGTCGCGCGCACGAAGCGGGGCTCGAGACGCTCTCGATCAGACGGCGCTCCGATGGTCCCGAGACCGCTCGCGACTTCGAGACGCTGAACGCGCCGCTCCCCGCTCGCGAAGGCGACCCGCGCGATGAGCGCTACTGGGCGCGAGACCCGGACACCAAGGCCTGGGTGCCGCTGTCCGGTCCGAACGCCGAGATCGGCGGCATGGTGCTCGCGAAGACGATCGAGTTGCCCCGCCGACTGAAGGCGGACTCCTTCCTCGACGCCGATCGACACGCGTTGCTACAACAGCAGGGTGTCCAAGAAGTCGAAGTGCGCGTCAGCGCGCCGTTCGAGTGGGACGGTTGGACGCATCGTTGGTACTTCCTGATCTCCGTGCTGATCATCGGTGCAGCGATCGCGCTCAAGCGCGGCTCGCAAGGAATCGAAGCCACCTCCGACGGTTCGGCGCCCGCCGCATCGATTCGCGCAGCACTGCAGGAACTCGTCAGCGAGTCACAACAGCTCGCGCAAGCCGCTCCCGGCTTGGAAGCCGACGGCCTCCACGCCGCCATCGACCCGATCCACGCGGGCGCGCTCTACCGCGTCCTCGAGGGCAAGGACTCCGCGCAAGCGGCTCTCGGCCTCTCCGGCTACGCCCACGTCTTCGGCCCCTTGGCCTCGGGCGAGCGCATGCTCAACCGCGCCTGGTCGGCCGCCGTGGACGGCTACGTCGAAGAAGCGCGCGATTGCGCGATGCGCGCGGCTCCGCACTTCGAAGAAGCCCTCTCCGCTTGGCCCGCGGGCCCGTCCTGAATCAACGGCGCTTCGACCCTATACTCCCCGGGCCGCGCGAATCCTGTCGTGCGCCCCAGCCTCACAAGACTCTCACTCAAGCGCTATCAAGATGATCAAGGTCCTCGCGCCGCTGCTGCTGGTCGGCCTCGCCACCGCCGCCGTCGTGCCCGCCCTCCAAGGCACCGATTACGAGAAAATCCCCGTCGATCCGAAGCTGACGCAGCGCAAGCTCGAAGCGTCTCCGCTCAAGCTCTCCGCCGCCGTCACCGCGGCCGAGAAAGCCACTGGCGGCATCGCCCAGACGGCGGACCTGCGTCCGCTCGCCGGCACCGCCACCGTCAAGGTCTACGCCGAAGGCAAGGCGTGGAACGTCAACGTCGCCGCCGACGGCAGCGTCACCGGCAAGACCGAGATCCCGCGCTTCCCCGGTGAGATGGTCAGCGGCGAGTGGACCGAGACGCCCTCGGGCCTCAAGTACTACGACATCAAAGTCGGCGAAGGCGACTCGCCCTCGCGCACTTCGACGGTCAAGGTGCACTACGCCGGTTGGCTCGTCGACGGCGAGAAGTTCGACTCGTCCTACGACCGCGGTGAACCGATCTCCTTCCCGCTCAACGGCGTGATCGCCGGCTGGACCGAAGGCGTCAGCACGATGAAGCCCGGCGGCAAGCGCAAGCTGATCATCCCCTACGCCCTCGCCTACGGCGAACGCGGCCGCCCCGGCGCGATCCCGCCGAAGGCCACACTGATCTTCGACGTCGAGCTGATCTCGATCGAGAGCCGCTGACACGCGACGCTCTTCCAACGAGAAGCCCCCGCCCGTCTACCGACGAGCGGGGGCTTCTCTTGTGTCAGCCGGAATACCGTGCCGCCAACGTCGGACAAACGTACGCGGCACGGTATTCCGGGATTCGCGCGTTAGGCGTCCACGAAGGTCACGCCGCGGAAGCGCGCGGGTGCGGCGCCGTGGGACATCTCAGCGACTTGCATCGGGTTGCCCTTGCCGCAGTTCGGGACGCCCCAGAGTTGCCAGTGGTCCGCGTCGCAGACTGCGTCGCAGCCGGCCCAGAACTCGGGCGTGGTGCCTTGGTAAGTAGGACTGCGCACCATGCGGCCGAGCTTGCCGTTCTGCACTTCCCAGCCGATCTCGCAGGTGAACTGAAAATTCAAGCGACGCTGGTCGATCGACCACATCTTGACCGTGTCGGCGAAGATCGCGCCGTCTTCGGTGTCGGCGAGCAGCTGCTCGAGCGTCCACTTGCCCGGCATCAGCGAGAGGTTCGTGATGCGGATGATCGGCGGGTTGAACCAACCCTCGGCGCGCGAAGTGCCGCGGCTGCGTTCCTCACCGATCTTGTGCGCCCACTCGCGGCTCGTGTGATAACCGGTGAAGCGCCCGTCCTTGACGACGTACCACGCCTGACTCGACACGCACTCGTCGTCGTAGCCGCGCGTGTCGAGACCACCACGCACGGTCGAGTCCGCGACGAGGTTCACGTGTTCCGAGCCGTAGGTGTAGTTCCCGAGCTTGTCCGTCGTCGCGAACGACGAACCGGCCAAGTCGACTTCGTGACCATGCACGCGGTCGAGCTCGTTCGGATGTCCGACCGACTCGTGGATCTGCAGCATCAGCTGACTGCCCCCGAGGATCAGCGTGCGCTTGCCGGGCGGACAAGCGTCCGCGTGGCAGAGCGCAACCGCTTCGTCGCGCACGCGAGCGCCTTGTTCAGCGAGCTTGAGCTTCGTGACGTGTTCCCAACCGCCCGCGAGGTAGTTGCCGCCGAACGAAGACGGCGCACTGCGCGTCTCGACGTGGCCATTGGCCGCTGCCGTCGCGGAGATGCCGGCACCGCAACGCACGAGCACTTGATGGATCGCGGCGCCTTCGCTGGAGGCTTGCCACTGTTCTTCGCGTCGCGAGCTGGCGCTCGACTTGCGCACGACGACTTCGGCCGCGCCCTCGAGCGAGGCTTCGGCCGCGCGCAGCGTCTCGAGCTTCTCTTCGATCGGAACGGCGAACGGATCGATCTCGAGCGGCGTCGAGTATTCCGCGACGTGCCCTTCCGTCCCTGCTAGGCGCGTTGGTTCGACGACGGCAGAGCTCAGCTCACTCGCCGTGCGCGCGGCCTTGCGTGCGACGTCGCGCGCCAGCCCTTCACGACCTTCCGACGCGATCGGCGCCGCCGCGAAGCCGAAGCAACCGCCCTTCATCACGCGCACGCCCAAGCCGAACTCCTCGGGAGAGCTGGCTTGCGCCAGTCGGCCGTTCTTCACGGCGAGTTTTTCGCTGCGCAAGTGCACGACGCGGGCGTCCGCGTACTCCGCGCCGGCGGCCAGCGCGTCCTCGACGGCCCGTTGGGCCAGTTTCAGCATGTCGGTCATCAGAACGCCGTGGTGGAAGTGAAGCGGAAACCATCGATGCGCAGCGCCGGTGTGACGACTTCGCCGTCGAACAACGCGCCGGCGACGTGCAGCTCGCTGCCGACGCCGGTGATCTGCGACCAAGCGCGAACCATGCTCATCGTGAAGCGCAGGTTCTTGACCGGGCGCGTCACCTTGCCGTTCTCGATCAGGAAGGTGCCGTTGCGCGTCATGCCGGTGAGCGTCAGCTCGAGCGGATCGATCAGGTTCGTGTAGTGGAACTGCGTGATCAACAGGCCGCGCTCGACTCCGCCGATCAGCTCGTCGAGCGTCTGGTCGCCCGCCTGCACGCAGAGGCTGGACGCCGTCGGACCGCCGGGATCGGGTTGATGCCGCCCGTGGCCGGTGTTCGGCACGCCGAGCTTCGCGGCCCACGCGTGATCGGTGAGCATGCCCTTGATCAAGCCGTTGTCGATCAACTCGACGCGCGACTTGGGCGACCCTTCGAAGTCGAAGGGGATCGACGGATAGTCGTCGTTCGAAGCGTCGTCGACGACGGTGAAGCCTTCGGACAAGCAGCGCTCGCCCAGTCGGCCGCAGAGGAACGACGACTGTTCTTCGACGTCTTGGCAGCCGAAGCCCTTGTAGCCCGCGAACAAGAGCAGCGCCGAGACGGCGGCCGGTTCGAGGACGACGGTGTACTCGCCCGCTTCGATCGGTTCGGAGTCGCGCGACTGCACGGCCTTCAACACGGCGCGACGGATCACGTCGTCAGGATCGAGCTCGGCTACCGAGGCTGCGGTTTGATCGGCGAAGCCCGCGCCGCCGACCAGGTCCGGCGACGAAGCGGTCAACGCGAAGCTCGCGCGGCTCTGCGCGGCGTACACCGCGCGCCCCGACGAGTTCACCACGGCTCGGGCGTATCCGCCGGTCTGCGTCAGTCCGGCCGGCAGCAGGTCTTCGCGCTCGCACGCTTCGATCGCCGTGCGGATCCAGTCGGCCTTCGGTTCGAAGCCGTGTTCCAAGGTCGCGAGATCGGGTCGGCGATCTTCCGCGTCCACAGGGCCGCCCAGCGGGATCAAGTCGGGGTTCGGCGGCGCGTGACGCGCGAGATCCACCGCCCGTTCGAGCGCGCCGTTCACCAGCGCGACATCGATGCCGTCGCAGGTCGCCGCGCCTTCGCGCTTGCCGCCGCCCGAGTCGATCCGCACGCGGATGCTGACTTCGTGGCGTTCGCGGTCGGCGCTCTGCGTCGGCCCGGTCGCCGCGAAGCGCACGAATCGATCCGCGAACGACTCGATCACGACTTCGGTCTCGTCCGCGGTGCTGGACTCGACCAAGCCGCGCGCGATCTCGAGCGCTTGCTCGCGTGAGAGGATGCCCATCTGTGTACTCGTTTCCATCAGCGCGTCACGAAGTTGACCAGTCGACCCGGAACGACGATCGCCTTGACGATCGTCTGCCCATCCAGCTGCGCGGCCGCCGCTTCCTTGGCGAGCGCTTCGAGCGCGGCGTTGTCCGCGTCCTTGGGTGCCTGCACGCGCGCGCGCAGCTTGCCCTTGATCTGCACGATCAACTCGTAGTTGTCTTCGACGAGGTACTCCTCGCGCAGCTGCGGCCACTCGGCGTGCGTCAAGCCGCCTTCGTGCCCAAGACGCGTCCAGAGTTCTTCGGCGACGTGCGGCGCGAAGGGCGACAGCACGCAGACGAAGCGTTCCGCTTGACTGCGCGTCAGCGCAGCGGCGCTCTTGCCGACGTCGTTCATGAATGTCATCAAGCCCGCGATCGCGGTGTTGAAGTTGAAGTGTTCGTAGGACGCGTCGACGCGTTGCAGCGCGCGGTTGAACGAACGCTCCAGCGCCAGTGAGTCGCCGGCGAGCTCGCCGGTTGCGTCTTGCGCCAGGTTCGGCCGCACGGGATCGGTCGATTCCGCGTCGACGAACGCGCGCCAGACCTTGTCGAGGAAGCGGCGACATCCGGGCACGTCGCGCGGGTTCCACGGCTTCGAGTCCGACAGCGGGCCCATGAACATCTCGTACAAGCGGAAGGTGTCGCAGCCATACTCCTCGATCACTTGATCGGGGTTCACGACGTTGCGCAGCGACTTCGACATCTTCGCGATGACTTGTTCGACTTGCTCGCCGCTGTCCTGCTTGACGTACTTCCCGCCACGTTCCTCGATCTCGTCGGAAGGCACCAGGCGCCCCGTCGAGTCCTTGTACGCGAAGGCCGTCAGCATCCCCTGGTTGAAGAGCTTCTGGAAGGGTTCCTTGGTCTTCACCAGGCCTTCGTCGTAGAGCACCTTGTGCCAGAAGCGCGCGTACAAGAGGTGCAGCACCGCGTGTTCGACGCCGCCGATGTAGAGGTCGACGTTGCTCCAGTACTGCTCTGCTTCCGCCGACAGCGCCGCCGAGTCGTTCGACGGATCCATGAAGCGCAGGTAGTACCAACACGAGCCGGCCCAGCCGGGCATCGTGTCGGTCTCGCGCAGCGCGGACTTGCCGGTCACCGGATCCGTCGTGCGCACCCAGCCCTGCGCGCGGTTGAGCGGCGCGGCGCCGTCGTCGGCCGGCGTGAAGTCATCCATCGGCGGCAGCTCGATCGGCAGATCTTCGTCGCGCACGCGCACGCGATCGCCGTTCTCGAGGTGCAGAATCGGAAAGGGTTCACCCCAGTAGCGCTGACGGCTGAACAGCCAGTCGCGCAGACGATAGGTCGTCTTTGCGGCACCGACGCCGCGTTCCTTCAGCAGCTCGATGATGCGTGCTGTCGCCTCGGCGGTCGGCAGACCGTCGATCGGGCCTGAGTTGACCGCCGTGCCCGATCCGCTGAAGCACACGCCGTCCGCCAGACCGGGCGTGCCCTTCGGCGGCTGCACGACTTCGATCACGTCGAGGTCGTACCTCTGCGCGTATTCGTAGTCGCGTTCGTCGTGGCCGGGAACGGCCATGATCGCACCGGTGCCGTAGCTGCCCAGCACGTAGTCGGCGACGAAGATCGGAATGCGCGCCTTGGGATCGCTCGAGTCCATCAGCGGGTTCAGCGCGTAGCCGCCCGTGAAGACACCCGACTTGTCTTTGGCGAGATCGGTGCGCTCCAGGTCGCTCTTCAGCGCCGCAGCTCGCACATAGGATTCGACTTCCGCGCGTTGTTCGTCGGTCGTGACCACCGCCAGCAGCGGGTGTTCGGGAGCGACGCACATGAAGGTCGCGCCGAAGATCGTATCCGGACGCGTCGTGAACACGACCAGCGGCTCGACGACATCGCCTTGGACCGGGAACGCGATCTCCGCGCCGTACGAGCGGCCGATCCACTCGCGCTGCATCGACTTGACCGACTCGGGCCACTGCACTTCGTCGAGGTCTTCCAGCAGGCGATCGGCGTAAGCGGTGATCTTCAGCATCCACTGCTTCAGCGGGCGGCGCTCGCACGGATGATCACCGCGTTCCGAGCGACCGTTGATCACTTCTTCGTTGGCCAGCACGGTCTTCAGTTCCTCGCACCACCAGACCGGCACTTCCGTCTGGTACGCCAGGCCGCGGTCGTAGAGGCGCGTGAAGATCCACTGCGTCCACTTGTAGTAAGCCGGGTCCGCCGTCGAGAGCTCGCGATCCCAGTCGTACGACAGACCGATCATCTTCAGTTGGCGACGATACGTCTCGATATTCTCGGCTGTCGTGTCGCCCGGGTGCTTGCCCGTCTGGATCGCGTACTGTTCCGCCGGCAGACCGAAAGCGTCGTAGCCCATCGGATGCAGCACGTTGCAGCCTTCCATGCGCTTCTTGCGAGCCACGATGTCCGAGCCGATGTACCCCATCGGGTGACCGACGTGCAGACCCGCGCCCGAGGGGTACGGAAACATGTCGAGCACGTAGTACTTCGGCTTGCCGGCGTCGAAGTCGGCATCGCCGGGGTTCGGCGTGTGGAAGGCGCGAGTCGTCTCCCAGCGTTCCTGCCATTTGGTCTCGATGGCGCGCGGGTCGTAGGCGTTGCTGGTCACAGGAGTTCCTGATTGGGCCCTCTCGAGGGCGATGGCGGACGAGTCGGCACCCCGGAAGAGCTGCCGCCCGCAAGGAGCGGGCCGCGCAGGATAATCGGCGAGCGCCGCCGAGGACCACCCGAACCAGCATCCCGAGGGCCGCCGAGGCGAATTCCTGCGCGGCGAGGGCTTGACTCCCCCTCGCATGGGCTGCATTCTCTCCGCCCCGTCGCAGCGGTCGACGGTTCGATCTTTAGGGTCCCGATCCACTCGAAGCTTTGCCGATTCAGCAGGGTTCGCTCGCGAATCCGCCGGCTCACGCGCCCTTCGAGTCGCAGCTCCCCGTCCTACTCGGACGACGGACAGCTCACCAGGAACACGGGGGATTAGCTCAGTTGGTAGAGCGCTTGAATGGCATTCAAGAGGTCAGGGGTTCAACTCCCCTATCCTCCACCACCCTGAGGCGGCCGCCCGGATCTCGACGATCCGAGCGGCCGCCTTTCTCGTTCGCGCGCCCCGCTCGAAATCGTGGAAGAAGTGTCCTGACTCCGTACCGCAGCCGATTGCGATTGCCTGGGCCATCCCTGGGGCTAGACTCGCCGGGCCCGGCCTCGAGCGGTGGACCCTCCGAGTCCGCCCGCGCCGCTTCTGATCATGACCGAGAACGCACATCCCGATCGTCTCGCCAAGCTCGCGCGCATCCGCGAGGCCGGCGGCGACCCCTATCCCGCCCGCGGCGTGGACGCCGAAGCGGTGTCCGAGCTGGTCGCCGGCGCCGGCACGCCCGACGCCCCCGGCCCGCGCCTCGGCGAGACCGTCACGGTCGCCGGTCGCATGATGGGCATGCGCGACTTCGGCAAGCTGATCTTCGCGCCGATCAAGGACCGCACCGGCAGCCTGCAGGTCGGCATGCAGAAGGCCAAGCTCAGCGAGTGGTGGCCCAAGCGCAAGAACCTCGACGGCGGCGACCTGGTCGGCATCACCGGCGAGCTCGGCCACACGCAGAAGGGCGAACCGACGATCTGGGCCACCGAGGTCCAGCTGCTCTCGAAAGCCGTCGCGCCCCCGCCGGAGAAGTGGCACGGCCTGTCCGACAAGGAAACGCGCTACCGCCGTCGCTACGTCGACCTATGGGCGTCCGACGACGTGAACGAGGTCTTCATCAAGCGCTCGAAGGCGCTGACGGTGATCCGCCGCTACCTCGGCGAACAAGACTACTTGGAAGTCGAGACGCCGACGCTGCACCCGATCTTGGGCGGCGCAACGGCGAAGCCCTTCGTCACGCATCACAATGCGCTCGGCATGGACCTCTTCCTGCGCATCGCGCCGGAGCTGTACTTGAAGCGCTTGATCGTCGGCGGCCTCGAACGCGTCTTCGAGATCGCGCGCAACTTCCGCAACGAGGGCCTCTCGGTGCGGCACAACCCCGAATTCACCATGCTCGAGCTGTACGAGGCGCAAGCCGACTACCGCCGCATGATGCAGATCACCGAAGAGCTGTTCGAGCTGCTCGCGCGCGAGCTGAACGGCTCCACGCAAGTCGAGTTCCGTGGCGGCACGTACTGCTTCGAAGCCCCCTTCGAACGCGTCAGCTACACCGGTCGCTTCAAGGAACTGAACGGTTGTGAGTTCGACGACGAACCCGCGGTGCGCGCGCGCGCCAAGGAACTCGGGCTGAACGACACCTCGGACGAGTACTGGAAGCTGATGAACGACGTCTTCGAGGAAACCGTCGAGAAGACGCTGGATGGACCCGTCTTCGTCATCGACTATCCCGTCGCGATCAGCCCGCTGGCGAAAGCCAAGCCGGATGATCCGCGACTCACAGAGCGCTTCGAGATCTTCGTCGCGCAGATGGAACTCGGCAATGCGTTCACCGAGCTCAACGACCCCGCCGAACAACAGCGTCGCTTCGAAGAACAAGTTGCGCTGAAGGACCCCGAGACGCCCGGCGAAGTCGACCTCGACTACGTCACCGCGCTCGAATACGGCATGCCCCCCACGGGCGGCTTGGGCATCGGCATCGACCGCTTGATCATGGTGCTCACCGGTCAAGACTCGATCCGCGACGTGTTGCTGTTCCCCGCCATGCGACCGCTCACCTCGGCAGACGAAGCCGACGACGACGCGCAGTCCGAGACGAAGTAGACCGCGTGTACAAGAGCTTCCTCTCCTGGCGCTACCTCGTGGCGCGCCGTACCAACCTGATCGGCATCGCCGGTATCACGGTCGGCGTCGGCGCACTGATCCTGATCCTGTCGATCATGACGGGCTTCCTCGAAGAGACGAAGCATACGCTGCGCGGCAGCCTGGCCGACATCGTCATCGAACCGTCGGCCTTCGATCGCTTCGGGAACGATGAACCGCCGAAACCGGCGCCATACCTCGAGGTCGTCAGGAACAACGAGTACGTCGCCAGTGCGACGGCGCACCTGACTTGGGGCGGCATCCTCGCGCGCGAAGGCACCGCATCCGTCGCCAGCTCGGCCGGCATGTCGGGCACGCTCGGAAACGGCATGCCGATCGTGCAGCTAATCGGCATCGACGTCCAAGAAGAGCTCGCTGCGACGGACCTCAGGGCCTCGCTGCTGCGCGAACCCTCGGACTCCGACAAGACGGCGAATCGCATCGCCGTCGAAGACCCGGACCACCCGTTCCGTCCGCCCAGTGACGTCGCTCAAGACGACTTTCTGCGCCCCTGGGTCGTGGTCGGTGAACGCGTCGCCTACGAAAACCGCCTGCACCGCGGCAGCATCATCAACGTCGCGACAATCTCCTTCGACTCGCGCGGCAACGGCGCGCAGTCGAACCGCGAGTACCGCGTGGCGGCGACCTTCCGCTCGGGCGAGAACGACGCTGACTCGACGCGCGTCTACATGGAACGCGACGCGCTGATGGACTTGCTCGGCGACCGCCTCGAGTTCAGCCAGATCGTCGTGCGCCTGAAGGACTACGACCGCGACAAGGACGCGGCGCGCAAATCTCTCGGCGAGGACTTGGTCGCGGCCGGACTGCTCGGTCAAGCGGGCCTCATCTGGGAAGTGCGCACCTGGGAAGACCTGCGCAAGAACTTCCTCGCTGCGGTCAAGAACGAGCGCTTCCTGATGGCGATCATGCTCGGCCTCGTGCTGGTCGTCGCCGGCTTCACGGTCTTCGCCATCCTCTCGATGATGGTCACCGAGAAGCGCCGCGACGTCGGCACGCTGACGGCGCTCGGCGCGACGCCCAACGGGATCATGATCTTGTTCCTGATGATCGGCTTCTGGGACGCGCTATTGGGCGCGACCATCGGCGCGACCATCGGCACCTTGGGCGCGATCAACATCGACGCGATCGAGCGCGGTCTCTCCCAGATGATCGGCTTCCAGATCTTCGATCGAAACGTCTACATGTTCGATCACATCCCGGCCGTCGTCGACCCGCTCGCGGTCGCGATGTTCGTGCTGGGAGCCTTCGTCTGCGCCATTCTCTTCGCGGCCATCCCCGCCTGGCGCGCCGCTCGCATGCACCCCATCGACGCCCTGCGCTATGAGTGACCCCGCGCTCTCGAACCAGCCCGCGGTGCTCACCGCCCGCGATGTGCGCAAGGCGTTCCAGGTCGGCGATCGCTCGATCGAGATCTTGCACGGCTCGCACCTCGACCTCTTCGAAGGCGAACGACTGTGCCTGATGGGCGCCTCGGGCGCCGGCAAGTCGACCTTCCTGCACATCCTCGGGCTGCTCGAGGAACCGACCGAAGGCGAAGTGCGCATCGGCGGCAAGAACGCGTGGAAGCTGCCGTCATCGGAACGCGCGCGCTTGCGCAACCTGCACATCGGCTTCGTCTTCCAGTTCTATCACCTGCTGCCGGAACTCACGGCGGTCGAGAACGTGATCATCCCGGCGATGATCGCGCACGCGCACGGTGACCGGAAGATGAACAAGGCCCAGGACAAGGCGCGCGCGCGCGACTTGCTGATCAAGTTCGGGCTCGAGCAACGCCTCGACCACAAACCGGGCCAGCTGTCCGGCGGCGAACGCCAACGCGTCGCGGTCGCACGCGCACTCTTCCTCGACCCCGAGATCCTGATCGCGGACGAACCGACTGGCAACCTCGACACAGCGACCGGCGAGGCGGTGCTCGAGCTGCTGCTCGACGAACAACACGAACGCAAGCTGTCACTCTTGCTCGTTACGCACGACGATCGCTTGTCGAGCCGCTGCGACCGCACGCTCTACATGGAAGACGGCCAGATCCAGGCCGACACCAGCGTCGTCATCCCGCACTGAGCCGGTACGGAGTCAGGGCACTTCTTCCACGATTTCCGGCGGCCGCTCCGTCAGGAGAGCGCCGCGCCGAGAATCGTGGAAGAAGTGTCCTGACTCCGTACCTGCGCAGCGGTCACTCTTCTTCTCGCTCGCGCGGCTCGTCGAAGTAATCCAGCTTGTCGAGCGGCACGACGAGCGAAGTCACGACGTTGCCGATGTGGCTGATCACGCGCTTGAAGTAGCGGTAAGTCAGCACGACCGGCGCCGGGTTGCGGCCCGAGATGCGCAGCAGTTCTTCGACGGCGGAGTCGCACTCGTCTTCGAGCGAGGCAACCTCGACCAAGAAGTCGCGAGCCTTCGCAGTGTCTTGTTGCTCGAACAAGCCGTGCGCGCGCACGAGCAGCTTCGAGACCTTGTCCTTCAGGAGGATCAGTGCGCTCTCGCGCGGTCCCGCCTGCAGGTCGATGCCGACCTTCGTCAGGTCGAAGATGTTCTTCGCGTAGTCGCCGATGCGTTCGGCGTCCTTGACGAGGCTCATCATCACGAGCAAGGCCGGGAAGGTCGCGGCCCCGTGGATGGAGCCGTGGACGACGATCAGTCGTCGGATCTCCTGTTCCGTGCGATTGATCCGCCGATCCGTCTCGAACAGGTCGGCGCGGATGACTTGCGGCGACGTACCACCGAGCAACGCGTTCGACGACGCGTCGAAGATGTGGCGCCCGTCGGCGATCATCTGCAGGAACTTCGAGTGAATCTCGTTCAGGCTTTGGGCTTCAGGGCCCAGTCGTTGCAACCAGTGCATATCAGTCTCAATCGTCGGATCTAGAGGAGTCGTTCCAGCATCTCATGGAATTCGGCAGCGTGTCACTTCAGCTGGCCGAAAGCCCACCAACCGAGCAAGGGCATCAGCACGAACGCGCCTCCGACATATCCCAGCACCCAGATCGGATTGACCGACGCCTTGTCGGCCAGCCAGCGCGCGGCGCGCAGCGGAAGGTGGCGCATGCGCTTGATGGGATAGAAGAGCAGCACGCCGCAGATGTTGAACGTGAGGTGCACGAGCGCAATCGTCAGACCACCGCGTTCGTCGGTTCCGAGGCTCGCGAGCATCGCCGTGATCGTCGTGCCGATGTTGGCGCCGAGCATGATCGGGAAGGCGTTCTCGAGGCTCAGGATGCCCGCGGCGCAGAGCGGCACGAGCAAGGATGTCGTGATCGAACTCGACTGAACGGCAGCCGTGATCAAGATCCCGATCAGGATGCCGATCAAGCCGCTGCGACCCAGCGAGCGGTTCAGCGCGTGCTCGAGCGGTCCGGAGACCAGCGCACGCATATTCTTCGTGATCAGGATCAAGCACGTGAAGGTCAGCGCGATACCGACCACCAAGATGGCGACAGCCAGCGCGGTACCCTCGAAGCCGAAGTCTTCCAGCAAGCCCTGCGCGCCCTTGAAGGCGGCCTTCACGGCGACCTTGATCGGGCTCTTGTAGGTTACACCGCCGGCGGCCGTCTCAGCGCCGGGCGCGCCAAGGATCAAGGACGTGGCCCACTCCGCAGTGTGCGCGAGGAAGCCGGTCATGATCTCGATCGGCAACAAGACGATCACGCACAGCAGGTTGAAGAAGTCATGAACGGTCGCCGCAGCGAAGGCGCGGCGGAAGGCCATCGACTTGCGCAGGTGACCGATCGACACGAGCGTGTTCGTGACCGTCGTTCCGATGTTTGCGCCCATGATCATGGGCACGGCTTGATCGACCGTCAGCGTTCCACTGCCGACGAGCGCAACGATCGTCGCGGTGGTCGTCGACGAGCTCTGCACGAGCACCGTCGCCAAGATGCCGACAGCCAGTCCGGCGAAGGGGTTGTTGACGCCGGAGAACAAGCCCTCCGAGGCGTTGGCCCCCATCATCTTGATCGAGCCCCCCATCATCTGAATGGCGACCAAGAAGAGGTAGAGCAATCCGAGTACGAGCGCGACGCGCATCAACACGCCGAGCGTCCGCTGCATCTGCGTCGGCGGCTCGGGAAGCTCGTGTGAGGCGGGGACGATTCCGTTCATGGGAGCCAGGACCGGAGCCTGCGGCGAGGGGGGGGGCGACGGGCGGGTGAGGGTGCCTTGCTCGATCCGGAGGGACGGGCCGTCGCGAGACGCGCGCAGCTTAGCGTTCAGGCCCTCGCGAGTTTAACAATCCGCAGATCAATCCCCGGGAGTCCGAGCCGCACGGCACCGTTTCCGACTCTCTGAACTCGCGGTCGCCGTCCCTCGGGCGCGAGCAACGGTCCGATCCACCCAGCAGTCCGCCGGAAGCAGTGCTTCGGATGTCCGGGCGGCAGCATCAGCTCCAGGTCGGTGCGTGAGAACACAGCTGAATCAGTGGAATCAGCGAGGCTCTAGAGGTGCCGAGCTGGTGTGGAAGATGCCGTCATGGCACCGAATGACTTCTTCTGGCGGGCTAGCCCGAAGTATTCATGAACACGCACCCCGAACTGCGCAGCCGGCCGGCATCGCCGGCCTCTCGGCTCCTGACGGCACTTGAAGGAATCCGGCTTCCTCGACGACCCGTTCAGGGTCGCCTTCAT
>Ga0316208_1001206_pt1 | contig 25421 bp, 18 predicted proteins | sample 3monopyrite_MG_FD_204944 | JGI IMG/M metagenome (GOLD analysis project Ga0316208, IMG submission 204944) | Microbial mat bacterial communities from mineral coupon in-situ incubated in ocean water Damariscotta River, Maine, United States -... | ecosystem: Environmental > Aquatic > Marine >... | reverse complement strand
GTATCGCTATGGTAGCAGGCAGCGTTCTTTCAGTTCTTTTACTTGCGGATCTCAACCAGCAGGTAATAGCGATACTCGTTGGTTTCCTGGTTATATGGGGTTTTGGCTTATGGGATGATAAGTGTGATTTAAATTATAAAATTAAATTTTTAGGGCAGCTACTTGCCGTTGTTATTGTTGTTACATGGGGTGATGTAATAATAAGAAACTTCCCCTTTATTGATTCATATTTACCAGATTACTTTGCGATACCATTTACCATATTTGCACTCGTAGGTATTACAAATGCAATTAATTTATCAGATGGTCTCGATGGCTTAGCGGGTGGAACCTCTTTAATTAGCATCAGTATAATTGCATTGTTAGCCTATGATGCGGGTGGTGAAACTGTTGTTATTATAGCTATGGCTGTAGCAGGTTCTATACTAGGTTTTTTAAGGCACAATACATATCCTGCGCGACTGTTTATGGGTGATACCGGAAGTCAGTTTCTTGGGTTTAGCTTGGGTGTGATTGTTATAGTGCTGTCACAGTCCATTAATTCAGCTATGAGCCCTTTAATCCCATTGTTAATACTTGGCCTGCCTATACTTGATACTTTTGCTGTTATGGCGCAGCGTCTTTATCAACGGCGTTCACCTTTTTCGCCCGATAAAAATCATATACACCATAAATTACTCGCATTAGGTTTAGATCACTATGAGGCGGTGTTTGTTATTTATCTGTTGCAAAGCGCTTTAATATCTGTAGCTTATTTTATGATGTATGAGTCGGATGTTTTGCTACTTTTAATATATATTGTTTCCAGTACATGCGTGTTTGGTGCATTTATTTTGGCTCGTATTAACAACTGGTCTTTTCACACTAAAGAAGATGTGGGCGAGTCTAGTTTGAAGAGTATTATACAATGGCTTAGAGAAAAAGGTATGTTAACTACTGTACCGACACAATTTTTAATGTTGGCGGTACCATTAGTGTTTGTAACCTCTTTTGCATTTGCGGAACAGGTTCAGCTGGATATGGCGGTACTGGCAGGTCTTTTAATTTGTATTATGTTGATAGCTTTTGTATGGAAATTGAAAGCTACAGAGATGTTAGAGAAAGCAGTAGTTTATATTGTATCTGTAATGTCTGTGTATTTGATGTTGCACAATAATAACGAGTTAGAAATTAATAATATTGTGAATTTATTATTTTTTATAATGGTAGTTGCTTTCGCACTTCGAGTACAATTTTCAGTAGATAAAACATTTCAAATTACACCACTAGATTATTTGGTAATAATATTTGTTATTATTGTGCCAAATCTCCCAGAGACACATTTAGAGGATAGCAGTATCGGTGAAATGGCTGTAAAGTTAGTGATTCTATTTTATGCTAGCGAAGCTATTATGGGGCATAAGGCACGGGGCTGGGATTTAATGCGCATAGGTACATTGAGCGCATTATCGATTGTTGTATTTAGAGGAGTATAGTCAACCTTAATGTTTCCTTATATAAGAGGGGAATAATGCAATCTATGCGCTTGGATTTGCGTAGCTATTTATAACATAATTGACATTAGAATATTTAGAAAGCTAATCACATAGAGTGATGGTTAATTTTTATTATTAAAAAATTATAAAAGGCAGGAAACTGTTAATGAAGCATCTTATTACAGAATTAACAAAATTTACAATGACGTCAGTTTTGGCAGTTTCTTTGGCCTCATGTGGTGGAGCTGAAGACCGAAAAGAAAAATATTTAGAAAAAGGGAAAATTTTTCTTGAAGAGAAAAATTATAAAAAAGCAAGAGTTGAATTTAAGAATGTTTTGCAAATTGACCCTAAATATGCTGAGGCATATTTTTATATGGGGAAATTAGAGGAAGAAAACAGAGAGCCTATTAAGGCTGTAAGTAATTATAAAAAAGCACTTGATCTATATCCCAAGCATACGGAATCAAAAATAAAGTTGGCTAAAATTTTTGTGATAGTAGGTACTGATGAATATATAGCAGAAGCCAAAAAATTACTTGCAGAAATAAATGCAGAGCTACCAAAAAATATTGAAGCCAATTTGATTTCTGCAACTATAGAATACAAGGTTGGGTCTAAATCTAAAGCTACGAAGGAGTTAGAAACGCTTGTAGCTAATCACCCCAATTTGGTTGATGGCATCAGTTTATTGTCGACTATTTATATAGTTAAGGGAGAGGATTCTAAAGCAATTGAATTGTTACATAATGGAGTTGTAAATAATCCTGAAAGTATATCTTTACTTATTTCTTTGTCTAAATTGTTGGTAAAAAACAAAAACTATTTAGAAGCTGAGAAATATTTAAAGCAAGTTATATCTATAGAGCCTGAAAAATATTCTTATCAGATGCTTTTGTCATCATTCTATGTGGTTTCAAAACAGTTAGATAAAGCAGAGTTGGTTTTAAGAGAGTCAATTAGGCAGGATGATGAAAATGCACAGCGGTACTTAATGCTTTTTGAAATGCTAGCTACAAAGGTTAGCTTGAAAAAAGCTGATGAAGAAATAAAACAGGCAGTTTTAAGTAAGCCTGATTTATATGCTCTTAAGTTTGCGCAAGTTAAGTTCAATATAAAACTGGGTAAGCGAGAAGAAGCTAAATCTATTTTAAAGCAAATAATTGCAGACAAAGAATATGATGTAGAGGGAGTAACGGCACGAAATATTTTGGCAAAATACATTCTTGAAGAAGGTAATGAATCAAACGCTAAAGTATATGTTGATGAGGTTTTAGCTGAGTATCCTAACAATAATGATGCTCTTTTGTTAAATAGTAAAATATCATTATCTAATCTCGATGCTGTGTCAGCGATAAATGATTTACGAACCATTGTCAAAAATAACCCTAAAAATACTGAAGCATCGCTTTTGCTTGCCAAAGCATATGAGTTAAATGGAGAGGTGAATCTTGCTGAAAATGAACTTAAAAAAGCAATTGAATCGAGCCCAATAGACGACAAAACGCATGTAAACTATGCAAATTATTTAGCAAGTAAGGGGCGTATCGAAGAGTCAACTGCTGTAATTGATAAAGCATTAACTTATTTTAAAGATAGTTATGACTTAATGAATGTTAAGTTGCAAATACTGGCCTCGCAAGGCAAGTCTGCTGAAGCACTTATTCTTTTGAATATGATGGAGCAGACTGCGCCATCTAATGCAGATGTAAATTTCATGAAAGGTAAGTTTTACATTTCAAAACAAAAAATACCCATGGCTATAGAAGAGCTAGAAAAAGCATATGCAAAGTCCAGTGATAAATTCAAGCCATTAGAGTTGATTGTTAAATCATATTTGTCTATTAATGAAGCCGAAAAAGCGCTTACAAGGCTGCAATTGCTTATTAATGAAAATAAAGAGGATGCAGTTGCTATTTTATTAACAGGGCATGTATATCTTGTGCAAAATAAAATTGAAGATGCAAAGAATCAATTTAAACTGGCTTCTAAATATGCTGAGTCATGGTTGCCTCCTTATACAAGTCTGGCTACAACATTTTTGGCTGAAAAAAACATTGATGCTGCTGTGAGTGTTTATAAGAATGCCATTACAAAATTAACTAATAAACTGCCAGCTCAATTACAGCTAGCATCAATCTATGAAAGAAGTAAAGATTTTACTAATGCAATGAAAACATACAAAGAAATATTGAGTGTGCATTCAGGCAATAAGCTCGCTATTAATAATTATGCCTCACTACTTCTTGATTATGGAGTGGAGTCTGATGTAACAATAGCTTTAGAGTTGGTAAAAGATTTCGAGAAGTTAAAGCAGTCGGCGTTTCAAGACACACTAGGCTGGGCTTATGCAAAGTCGGGTAATAATTTGAAAGCGATAGAACTACTAAAACCGGTCGTAGACAAATTGCCTAAAACTGCAGTATTCAGATATCACCTTGGTTATGCGCTATATGCGATGGGTGATAAAGCAGCAGCCAAGTCTCATCTTGAAATTGCTGTTTCAAGTGAACAGATGTTTCTAGGTAAAGATAAAGCAGCAGAGCTTTTACAGTCAATTTAAGTATCACTGCTGTCCCGTTAACTCTAAATAAGAAGGCCTGAAATTTCTCTAAATTTGTTACAATGAATTTACCACAACACATTGAACAATAAGGAAAAATCAGGCCATGTCACATAATAACACTGTCTTTTCAAAATGACTAAAATTGATATCGAGACATGAATTTGAAACACTGGAAAAACAACATCACTCGGGGCTGTTCTTTCAGAACAGCATCGCGTTGGTCTCAATTTGTGATCATGATGATGGCACAATTATCATCACGAAATAGCTTACGGGGTATCGTTGATAATGTATCTGCTCAAGCGCATCGTCTTTATCATCTAGGGAGCACAAAACTGTCTCCTTCCAATTTATCACGCATTAATGATGACAAGTCATACGCCTTGTATATTGAGTTTACGGGAGCCATTACCGCCAAAAAATGCCCCGTTCAGCTACGTCACATTAGCTACCGTGATGCCGTTACAGTGAAGCGCTATATATTTTTAACAAACAATTTTAAGCTTGCCGCTAAAATGATTGCGGACATATACAAAGCCAGATGGCAGGTTGAATTATTTTTTAAATGGATAAAACAAAATCTCAAAATTAAGTCATTTGTCGGGACGAGTAAAAATACCATGTTGACTCAAACTGGATTGCGCTGTGTGTCTATTTGCTAATTGCATTTATTAAGTTCCAGCCAAAACTGAAACGAAGTATGCGTATGCAGCAGATATTGCGTTTACTACCCCTTAACCTGTTTGAGAAACGAGAGTTGATGGCTTTGCTGAGAGGCGATCCTGCAACCAATAGATCACTCAACATTAATCAAATGGTATTGTTGTGAAGTTAACGGAACAGCAGTGTTTAAGTATATAAGCTGATTATTGTAGAGTATGAAATTACAAGTATGCAGAGATATACCCATTTCTAAGTTCTATAATCAGTTATTAGGCTTGTATAGACCATGGGGCTTCTTAGGTACAAAGGTATCGATTCAGTGTTTGATACTATGTTCACATGAAGAGGTTCCAACTAAATATATCTAACGTGGTAATGGTATAAAAGTGGTAGTTAAACCATTAAAATAATGAGATGTATTAACCCCAATTACTATTTTTAATATGGATACACAGATTATTTAATGATTGTTGAAATCATCAGTTTTGGCATTTCAACCACCCTTTTTCTAATTTTAGGGCTGGTGATGCTTACCGGGCAACGCGATAATCTGCCCAAAATTATGTTAGCTGTAGCTGCGCTTGTCAGTGCCGTTTGGTCCAGTTCCGTAACTTATCAGGCATATTATGGTGGGTTATTAAGTTTCACGCTCCTTCTCGAATTGCTTCGGTCTCTCGCCTGGTTTGCCTTTCTGCTTGTCATGCTGCGAACGGCATATAATAGCACTGATCAAGTTAACAGAAATTTCAAAATGACGTTTGCGGGCTTTAGTGTATTCATTGTTGGTTTGATGATGTTGGCCATGTATCGCATTTCGGGAGGTTCATTATTTGAGTTTATTGCGGGTAATGACGTTTTAGTTGGTCATTTACTAATATCAATCGGCGGTATTGTTATTATCGAGCAGTTGTATCGTAACACCTCTGAAGAGCATCGCTGGGCACTAAAATATCTCTGGATTGCTATTGGTGCGATGTTTGCCTATGACTTCTACCTATATTCAGATGCATTTTTATTTCAGCGTATTGATAATGAGTTATGGAATGCGCGGGGCTTTATTCACGCAATGGTAGTGCCATTAATTGGTATAGCAATAAAAAGAGAGATGCAGTGGTCTCTAGGTGAAGAATCTATTGATATATTTTTATCCAGGCGTATTGTTTTTCACACAACTACGTTATTAGCCTCTGGTATATATTTAATATTTATAGGCTTTGGTGGTTTTTATGTGAGAGAAATGGGCGGTGGCTGGGGAGTCGTTGCACAAGCAACGTTTCTATTCGCGTCCATTCTTGGGTTAGTTATTTTACTTTTTTCAGGTAAAGTAAGGTCCAGAATGAAGGTAATGATCGATAAACATTTCTTTCATTATAAGTATGACTACCGTGAAGAATGGTTAAGAATAATTCGTACATTATCTATACAGGAAGATGGTAAAAGCTTACATATAAGAGCTATTCGTTCACTGGCACAAATTATTGATAGCCCAGGTGGTTTGTTGGTAATGGAAAGAGATAACGGTTGCTTTGAATCAGATGAGCGTTGGAACTATGAGCCTATAAATGTACGTGAACCTACAAACTCAACGCTTAATCGTTTCCTCTCTGATCATCAATTTGTAATTAGCCTTGATGAGTATAATGAAGACCCAGATATGTATACTCGACTAGGACCATTAGATATTCCAAATTGGTTATCAAGTAATAAAGATGCCTGGCTAGTTGTACCATTAATGTTACAAGATCATTTAATGGGGTATGTGGTGTTATTGCGTTCACCAGCCCATAAGCGTTATTTTAATTGGGAAGATAGTGACCTGCTTAAAACAGCTGGACGCCAAGCGGCAAGTCATTTGTCTCAATATGAATCTGCCCAGGCCTTAGTGAGTGCAAAGCGTTTTGAAGAGGTTAATCGCCTATCTGCTTTTATTGTGCATGATATTAAAAATATGATTGGGCAGTTGTCGATGGTTGTTTCTAACGCAGCCAAGCACAAAAATAATCCAATGTTTATAGATGATGCAATTATTACCGTTGAAAATTCTGTTAATAAAATGAATAAATTACTCGTGCGTTTGCGTGGAGAGGATGAAGTAGAAAAAGAGGCGTCATTTAGTTTATGTGAATTGCTTGAAGAGAGTATTCGTAACTGTACTAAGGCGGGTGTTTTACCTATACCTGTACTGAATTGTCGTAATGAAAAAATAATGGTTATAGCCGATGTAGATCGTATGTCAGTAAATATTGCACATATTATTCAAAATGCACAGGATGCAACTGATGATGCGGGCAGCATTACTGTAAATTTACGAAAAGAGGATAAACATGCCATTATTGAGATAGTTGATACGGGTGAAGGCATGAGCGAAAAATTTATTCATGATAAATTGTTTCAGCCATTTGAGTCTACAAAAGGTACTATGGGTATAGGCGTGTTTCAAGTGAGAGAGTATATACACAAGCTTGGTGGTCAACTTGATGTGGAAAGTGAAGTAGGTGTCGGTAGTCTTTTTCGCTTGTATATCCCGCTGAATGAATCATCAACTAACTTGGCTCAGGTGGTTAATTTAAATGAACACGAAAAGCGTAACCATGATGTCTAATCCAAAACTACTTATTGTTGATGATGATGAAGGTATCCGTACCCAGCTAAAATGGGGTATAGAAGGTTTCGATATTATAACGGCAGACTCTCGAGAAAAAGCTATTGAGCAGTTTGAGGCGCATCATCCACAATTAGTTACTCTCGATTTAGGCTTACCGCCAGATGTCGATGGAACCAGTGAAGGCTTTGCAATATTGTCGGCGATTTTAGAGCGTGAGCCCTCAACTACGGTTGTGGTTATTTCGGCTTCAGATAAAGATGTGAACTCTGTAAAAGCAGTTGAGCGAGGTGCATTTGAGTTTTATGCCAAACCAGTCGATATTGAGAATCTACAAAAAGTTTTAGATAGGGCTTATTTATCGATAGAAACAGAGTGATTTTGGTAGATTAGCTTAATAAGTAGATTCTAATAATGCTTGTCTGATTAAAAAGCTCTTACATCAAGCCGTCGTAATGAGCTATCCATTTATTTTTGAATCTATAAATTATTTTTTTTGATGACTAAAAAATAGTAAAATATTCCGACATTTCAGTCTTGCTTAGCAGATTTTTCTGGTGCAGAATCTGTAACTCACATAAAAATTACTATAGATAAATAAATGGAAAGTAATAAAAAAATTCTAGTGGTTGAAGATGATCCCGGTTTACAAACCCAGATGAAATGGAATTTCGAAGATTTTGAAGTCTTTATTGCCGGCGATAGAGGGACTGCAATAAAAACCTTGCTTAAAGAAAAGCCTCCCGTTGTTACTGTTGATCTGGGTTTACCCCCAGATCCAGATGGCACAACTGAAGGGCTGGCAACAGTAGAGGATATTTTATCCTGTGCGCCCAATACTAAAGTGATCGTTGTTAGTGGTAATGCTGACCGAAAAAATGCTGTAAAAGCGGTTGCTTCTGGAGCCTATGATTTTTATCAAAAGCCCATCGATTCAGTGCTGCTTAATCAAATTGTGACGCGTGCGTATCATGTGTTTGAGCTAGAAGAAGAAAATCATAGGCTAATCATGGAGCATATTGATGTTCCTATGGAAGGCATGATTACTAGCAGCCCTCAAATGCAGACGGTGTGCCAGCGTGTCGAAAAAGTAGCACCATCAGATGCTACAGTTCTTTTATTAGGTAATAGTGGGACAGGTAAGGAAGTGTGTGCGCGTGCTCTGCATGGGAAAAATCCTCATATCACGGGCCGATTTGTGGCAATTAACTGTGCTGCCATACCTGAGAATCTGCTGGAAAGTGAGCTATTCGGATATGAAAAAGGTGCATTTACCGGTGCTACTAAAACTTCACCCGGTAAAATTGAATACGCGGAAGGCGGTACGCTTTTTTTAGATGAAATGGGCGAACTCCCTTTCCCATTACAGGCAAAGCTACTTCGCTTTTTACAAGAGCGAGTAGTAGAGCGTATAGGTGGGCGTGAAGAGATACCTGTTAATGTCCGTGTTATATGTGCAACCCATCAAAATCTTGAAGAAAAAATTAAGTTAGGCGAGTTCCGTGAGGATCTTTACTATCGCATTAATGAAATACCCATCAATATTCCTCCTCTTAAAGATAGGGACGGGGATGTGTTATTACTGGCTAAGTCTTTTTTTGAGCAAATGAAAAAAGAACAGGGCAAGTCTCTAAAAGGCTTTACCACTGATGCATTAAAATCCATGGAGTCACATGATTGGCCAGGTAATGTGAGAGAGTTGAAAAATAGAATAAAACGCGCTGTGATAATGGCTGATGGTAAACAAATAACAGCTGTTGATTTAGAATTAAAAGTATCAAACGAATCAAGCGGCATTGAATCATTTAATTTGCGAGAGGTACGTGAGGCAGCTGAGCGTAAGGTAATTGCTGGAGCATTGAGTACTACTAATGGCAAGGTTTCACCTGCAGCAGAGTTGTTGGGAGTTAGTCGGCCTACATTATATGATTTAATGCAAAAGCTAGGTATTAAGTCTTAATGTTGAAATGGTAGATTTAATTAGCTTTATAAACAGCTGAACATACGCAGTAATGTAATATGCTCATTTTTTGTAGTAAATTATCGAGACTTAAATTACTTTATTTTTTTGTTAAGTAGGGCGTTAGTTTTTAATTTGAAAGAGGTGCAGTTACAAGGTTATGGACAGTCAAGAAGATCGTTACTCAGTATTTCCATACAAAAAATTGACAGATGCTTTTATGGCTGAGATAAATCAATTTATATATGTGAGCTCTTTGCCCTCTTTTCAAAATATTCTTAAGCGTATGTCTGAATATCCCAAATACTTAAGTTCACTAAAAAAACAACGATCACCTCTATTGCCTATATTAGAAGCAAGTAAAAATACTCGAATTATTGATCGAACAAACATGTTTCCTTTGTTAACGGATCCGATATACACAGCTCAAGTTGTTGCATGTTGTCAAATGCTGATGGATGTTCGATTGCCTGCTAATCAGTTGCATCCAGAAGCGCTAAAGCAGTTGGCTAAACAAACAATGCCTTCTGAAAATGACATGACAGATGCGGAGTCTATAAGGCGGGCAGAAATTCTGGCGTCTATGGATGCTGTGCGTACAATGCATATTTTAAGAGCTTTAGGGCTTGTAACTAGAATGCCAGAAAAAATGCAGCAAATATCACTCGGTGCTGGATCAGGTAGAAACGATATAGACTCTATTCATCGTATGCCAGATATAAAGTTAGATAATGTTAATAAGCAAGAGTTTGTTACCTTTAAAATTAAACAAAACACCGCTGCTGATATTATTTTGGTTGATGCCGATCCTTTGCAAAAAGACCACTATGAGAAATTGAATAAAAATAAACAAACCTCAATAACGGCTTACAATGCCGACACAAATGAAGTGCTCAAGCAATTATCACATGAAAAAATATGTAAGCGAAATTTCGTGGCCTTATTACGCATGGAGCATCGAATGATTCCTGATGTTGAAGCGTTTCTTCATCATTTATCAGGAGTGATTGATAACGACTGTGATTTTTTACTATCAATTGGCTCTGGCGATTCTATTGAAGATTTTGAAGGACGAATTAACAAAGTAAAGGAGTTTTATGACTTATTTGAAAAAGCAAAACTAAACCCTGTGATTATTAAGTTGCATAACCCTGGTTCACTGGATGAGCAGTGGGGCTCTTTAGCCTTTGGTCATCCTAGTTTGGCGAGTTATCAAATTCTATATTGCAAAATTAATAAAAAGGCGATAGTTAAAGATTTTTCTTAAATAATTTTTAGAAAAGAGGGTTAATGATGTCTATTTTTTCTTAATATGCGGATAAAATAATGGTGTCATTTTTACATTGTAGCAGGGCTATATCCTCGATTTAGTCTGATTAAATCAACCAAAGGCTATCTGCATAGGTTGGTAGAATTTATCAAGTTTGAAGCTATTATTTCTTATTAATTCTCTTTCGAGTATTAATTATGCAGCTTTACGACGACGCGCAACACCTGCAAGACCAACTAGGCCTGAACCGAACAACCAAACTGCTGCTGGAACTGGAACAGCTGCTACAGTAGTATCTGTGAAAGAAACACTCCAAACTTCTGTGTAAGGTGTGTTAACAAATGCACCCCATGCTGAACCGATATTGCCAGAACTTACGATAGTAGCATTTAAGCCAGCATCAAGAGTTGCACCAGCAACAGTGTCGTTAGCAACCCATGTATCAGCAACTGTGTCTGCATCTGTATCAATAAATGCTTGGTTAGTCATTGAGCCAGATGTGAAGCCAACGTAGCCAGCAGCTGCATTAGGAGAAACATCATCAATGTTCCATGCAGGTGAGCCAATATAAGGATGTAACTGCATGGATGCAGCTCGCCCAGTAAGTGTATATGAAATATTACCAGCTGCGTCAACGCTACCAGCGCCACCAATATTAGTCATTGTGAATAAGCCACCAGGTGTGCCAGTGTAAAACATATCAGTTGCAGAAGTGACTGAGAAGTTAACGCCACCAGCGCCATCATCTGTCGTAATAATACTGATCACTGCACCCGCTGATACGTTGGGGGTATTTAATTCAGTACAGTTACCAAACGTAAAGCATGAACCAGAAGTGTTAATGTTCATATCGTAAGTTGAGCCAGCTGTAAGTGTCGCGGCTTGGGTTGATAGAGTAGTGGACAGTAGAGCTAGTGCAATAATTGATTTCTTCATAGTATTAACCTTCCATTTATATTAACTATTAGATAAAAGTAGAATAAAAAAAGGGAGCCAATGGCTCCCTTTTTTATTAATTCTCTTTCGAGTATTAATTATGCAGTTTTACGACGACGCGCAACGCCTGCAAGACCTACTAGGCCTGAACCGAACAACCAAACTGCTGCAGGAACTGGAACAGCTGATGGTGTAGTGTCTGTAAAAGAAACACTCCAAACTTCTGTATAAGGCGTGTTAGCAAATGACTGCCAAGCTGAACCGATAGTACCAGCACTTACGATAGTAGCATTTAAGCCAGCATCAAGAGTTGCACCAGCAACAGTGTCGCCAGCAACCCATGTGTCTGCTACTGAATCAGCGTCTGTATCGACGAATGCCTGGTTAGTCATAGAACCAGATGTGAAGCCAACGTAGCCAGGTGCTTGATTAGGAGAAACATTATCAATGTTCCATGCAGGTGTGCCTAGGTATGCGAAAAATTGAGCAGAACCAAGACGACCTGTAGGTGTGTAAGAAATGTTACCAGCTGCGTCAACGCTACCAGTGCCACCAATGTTAGTCATTGTGAATAAGCCACCAGGTGTGCCAGTGTAAGTCATATCAGTTGCAGAAGTTACTGAGAAGTTAACGCCACCAGCGCCATCATCAGTAGTAGCGATGCTAATTACAGCGCCCGCAGCTACGTTGTCAACAAGAGTAGTACAGTCGCCGAATGCGAAGCATGAACCCGTAGTGTTGATAGACATGTCATAAGTTGAACCAGCTGTAAGTGTAGCGGCTTGTGAAGTAGCTGATACAGCCATTAATGCTAAAGCAATTGCAGTTTTTTTCATATTGTTAAACTCCAGATTTATAATTTATTTGTTTTCATTTGCATATTTTGCAGAAATATTACAATGCAGTGTGTGTGCCAGTGTTAATATTTTTAATAAAATCAGTAAGATATGTTTTAGTTATTGATTTGCTTGGTAGGTCTGTCTAATTATTGTTAAGTATTTCGACATAATTGGCAGGTATTTATAGTTTTCCAGTAAGGATATTAAATAAAATTTTATTTATAGGTGAAATATCTAATAATAACAATCGTTTACAGGGTTGTTGTTTGTAAGAATTACCGACAGCTGTATTTATTTGACGTATTACTGGGCGACAGGTGACAATCATGAGTAACACGATAAGGGGGAGGTATAGTGGGGCATTTGCATACTTATTTGTTTTTACGGACTTACTAACTATATGCGCCTGTGTTTTGTAAGTCTATCGCCTTAAGTTATAACTTGATAAGTTAAGTCTAAGTGATTCAGTTTGTGCTGAGAGGGAAACACATGCTTATTTTGTTAAATAATATATCACTGCTATTCCGTTAACTTTCACAACAATACCATTTGATTAATATTGAGTGATCTATTGGTTGCAGGATCGCCTCTCAGCAAAGCTATCAACTCTCGTTTCTCAAGCAGGTTAAGGGGTAGTAAACGCAATATCTGCTGCATACTTCGTTTCAGTTTTGGCTGGAACTTGATAAATGCAATTAGCAAATAGACACACAGCGCAATCCAGATTTGAGTCAACATGGCATTTTTACTCGTCCCGACAAATGACTTAATTTTGAGATTTTGTTTTATCCATTTAAAAAATAATTCAACCTGCCATCTGGCTTTGTATAAGAATCGTGGATATCGAATGTACTTTATATTTTGTGTTTACTCTGACGATGACTATGTTATAAGCGTGAGATTCTTTGTTGAATATTAAACAACTAATATTAACTTTAACTCGAATGCTAACTTGACAACTATCAGCAGGCTGTATTTAATCTGAGTTTCATTTTAGAAAATTTAATTCAGAAATGTATTTGTTTTTTGAATAAAAAGATAATAAAAACCTTTAGTTAGATGTTTATTATAATATTGATGTTTATTTGTGTTGGGCTATTTCTGGTTCTAGTTCGGGGCAAAAAATATAATAAATAAAGTATTCAACTTTAAAATTAAATACTTTAATTAAAATTTATTAATATATTTTCAATAGTTATTACTGGCTAAAATAAATTTAAAGTTAAAAACTGATGATGGTATAAATTACAATGAAAACACCACAGAAAAAATTACTGGCAGCGTCAATAGTCTTAGGTTTAGCACTACCTTCTGTTGCAGGTGCAACAAATGGATATTTTTTAATTGGTTACGGTACAAAGGCACGTGGTATGGCTGGAGCAGGCGTCGCTTATGCACAAGATGGTTTAGCAGCTGCCTATAATCCAGCCGGTATGATAGGCCTTAGTGATCGCTTTGATATTGGCGGTGATCTTTTTATGCCTAAGCGGTCTGTATATCATAATAGTGCTGCATTGCCTGCAGATGCAAAAAGTAAGGGTGATTTTTATCCCATTCCTGCAATGGGTGGAATCATGAAATACAATGAAGATATAACTTTGGGATTTGCCGTCGTGGGTGCTGGCCTGGGTACGGATTACGATCAAAAGGTTTCGGTAGATCAACCAAGTAATTTGTTTAATTTTAATGGTAACTCATCAGGTCAGGCCGGTGTCAGGCTTTATCAGATGCAAATGTTACCGAGTATAGCGTACAAAATTAGTGAAAAATATTCAGTTGGTGCTTCATTAGCAGTAGCAATACAGACTTTTAGGTCAGAAGGTATTCAATCATTTCAAAGTGATGTTCTTGGCTATACTGCGGGTGAAGGTGGTACTTCTAATGAAGGCTGGGATTGGTCATATGGTGGCGGCATTCGAATAGGCTGGTTGGGTAAATATATGGACGGTGATCTTAAGTTAGGAGCTAACTACTCATCTAGAGTTTATATGTCTCGATTCAGAGAGTATAAAAATTTATTTGCGGAACAAGGTGATTTTGATATTCCACCTACAACTACTGTTGGTTTTGCATATAAAGCAACATCAGATATAAATGTGGTTCTCGATGTGCAATATGTTCAATATGAAGACATTGCTTCTATCGCTAATAAGGGGCCAGTTAATTCAGACCCAAGTAGTTTCTTTCCGGAAAACACAGGCGTTTTAGGATTAGATAATGGTATGGGCTTCGGCTGGGTAAATCAAACTACTTATAAGTTGGGTATGGATTTTGCCTATAGCGAAAAGCTTGTTTTGCGAGCCGGCTTAAACTACGGCGAATCACCGATACCAGATGATCAAATTTTATTTAACATGCTAGCACCTGCAACGGTTGAGCGTCAAATTACATTCGGTGCCACTTACAAATATGCTGAAGACATTGAGCTTAGTATGAATTACATGCATGCCTTTAAAGAAACCATTACAGGTAAAACTGTATTTTATCCTGATGGTATAGATAATTTTGAAGACTTAACAGAAGATAATGCTGCAATTTCAATGTCACAAAATGCGATTGGATTTGGCCTAGGTCTTAAATTTTAATTGAATTGAAAAATATTTATTTAAATATCATTTGTGGTGATTTTAACTGAAAATGGTATCAGGAGCAGAAAAAGATATGTCAACAAAAATTATTAGAACAGTAAAAAATGTCACGCTTAGTGCCGCGTTAGCAATGGTGCTTAATACACCTTGCAGTGCAGCCCTGTTTACAATTACGGGTACATTTCAAATGTTTGGTGCTACCGGAGATTCGTTAAAAGCTCCAGATACCAATGTTACAGGTACCTTTGATGATTCTGATCCAAACTCAATGGTTATCATGTCGCCAGAAGTTTTTTTTGGATTTAATTGGTTCGCTCATAATGTGCAAATAACAAATACACCAGGAGCCATTTCAGTAGAAACTTGTCCTGTTCCAGCTGATGGTTCTGTTGTGCCTGATTTAGTAACCCTTGGTATAGTACCCTGTACCCCGCCTTTACCTATGGCTATGACGATTGGTCCTAATCAATGGGGTGTGCATATGTTATTTAATTGGAATACGTCTGCTAATATCGATGTACTTAATGTATGGGATGTGGAGAACTTACCCAATGGCTCTATTAGATTAACCTCTATAGATTACGATGGAGACGGTATTCGCGCGGGTGGTATGCAAGATGGTGCCTTTCAGTTTCATAATGCAAATTTTGATTTGTTGTTATCGCCAGCATTCTTAATTCCTATAACAGTGACACAAGATGGTGGTGGCTCGCCTGTTCTACTTGATCCGGCTTCTAGTGTTGCTGGTGTAACGTTTGATGCAACCGTACCAGATGCAACGGTTTATGATTGGTCCGCATCAGATGCTGCTTTACTAGCTGCTGCAACAAGTGGTACTAATAGTGCTGCTTTTTCAATTGATCAAACCGATGTCAGCCTAACACCGGGTGCATCTTACACCTTAAGGGTATCAGTAACAAAAGACACAAATACTCCAGCTACACCTGGTGACCCAAATGACGATGCAACCTCAAGTGCTTTTAAAGTAATTAAAGTCGCTGATTTTGTTTTATCAGCTGCAGACACTGATGCAGACAGCATACAAGATAATGTCGAGGGTTTTGTTGATGATGATGGTGATAATATTCCTGAATATCTCGATATTAGTGATGTAACAACATTAATTCCTGTTCAGGTATCAGATGCTAACTTAGGTGAAATGGCTTCTAGCGAGGGTATTATATCTATGGCTGGATTAAGTCTTGATGAAGCAATTAAAGAACTAACACCAAGTAGTAATAAATTTGGTACATCGATAACGATTCCTGTTATTGGTAGTAATGATCAACAAATGATGGCTTCTTGCATTGGCGGTTGTTTTAGCTTTGCGATTAAAAGTTTAAGCACATCCTCAGTGAATGTGGTTATCCCTTTAGCAGCAGATATTCCAGTGCATCCCATTTTGCGCAAAGTCAGTGCTTCGAACTGGAGTGGCTTTCAAAGGAATAGCGATGATAAAGTGGCCTCAGCGGCAGCAATTTCAAATACCCCAATTACTTGCCCAGCACCAGGAAGCTCAAGTTATGTAAACGGCTTAATTCCGGGGTATCGTTGTGTGCAAATGACCATTACCGATGGCGGTGGAAATGATACTGACGGAGTAGTTAATAATGCAATTGGAGATCTAACGGTAGGTGTTGCGAAAATCAACCTATCGGCACCTTTCACCAAGGGCGCTGGTAGTTTCTCCTGGTTGTTATTGCTAGTGCCGGCAATGTTAATGTTTAGTGCTAGGCGTAAAGCATAAATAAGTTTACTTATTATTAGAAATAAAATGGCACCAGGTTAATGGCACTTGCGTGGTAAGTGTCACGATAAGCAAGTTAATAAATAGTTACAAATATTTATTGTGGTGAAGTATATATCACCCGATGAAAATTAATTTTTGGAGTTGCACAACATGAAAAAAACAGCACTAGCCGCAGCGCTGCTTATAGCATCCAGTACATCACAGGCAGCGACACTCTCACCTAATTCAGCATATAGTATGTCTATTAATACTACAGGGTCTTGTTTCGCTTTTGGTGACTGTACTACCCTTGTTGATAATGTATCTGCAGGTGCAGTTATTAATATTACGACTACTGATGATAGTGCAGGCGGTGTAAATTTCAGCGTTACCTCTGCAACTAACTTGTTTTATGAGAATACACCAGGTGGTTTATTCACAATGACTGGCATTGGTGGTACTGGTAGTGTAGATGCTGCAGGTAATGTTACTTATACGCCGACAGGCCGACTGGGTGCTGCAGAATTTTTTGCCTATCTTGGTACACCAGCTTGGAACATTGATGATTCTTCCCCTAATGCTGCACCAGGTTATGTTAATCTTACATCTGGTACTATGACAAACCTTGCATTTATTGATACTGATGGCGATACAGTAGCTGATACATGGATTACTAACGACACATTAACAGGTGCGACTTTAGATGCTGGCTTAAATGCGACTATTGTAAGCGTTGCAAATATAGGTTCAGGCTGGGGCTCATTCGTTAATACACCTTATTCAGAAGTCTGGTCAGTAACTTTTGCACTGACTAATAGCAGTCCAATTGCAAATAACGACAGCGTTAATGTTGATCAAAGTACTACTGATAATATAATTAGTGTTTTTGCTAATAATGGTAATGGTATAGATGAAGATCCAGCACCTAATGCGACAACAATATCTATATCAAGTGTAGGAACACCTTCGAATGGTGGCACGGCATCAATTAGTGGTGATACTATTCTATATTCTCCACCAGCAAGTTTAGGCGTATCATCGGATAGCTTTACTTATACTATTACAGATGGAACATTTTCTTCGACAGCAACTGTTTCAGTAACTATCAATGATATTACACCGCCAGCGATTACCTTAATTGGTACTGACCCATTCCCTATTGCACAAAATGCTACTTATACTGAGCCAGGTGCAAATTGTACTGATAATTTTGATGCAACAAAGCCTGCAATTGTAGCTGGCGATACTGTTAATACGGCAATTGCAGCAACGTATGTAGTCACTTATAACTGCTCAGATACTGCAGGGTTAGATGCAACGCAGGTAACGCGAGATGTAGTTGTGTCTGCAAATAACCTTCCACCTGTTATTACTGTAAATGGTGCAGATCCGCTTGAGCTAACAGTTACCCCAGGAAATGCAGATAGTTATACGCAAGTTATTGCTAATTCAGATGTAAGTTGTGCTGATGACCGAGATACGCCAATATTAACGAATAACGCCCTTGTACAAGTTGATACTTCAACTTTATCAACATCAATCGTTACATATAGCTGTATTGATCTTGATTCACCTGCATTGACTGCAGACACTGTAAACCGTACTGTTAATGTGATTGATAACGTTGCACCTGTTGTTACAGCTAATGGAACTAACACAACTAATGTTGTTGTTGGTAATGCATATGTAGAGCAGGGTGCAGCTTGTTCAGATAATTTTGATATAAGCCCAGCGCTGTTTATTTCTCCAGCAGAAAATACCGTTGATACGTCTGCAATAGGTATTACAACAACGATCACTTATACATGCACAGATGCATCAGGTAATACAGATGTTGCAACTATTGATGTTGTTACTATTTCTACTGGTCCGCTTATAACGCTTAATGGAGTAGATCCCGTAACATTATTCTTGGGTCAAGCTTATGTAGAAGAAGATGCTGTTTGTAGTGATGATGTAGATGTTGATTCTATAGCATTGATATCAGGTGATACAGTTAACACATCTGTGCCAGGTGTTTACACTGTTCGTTATAATTGTTCTGATTCAGATGGTAATAATGCAACCGAAGTTACACGGACAGTTAATGTTGTAGCAGATGCTGAAGCACCAGTAATTACGCTAAATGATGAGGCTGTAATTAACTTGAAACTCGGGTTTACATACTTTGAACAAGGCGCGGTTTGTAGTGATAACCTTGATGCAGATAAATCGGCCGATATTTCTGGCGATACAATTACGACAGATGCAGTAGCAACCTTTAATGTTCTTTATAATTGTGCTGATGTTGCGGGAAATAATGCAGTTGAAGTTGTTCGCACAGTGAATGTTTTTAAGGATGAACCTGTCGTAGCAACGAATAGTGACGATGAAAAACTATCAGGCTCTGTAAGCTGGTTGTCATTGACTGGACTTATTAGTCTAATATTATTGGCCAGAAGGAAAAACAGTATTAATCAAAGCTAGGGATCATATGTATACTAAATAAGTAAAAATTCAAAAAGCACAGCCTAAGGTTGTGCTTTTTGGTTTATTGTAATTGAAATGAGAACCGGTGAATTTTTATTTTTAAATAATGTACACGTAAATTTTTTGTCTATCGTGTCTCGTAAGAGTTTATTGTTATGAAGATATCTTTCTATGTATTGTTAAGCGTCCTTTTTTTGCAAGGTTGTGCAGCCGTAAATACATTTCCCACGATAGCCCGTGCTGGAGATACAGTATCGTTGTTAATTGGTGGTAGTGAAGATGCCAGGAAGAATACAACGACTATTGTTTTAACAGATTCAAATAATAATGTTTGGGACTTAAATGCTCTTGGTGCTATTCGTTCAGTTTTTAGTGTTAGACCTGATGGTCGATCAGAAGGTTTGCATTATTCATCTTTTCTTGAGCTTAATACACCATGGGCATTTGGTCATGAGCCTATACAAACAGTGGCTGTTGTAAATATACCTATAGGCACAGCACCGGGTATGGCTACATTAGAGCTTTCTACTAATACAACTGATAATAGTTCTGCTGCACCGCTGCTTTTTACCATTAATATTGAAATTATCCCTGGTGCAGGTACTGCTGATAATTTTTTATTTAAACATGTTATTAATGGAGAGTCAGCAACAAATTTCACCCGCGTTGAACCGTTGCCACAAGCAAAAATTAGTTTTGGTTTTGGGCAGATAATAGGTGCCGCTTCTATTGTCGTTGACTTTGATGAGACAATAATAAATCCTGATACTATAACAGTATACGTGCCACAGTCTACCGTGCGTGATCAGGTGACAAATACATTTGATAAAATTCAGCGAATGGTCAACTGGAGACAGGATGGTGATTTTCTTTATATCGATGTTATTGCGCCACAAGGAATCGATTCTAGTTATCTTAACTTATATGTGCTACATCCCAGAGGGCTTTCCGGTATACCAGATTTTAATTTGATATCAACAAATACATATGATGTTAATGGTGATCTATTATCATTAATGCCTGTATTTGAATATATTCCATAATTTTTAAAAATTAATTAGTTAAAAGTAATATTATGCCAAAAAAAATAATGCTCATAGGTTTATCTGCTGTGTTGCTTTCGCTAATAATATTGGTTTTTTTTTCTGTTTCTATAAATACTAATAAACAAGAAGTAACGGTGATTTCTGATTTAAAAAAGAAGGGACGTGAAGGTGCAACGGGTGAGCTCGTTGAAGGCGCTAACTTAATATCAGATAAGCTGTCATTAGAGCGGAAGAAAAAAGAAGTATCGGTAAATGTTACAAATAAACTGGAACCTGAAATACAGAATGAGCTTAATAATTTAATAAATACATCATCTGAAGGGCTTAAGGAAGTTAAAACAGAGGATGGTGTTATGGTCGATCTGGGAAATCACTTTCGCACTGCACCGGTTGCAAAATTTGATGAGAGTGGTGAGGTGGTTGTGCAAGATTATGTAAGTCCACCATTTGAATAATATGATTATGAAAGATGTTCTAAAAAAAATTGGTTTATTACTCATTGCTGTATTATATATGCCAGTTTCGAGTGCAACACAAATTACAATTGTTAATCTTGATGGCGCAAGTGAAGGTTTTAATGATAATACGGTTGTTGTACCTGTTGGTGGAAACACGGGAGTAACAATTGGTGAGCAACGATTACAGGTATTTAAATTTGCGGCTAAAATTTGGGGGTCGATTGTTAATAGTGAAATTGAAATTCGAGTTGAAGCAAATTTTGATCCATTAACTTGTACATCGGCTACAGCAGTGCTGGGGGCAGCAGGAACTGCAGCTGTATTTAGAGATTTTACTAGAGTGCCTGTTCGTAATACTTGGTATCCAGTGGCATTGGCTAATAGTATCGCAAGAAAAGACTTATCTTCTCTACCTGATGTAAGAGCAACCTTTAATAGTAGTTTAGATAACAATAATAACTGTTTGAATAATACTAATTGGTATTATGGATTAGATGCTAATAAACCAGCGTTTAGCGTTGACTTATTGTCTGTAGTTATGCATGAAATTGGGCATGGTTTAGGCTTTCAAACATTTTATAATACGACAACAGGTGAAAAATTTTCCGGTCTTAATGACGTATTTATGTTGAATCTGGAAGATCATAGTTTAGGTTTATTATGGAGTCAGCTAACTGATTCTCAGAGGTTAAATAGTTCAACAGATACAGCGGATTTACATTGGATTGGATCGAGTGTTAACAGTGAAATTTCGGCTTTTACCAGTGGTGTAAATCAAGGGCATATCAGACAGTATGCGCCGGATTCACTTATTGCGGGTTCATCAGTTTCTCATTTTGATTCGGCACTATTCCCTGATGAATTGATGGAGCCATCGATTAATAGTACATTAGAAGGACCCGGTCTTGCCGTTCAGCTTATGCAGGATATTGGCTGGGGTGTTTTTCAATCTTTTACACCAGTAATCGGTGCGATTAGCGATCAGTCAATTTCAGGTGTTTCTTCGCAATTAGAATTTGCTGTTCGAGACGTGGATACCGATTCATCTAGATTAAGCTTTAGCTTCATATCGTCTAATACTAATTTGATTAATGCATCAGGTTTGACAATAACAGGTACAGGACTTGGTCGTACATTGAGTCTAACTCCTAATGTAGGTGTGGCAGGTACATCTACAATTACTTTAAATGTCTCTGATGGTATAAATTCTTCTTCAGAAGTTTTTCAGTTAACGGTTACAAATACACCTCCAGAAATAGTTATAAATACGCCTGTTAATGGAGCGAATTTTGTTTTGACTGATAATGTGATTTTTCAGGCAACTGCTCTCGATGTGGAAGATGGCGATTTGTCTTCGAGTATTCAATGGAGTTCATCTATTGATGGTGTGATAGGTGTGGCGTCTCAATTGAGCGTTTCTTTATCGGCAGGACCACATTCTATTACAGCAAGCGTAACGGATAGTGCTGGAGTAGTGTCAAATGCTAGCATTCTAGTTAATGTCTATGGTGATTCAGATGCCGATGGAATGAATGATCTTTGGGAGTTAACCAATTTCTTGACTCTTAATCGTGATGGTACAGGTGATTTTGATGGTGATGGAATAAATGATCTCGATGAGTATTTAATTTCAGTCACTACGCCAGATGGTGATTTAAATGGTGATGGAATCATAAATGTACTCGACATGTTAATTGCTCAAAGAATTATTAACGGTGAATTGCTAATTACTCCTTTACAGTTAGCGCATGGTGATGTGGCTCCTCTTATTGGTGGTATACCCTCACCTGATGGCGCATTTAATATTGCAGATATGCTTCTGATTACAAGAAAAGCAGTAGGTGAAGTTGTTTACTAGAATATATTGAAATTAAATTTTGGTAAAAATTATCGTTGAGATGATAATTTTTTTTAGCTCTTATCAAGGGTTATATTATTTTTAATAAATAGTTTAAATCTATGTTCGTATACGCTAGCTGAAATCATGCGCTGGCAAAGGCTATTCATGTCTTGTTTTTAAATTATCTATATTAAGTGTCGATTTTCTATACAAAAAAATATCGATTAGCTTGTTGATTTTAAATAAAATTCTTATAAATCAAAAGGATAGGTGTCTGGCATATAATTTTCCTTCTTTTATGGCTAAGTGTAAAAAGGATATTACCAATGAATAAATTTATAATATTTGTTTCACTTATTTTAGCCCACTCTATTGCTCAAACTTCTGCATCTGGTTCGGCAATGATTGTTAGTGTTAGTGAGGTAGGCTTAGCTTGGGGTTTTAAGCCTGGTACTTCATATACTGAAATATTCTCATTACAAATTGTGGGTGCTGAAATTGTTCCTTCAGCAGTGCCTATTTCTGCAATGTTTTGGTTACTAGGTTCAGGTTTGATGGGATTGATTGGTTTTGCCAGAAAAAATCGATGAATTTGAATGGCAATTAAATTTGTTGCTTTAACTTTTATCTTAATTAATTACGTAGAGTTTTAATATCAGAGTAAATTACTAATAAGAGGAAATTTTTATGTTATCTAAATTAAAAAATAAATGCATATTTAAAAAAGTATTTTCTAATTCAGTTTTATTTTTAGCAATGCTTTCTAGTCCAGTCATGGCAGCATTTCTATCACCAGACACTTCCTATGTTATGAATATCAAAGTTGGAAGCAGTTGTTGGGCCGCAGGAGATTGTAGTTCGGGTAATATTGGCTTATTTACTGATAATAATGATGTTGTTAGCTCCGCGAGTGGTGTGTCGTATGGTTCGTCTATTGGCGGTGATGGCTGGGCAGGGGTGATAGGCTTCACTACTGATGCAACCGGTGAAAGTTTTGCTGTTGATTCCTATAGTCAGGATGGTCGACCAAATGGCCCACCTGATAGATTAGTCTTCTTTAGCGATACACCTGAGTTGATGACAGGAACAGTTGATGCTAATGGGAATATGATATTCATACCTGCTTCACGTATGGCATTATCTGGTTTTTTTGCCGATTCAATTGGTGTGCAACCATGGAATTTTGATAATTCTAGTCAGGTAGCGAACCCTTCAAATACCTGGAAGCCACTGACAACAGGTACGTCTACTAGTCAGGAATTAAATGGTAACCCCGATAGTATTCTTAGTCTAACTGGAAGTTCGTTGATTTCAGATGGAAACGGAGGATGGGATGCAAGGTTGGTTGCCGCGGGAAATATGGGTGAGGACTGGTTATTTTTTAGTTCAACTCCTTACACTGAAATTTGGGATGTAAATATTTATCAGGTTAGTGCTGTTCCAGTTCCCGCTGCAGTTTGGCTCTTTGGTTCTGGTTTTATTGCTTTAATTGGTTTTTCTCGTCGACGAAAACTTAATTAAAATTTTTGGAATAATGTAACGAAGGTGTATTAGATGATTAGCTAGGAGATTTTTTTTCGATAGAATTAACCATTGTTATAAACTAAAAAAGAGAGGCAAGCCTCTCTTTTTTAGTTTATTTTGATGCTTTATTAGTACGTAGAATCATCATGAGTGTGATTGGTGTTATACATAATATTTGGTGTAGCATTCGTGGTTGTAGGGTTGCCTGAGGCATTAACTGCAATTCCCTGTAAATTTAAGCGGTAGAGGGCATGCTAATCTGTCTCTTCTCAGTCCTGACCTTGATTATATCTGTGTTTTTCACGCTAAATACAGAGGTTTTGGTGCCAGTGGCTGTTGGTACGGGATCGTATATCATTAGCTAACATCTCTATTTCAACATAGTATTTTTCATTGTCTGATATTTTAGTAATTCTTTAGTGAGTTCGAACATTAATAAAGCTTAAATGCTGAGTCTTCTTGTATGACCATTTTGCTCAGCCTGATCCCAAATTAGGTTAAAAAACTCATGCAATTTACTGGATCTGTTTTTGCAGTTAGATGAAATGGCATTATGTGATATGTTCTCGGGCTTAAAAATAAAACCTGCTTGATCAAATAAAATAAACGCAACATGCGTACCCTGATAATCGCCAGGGGTATCCTTGATTGTAACAATAGAAGATAATTGTTGAGCTAGCCCAATTAATTTGTGACCACTTTGTAGTGCAGTACTTATGTCATCAACCAGTATTTGTATTTGCGCGTGTCGGTTGCCTTGTGTAAAGGAGAGCAGTTGTTTTCTAAGTTTGTCGTTATTGTATATTTCTGCTTCTAAGTCGGGCGTGAATATTTTTATTGTTCTTAGGGTGTTTTCTGTGGCTTGAATAACGGCTGCTGATATTTCTTTGGCAGAACTTAGTGGAATATCATTTTCTATATTTCCCTTACGTTCAAAATTTGTGAAGTCGAATGCCGCCATTTTATAAATCCATCTGCATTGTTTTATGAGGGATACCAGCGTCCATAAATTCTTTTGAGCTGGTTTTGAAATCGTGTTTTTCGTAGAAGGGGATGGCGCTGGTTTGCGCGTGTAAGTAAACGGATTTCATTTTTAGTGTTTTAGAGAAATTAATAAGCGCCTTTAAAACAGCTGAGCCAATTCCCTTGTTTCTGTAATCTTTTAATACCGCCATACGACCGATATGACCATCCATTTTTATACGACCTGTTGCAATAGGGGTTTGGTTGTTAGTTACAAGGACGTGTATACAGGCTTTGTCGTCTTCATCCCATTCCAGTTCCTCGGGTACCTGTTGTTCTTCTATGAAAACCCTGCGGCGTATTTCACTGAGCGAGGTTTGCTCTTTATCCCAGCGGGTTAATTTAAGTGTGTATTCCATGTTTATTCGTCTAAATAAATGCAGCCATTGTTATACAAGCCTAGCAGTAATTTTTGTTCATCCTGGTTAGCGGC
>Ga0316208_1001203_pt1 | contig 25439 bp, 21 predicted proteins | sample 3monopyrite_MG_FD_204944 | JGI IMG/M metagenome (GOLD analysis project Ga0316208, IMG submission 204944) | Microbial mat bacterial communities from mineral coupon in-situ incubated in ocean water Damariscotta River, Maine, United States -... | ecosystem: Environmental > Aquatic > Marine >... | reverse complement strand
AAGCTTAGTAATAACAAGATTTTATTTAATAAAAATATTCTCAACGAGTTTTTTACTTTTTAAAAATAAGCCAACACAAAACGGTGAATATTAGACAATACTTATTGTTTGTAGTACTAGGAGCTTGTTGCTTCAAAGGTGCGTTCGAACCTCTAGCAATTCTGGGAAAAAAGTTAAATCCAAGGCTTTTTTCAAAAAGGATACACCGCTAGAACCTCCAGAGCCTTTTTTAAAGCCGATAATCCTTTCGACTGTTTTCATGTGACGGAATCGCCACTGTTGAAATGATTGCTCAACATCAACCAACTGTTCGCAAAGAGCATAGGCGTCCCAATGTTCTTCAGTGTTTTGGTAAATTGAAACAAAGACCTGAACCAAATCATCATTAAATACATGCGGCAATGACCAATCACGTTCGATACACTCGCTTGGAATTGGGTGTCCGCATTTGTTTAAATGCAATAAAAAAACATCATAAACTGATTTTGACTTTAAAACTTCACTCAATTGTTGGTAAGAATCACTGCCCAACGGGAAGAGCTTCAGCATGTCTGGGTTTTTGTTCCCTAGCAAAAACTCAACCATTCGGTACTGTACAGACTGAAAACCAGAGGCACTACCAAAAACATCACGAAACTGCATGTATTCACTGGGAGTTAACGTTTCTAATACGGCCCATTGTTCAAACAATTGCCGTTGAACCTGTTTAACACGGGCTAATATCTTTGAAGCTCGATCCAATTCTTCGTTTTTAATTGAGTTAATAGCCGCTTTCAACTCGTGAACAATCAATTTTAACCACAATTCTGAGACTTGATGCTGAATGATAAACAACATTTCATCATGATGAGCAGGAGAACTCAAAGGAACTTGCGCTGATAACACTTGATCCAAGCGCAAATAACCACCATAATTATCGCGCAAGTTTACTTCTAATTTTATGCCCTTTTCCAATTTTCGAAAATTATTGTCTTCATTCATATTTAATACCTGAAATTTAGTGGGATTTATTTTATAATATGTCACCGTAAATTATCATTATATTTGCATTCAAAAGACACATCTTGAAAGTCTGATAATGAATAGAGTCACATGCATAACTAAAAACAATGGGAATATAACCCACATAGGCTGTTTTTTCTTAGAAGAATTAATCTGTAGGACCACTAATTTTTTTAGATAAAACGAGTTCAAGGTGCGATTTCATCTCGTCTGCTTTTAGTGACACATAAGCCTCAATAGTGATATTTATTTCTGTCTATTTCAGTGCTTGAACGAAAAAGAACCTTAGCGAGGTAAAACTCGCTTGAAGCAAACCATGACTTCTTTCTCGATCATTCATTGTTTAACAAATCTAAACAAACAGGGTTTATCTCAGTACTCTATCACTTGCATGAGCGTTTTTTCTTGTGCGGTGAATAAATGCTTAGAATAAATTACCTGAAACTTACTGGAGAAACAAACAGTGGCAACAGTAGCTTCTTTTAATGTTGATTATATTCAATACCTCTCACCAACGGGTGATTTAGTAGGAAACAGTATTCCTGCTATTGCAAAAGATTTTAAAAAATTAAAATCACTCTATGAAACAATGGTTATGACACGTGTGTTTGATGCCAAAGCGATTTCATTGCAACGCACTGGAAAACTAGGAACCTATGCTTCCTCATTGGGGCATGAAGCCGTTCATGTTGGCATGGGCTCTGCCATGCGTTATGAAGATGTTTTTGCACCCTCGTACCGAGAATATGGTGTTCAATTTTGCCGCGGGGTAAAAATGTCAGAAGTTCTTCTTTACTGGGGCGGTGACGAACGAGGCAGTAATTTTTCTGGGCCTCCGCATGATTTTCCTTGGTGTGTACCCATTGCGACACAAAACACCCATGCAGCAGGTGCAGCTCTGTCTTTTAAACTCAGAAAAGAACCCCGATGCACCGTCTCAGTTATTGGTGATGGAGGCAGTTCTAAAGGTGACTTTTTAGAGGCCATCAATGCAGCCAGCGCCTTTAAACTTCCGATGGTTCTGGTCATCATCAACAATGGTTGGGCGATATCCGTACCACGCAAAAAACAAAGCAAAGGCCAAACATTAGCACAAAAAGGCATCTCAGGAGGCTTGCCCAGCATACAGGTGGATGGCAACGATTTGATTGCCGTTCATCACGAGGTAAAACAAGCATTAGAAAGTGCGCGAAATGGCGAAGGAGCCACTGTTATTGAAGCCATAACCTACCGCTTAGGTGACCATACAACCGCTGATGACGCCAGTCGCTATCGCCCAGATGAAGAAGTAGAAAACGCAAAAAAATACGAACCAATCTTACGTTTAAGACAATACCTCATGGACAACAAACAATGGAGTGTTCAACAAGAAAACAAATTAATGGAAGAGTGCAGCAATAAAGTGGAAGCCGCAGTGAAAGAATACCAAAGCGCATCAAAACTACCCGTCACTGATATGTTTGATTATATGTTCGCTGAATTGCCCCACGATTTAGCCGAACAAAGACAATTTGCCTTAGATCTCGAAAACAAACACAATGGAGCCCATAAATAATGTCAAATATTACTTTAGTTGAAGCCGTCTCTCTGGCTCTATCATACGAACTTGAGCACGATAATGATGTTGTTGTTTTGGGAGAAGACGTTGGAATAAATGGTGGAGTTTTTCGAGCGACATCAGGCTTAGCGCAAAAATTTGGAGAAGATCGTGTTATCGATACACCTTTGGCCGAAGCCATGATTGCAGGTCTAACCATTGGAATGGCAACTCAGGGAATGAAACCTGTTGCTGAAGCACAGTTTATGGGCTTTATTTATCCCATGATAGAACACATTGTCTGCCATGCAGCACGCTTTAGAAATCGAACTCGTGGTCGCTTAAGCTGCCCATTAGTTATCCGCGCACCATTTGGAGGCGGAATACACGCACCAGAACATCACTCAGAAAGTGTCGAAGCGATTTTTGCCCATATTCCAGGACTCAGAGTCGTTATACCTTCTTCTCCTTCTCGTGCCTACGGTTTGTTGCTTGCCGCGATTAGAGACCCAGATCCCGTTTTGTTTTTGGAACCCAAAAGAATTTATCGACTGGTAAAAGAAGAAGTCATTAATGACGGTGAAGAACTGCCGCTAGATATGTGCTTTGAATTGCGTGAAGGCCAAGACATTACTCTGATTACATGGGGATCGATGGTCAAAGAAACCTTAGAAGCCGCCGACAAACTTGCTCAACAAGGTATTTCTGCAGAAGTAATAGATGTTGCAACGATTAGCCCGATTGACTTTGATACCATTCAAGAATCTGTTAAAAAGACGGGACGATGTGTTATCATTCAGGAAGCCGCTAAACATTGCAGTGTCGGTTCTGAAATTGCTGCAAATTTAGCAGAAAATAGTTTGTATTCTTTAATGGCTCCAGTGAAACGCGTTACTGGTTATGATGTTATTATGCCATTATTCAAATTAGAAAAAAAATACATGCCTAGTGTTGAAAGAATACTCATGGCTGTTAACGAAGTGATGGAGGTATCATGAAAAAATTTAACCTGCCTGATTTAGGTGAAGGCTTGCCCGATGCAGAGATTGTTGAGTGGCATGTTAAAGTTGGAGACGTCGTCAAAGAAGACCAGCCCATGGTTTCAATGGAAACAGCCAAAGCTGTTGTTGATGTCCCCTGCCCTTATTCTGGCACTATAACAAACTTGTTAGGAGAACCTGGTGACGTAATCGACACAGGTGCCTTATTAGTCGAATTTGATGGCGATCAAAACAGTGCAGAACAAGAATCAGCACCAAAATCACCCTCCTACTCAGCAACAGAAAGCACTCAGGATACCGCCAAGAAACTTAAAGAGGACATCGTTGAATTGATTGATGAGCTTGACCACAAGTTTGATACTGGAGTACCATTTCCCAAGTCAACTGCTGAAATGTCAGCGGGCGATGACAGTGGAACAGTTGTTGGAGAAATGCAAAGCAGCGACAAAGTAGTCAGCGACATCTCCAACATAGGCAACATAAAAATTGCGCCTGCAGTCAAAGCCTTAGCAAAAAAACTTAAAGTTGACTTAAAAGACGTGGTTGCAACTGGTGTAGGTGGAGTCATACGCCCAAGTGACATCCGATTGTCTCATGAGATGCAAAGCTCTGAGCCAGAAGAAATGATTTCAGTCATGCCAACCATCCCAACTTCTGCTGTTGAAAACAAAGAAGTTGAAACCGTTGAAGAGCATAAACAAGTCCAAGAACAAGCGCCCTTAAACAAAACAACTCAAGTCGATGGTGAATGGCAACAAGTTAAAGGCACACGCCGTGCTATGGCGCGTATTATGGCCACTGCTCATGCCCAAATTGTTCCTACCACCTTAATGGATGATGCTGATATTCACAAATGGTCAGCTGGCGAGGACATTACCGCCAGACTTATCAGAGCGATGGTTAAAGGCATCGAAGCCGAACCGTCTTTAAATTCGTGGTTTAATGGCGAAAAACTAGCACGCAGGATTATCAGCCATGTCGATATTGGTATCGCTGTTGATACCGCTGATGGCTTGTTTGTTCCGACCATGCGCAACTGCGAAAAAAGAGATGCGAAACAGGTTCGAGAGGGAATGAATCATATTAAGGAGCAGATAAAAACAAGAAGCATTCCACCACAAGACATGAAAGACTTTACCATTATGCTTTCTAATTTTGGTGTTTTTGCCGGCAGATATGCAACTCCTGTCATCACACCACCCTGTGTCGCCATAATGGCTTCAGGAAAATTATTACAGGAAGTGGTTCCCGTGCTTGGTGGCTTTGAAGTTCACCGCATGATTCCACTGTCCTTAACTTTCGATCATCGAGCTGTTACAGGCGGTGAAGCAGCTAGATTTTTAGCAGTCGTAATACAAGACCTTAACAAAAGTAGATAAAAAATATGAAAATTGCAAAAGACAGCGTTGTCAACATTAAATACACACTTACAGACAACGATAAAAACATCATTGATAAATCAGAAGACGGCAACTTTAGTTTTCTTATAGGAGCAGGAAATATTATTCCTGGTCTTGAAAATGCTTTAATTGATAAAGAAGCAGGCAATCAGTTCGATGTAACAATTGAACCGACCGAAGCCTATGGCGAATACAACGATGCCTTGATTCACAAAGTTCCACGAACACAGTTCCCTCCTGACATTGACATTGAAGCAGGCATGCAATTCCAAGGAAAAACAGCGGACGGTCAAATGACAGTGGTCAAGGTAAAAGAAGTTGAAGGCGATCACATTCATGTCGATAACAATCATCCTTTGGCTGGTGTTCAGCTGAATTTTGCCGTCGAAGTTACTGGTGTTAGAGCTGCATCAAAAACAGAGCTAGAACATGGGCATGTACATGATTCCAATGAACATCACAGCTAACCATAACTCAAAGGAAATCTTTTAATGCAATCCATTGATAAAACTGAGCTGAATTCGATTTTTGAAAAACTGAAAGTAGCCAATACTGAATTTATAAAGCATTATCCAGGCGATGGTGAACAGCAACAACCTGTTCACACGCTTTATGGTGGAGCACAACTCTACAAATCCACAGCAACAAAAAAAATTGGCGAACTTTCACTCAAAGCTTTCAATACTTATGCTCCTGATGCTTTAACCTTAGGCAAAGCCTTGGATTTGCCAGGCAATGAAGAGTTATGGCTACAGGTTCACCAACGCGTTATTCGTCAATTAGAAAAATGTGCTGTCGAAGATTTTCGCATAGATTTTGAAGATGGTTATGGCAATCGACCTGATGCAGAAGAAGATGCTTGTGCAGAATTCACCGCTAAGGAATTTGCTTTAGCTTTAGATAAAGGCATTGCTGCTCCGTATATGGGCATAAGAATTAAGCCTTTCAATGAAGAACTAAAGCACCGCAGCGCTCGCACTCTTGATATTTTTGTATCGACTTTAGTGCGAGAAAACAAGGGCAAAGTTCCTGAAAATTTTGTTATTACTTTGCCAAAAGTCAATATTCCAGAACAAGTCACTGCTTTTGTCGAATTGCTCACCCATATGGAACAGCAACTCAATTTAGCTCATGGCGAACTGAAAATTGAAATCATGATAGAAACCACGCAGGCTCTTTTATCACAAAACGGTGTCAGTCATATGCCATTAATCTACCAAGCGGCTCAAGGCCGCTGCCGTGGTGCACATTTTGGGACTTATGACTATACAGCTAGTTTTGACATCACCGCCGCTCATCAACAAATGCAACACCCTGCTTGTGATTTTGCCTTGCAGATGATGAAATTATGTTTTGCTGGAACCGGTGTTTGGCTCTCCAATGGAGCAACCAGTGTCATGCCTATTGGTGATGAAAAAACGGTCCATAAAGCTTGGAAATTGGCTTACGATGATATCGTTCATTCTTTAGAAATGGGTTATTATCAAGGCTGGGACTTAAATCCTGCGCAAATTCCCATTCGTTATGTTGCTTGTTATACTTTTTTCTTACAAAGTCTGGAACAAGCCTCGATTCGATTGAAAAACTTTATTGAAAAAGCCGCTCAAGCCACCTTGGTTGGCGATGTCTTTGATGATGCCGCTACCGGCCAAGGTTTATTGAACTTTTTCTTAAGAGCCTTAAATAGCGGAGCCATTACTGAGACTGAAATTGAAGCCACAGGCCTTTCTTTGGCAGAAGTTCGAACAAAATCATTTGTTAAAATTGTCGCTAACCGTTTGTAATACCCAAATCCAGATATAGAAACGCGAAATAGAGTGCAATCACTTGGTACTTATAGTGAATCTAAAAAATACCTTGCCACCTCATTAGTGGTTGGGCATTTTTTAGATTAGCTAGGCGTGACAAGGGGTTTTGCTATAATCGTGTTTTCTATATCAGCATTTGGGTCATAGCAAGTATTACGACTCAATCATTGTCATTCCCAAACTTTCAACTGTTTTGTGCATCAAAACTAATAACAGAATCGATCGATTGAGCATCAATCAGGGTCATTAAAAGGCGATCAACACCCATTGCAATACCAGAACATTTGGGCAGGCCACTGTTCATGGCCGCTAATAAATGTTCATCAATTTCAACTTGAGGTAAATTCAAAGATTTTCTAAGCGAATTATCCTCCTGAAAACGAGTTTTTAATTCCGCGCTGTCGGTTAATTCTTGGTAGCCATTGCCCAATTCTTGACCATTATAAAACACTTCAAAACGCAAACAAGTCAAATCATCCTCTGGATTGATTTGCGCCAATGCAGCTTGTGTTGCAGGATAATGCGTCACGAAAGTTAAACTTTGGGGATCAAATTGTGCTTCTATCACACTGGAAAATAAAAAATCACAAGCTTCTTGCCGTGATAGCGTACTGCCCATATAACCCTGCTTTGTGCACAGATTAATAAGCCCATCAGACTCAACAATGCTTAAGTCAAGATTTAAATAACGCCTAAAACAGGCGTGATAAGTGAGAATTTCAGTTCGTGGTTTTCTTAACTTAAATTTCAAGAAAATACATTCGATAAACTCTATAACTTCTTGTATTAAATCATTGTAAGTAAAATTAATCCTGTACCATTCAAGTAAAGTGAATTCACAATTATGCCTTTTACTGACTTCTTCTTGGCGAAACACTTTAGCCAACTCAAAAATATCTCCCACTCCATCACACAGCAATCTTTTTAATGGAAATTCAGGAGAAGTTCGCAAATAGGCTTTGTCAAATTCAGGGTTAATTTTTTGTGTGGTAAAACTTTCAATACATGTATCGGTATTTCCAAAAGAGGAAAGGATAGGTGTTTCGACTTCTAAAACATTTCTTTCTTTAAAAAAAGTTCGAATAATCTCCATTAAAAAAGCCCGTTGCTTTAATGTTTGCAAAGAGCTTCGACTTTTCCACGCTTCTAGCATGAGTATTTACCCAACCCTCACTATAAAAAACACATTGATAGAGACCTTTGCATAATTTCGTCACACTAATTATGCAAAGATCTCTGATACCCAAATCCCGATATAGAATCGCGAATGATGGTGCAAGTACTTGATGTCCATAAGGAATTCACAAAAAATGAATACAGCTCATTGGTGATGAGGATTTTTGAGAATTTCTTAGGTATATTAAGGACTTGCGCTAGCATCGTGATTTCTATATCGTCAGTTGGGTCTTAAAAAGATTAGTCTTTTACACGACTTGAATATTCGCCTGTGCGAGTATCCACTTTAATGATTTCTCCTTCTTGAACAAACAGCGGAATACTGACTACAGCACCCGTCTCCAATTTTGCTGGTTTTCCACCACCACCTGATGTATCACCACGCAATCCAGGGTCTGTTTCAACGATTTTTAAATTAACAAAATTTGGAGGAACAACAACAATCGGATTTTCATTCCACAATGTTACTGTACAAATGGCTTCTTCCATCAGCCACTTTGCCGTATCACCGACTGCTTCTTTGCTCATTTCAATTTGTTCGTAACTTTCAGGATGCATGAAGAAATAAGTCTCTCCGTCACTGTAGAGGTACTGATAATCCAGCTCCATTACATCCGCTTTTTCGATTTTATCTGTGGATTTGCAGGTTTTTTCAACCACTCTCCCAGTTTTTAAATTTTTTATTTTAATCCGTGTAAATGCCTGACCTTTGCCTGGTTTTACCATATCAACATCGGTGATATTCCAAGGTTCACCATTGATAATTAGCTTCATGCCATTTTTAAATTCATTTATGCCTACGTACGCCATAATCGCTCCAAATATATTAATGTCGCGCATAATACCACACCACTAAAATTTATGCACTCCTAGGAGCGTGTCCTAGTGACACTTATGATAACTAATGTATAATCGGCAATTTTCCATACACAACCCTATGAAGAAAACTCTCTGGAGAGAACTCAGCAAAAATCATCTTACTGACTCCGACCTCAAGCACTTGCAAAATTATTCTTCTGCGAGTGAAGCATTGTTCCGTTTGCAAGTTCCTGCTTTTTATCAGCAATTAATCGACCTAAAAAACAGCAAAGACCCACTGCTTCTACAAATTTTGCCCACAGCCGATGAACAGCTTAAAAAAGAGGAGTTCAGTGACGATCCTGTGGGTGACTTGCATGCAAGCAAAGAACAAGGTATTATTCACAAATACCATGGGCGTGTCTTGCTCATTTCCACAGGCAGTTGTGCAATCAATTGTCGCTATTGTTTTCGCAGGAATTTTCCTTACAGCCAGAACAATGCCTCTTCACATAACTGGAGCAAGGCCATCCACTACATCAAGTCTCACCCAGACATTCATGAAGTTATCCTTAGCGGCGGTGATCCACTCATGCTCTCTACAAAAGTTTTAAAAAAATTGTCGCAACAATTGGAAACAATAAAACACCTCAAAACATTAAGAATCCATACACGTATCCCATTGGTTTCACCCTCAAGAATTAACTCTTCTTTTTTGCAATGGATTAACACTGTTGCATTGAAAAAAGTAATGGTTGTGCATTGCAATCATCCAAATGAGTTAGCACAAGAACTAGAGTCTCCCTTAAAAAGGCTAAGAGATTCAGGAGTTTTATTGCTCAATCAAAGTGTTTTATTAAAAGGGATCAATGATAATTCAAATATTCTTTGTGCATTATCGCAGCGTTTATTTGAACTGGATATTTTGCCTTATTACCTCAATCTTCTTGATAAAGCCAATGGCACTCACCACTTTAAAGTCACAAAAACACGAGCCAAACAAATTCACTACGAGTTATTGCAAAGATTACCAGGTTATCTCGTGCCTAAACTAGTCGAAGAAATCTCAGGAAAAAAGAATAAATCTCCAATATTTTGATGCAATGCTCGCACTAATTCTGTTACACTTTAGTTTCCGAGAATGCGAGCAAATTTAAATTGGCAAAAGATAAAACTATCCACCTATTGATTATTCACAAACACGAAGAAGAAGCTGAAAGAATCTTATCAATTTTGCGAAACTCTCAGATTTCAGTGCGACCCAGTCGTTGCATTGATGAAGACTGCTTTAATGATCATTTGGCCAACAAAAAACTAGACCTTATCTTGATACAACAGATGCAAAATGACTTAGCCATTAGCACGGTGAGAGACAATGTAAAACGCAATGGCAAAGACATTCCAATTATTGCCTTATTGAACCAATTGGACAACGATGCTATTTCTGAAGCCTTTGATGCAGGAGTCAGTCACTTTTGTACCGATCATATTAAAGAACAATTGTGCAGCGAAATCACCAATGTTTATCAAGCTTTGTGTACACGAAGAGAACTAAGGAGATATGCTGCAGAACTCAACGATGCGGAAAAACGCTGTTCAGCATTATTAGATAGTTCAAAAGATGCGATTGCCTATATCCATGATGGCATGCATGTTTATACAAACAATGCTTATTTGGAGTTTTTTCAGTGCGATGATGCAGAAGAAATGGAGGTCACACCCTTTTTAAACCTTGTCGCCAAAGATCAGGTTCAAACAACCAAAAAGCTACTCAGAGACATTGCTGCTAACATTCTTCCTGATGATGACATCAATATGGTGCTAAAGACCGAAAAAGGCAAAGAAGTAAAAGCTGTTGTCAGTTTAAACCGTGCTACTGTTGATGGTGAGCCTTGCGTCCAATTTTTAGTACAACCTCCTAAAGCGAATAAAGAAGCCGAGAAAGAACTTCGCGACATTAAAAACAAAGATATGCTTACTGGTTTTTTCAACCGCAGTTATTTTGTAAAATATTTGTCAGACAAAATCGACTTGGTTCGATCAGGTCAATCCCAAGGGAGTTCGGTCTTGTACATGCAAATTGACAACGACAAAAAATTAGAAAAAGAACTAGGAAAAGGAAATCTTGATTTATTAATATCAGATATGGCACCGTTCATCAAAGAATCCTTGGGAAAAAGCCACACCTATATCCGTTACGATAACACTATTTTTATCATTGTTCTCGACTTTGCCATTGAAAAAGCCACTCAATATGCAAAACACATTCTTACAAAAATATCCGAGCACTTTTTTAGTGCGGGCGAAAAAACCCTGAGTTGTACGGTCAGTGCTGGATTAACACAACTCATTGAAAAAACAGAATCAGGTAACGAAGTCATTAAAATACTGGGCAAAGAATTAGTCAAAGCTCAAGAAAAAGGCGATGGCAATCAATTATCTGTCTTTGATCCAGCCGAAGAAGAGAAAAAAGCCAGAGCGGCCAATCAGCGCTGGATAGATTTAATTACCAATGGACTGAAAGAAAACAAATTTATTCTGCATTTCCAACCGGTTATTAGCCTGCATGGAGATGAAACCGAACACTACGAAACTTTAGTTCGATTAACCGATGGCAATGAATTGGTAATGCCCGCTGACTTTATTGGAATCGCTAAAAAATACGGTCTCATACGAGATATTGACAGGCATGTCATCAAAGCGGCCATAGCATCTATCAAAAAATCAGGCAAAGATGTTGCTTTGTTTGTAAAAATGTCAACTGACACCTTGTCCAATGCTGCTTTCCCGACTTGGTTAGCACAAGAACTCAAAAAAAATGCACTCTCTGGAGAGAAATTAATTTTTGAAACACCAGAAAGTGAATTGGTAGCGCATTCAAAACAAGTAAAACCCGTCATTCAGGCCATAAAAGGTTTGAATTGCAGATTTGCTATTGAAAAATTTGGATCGGGTCTTAATTCCTTCTCTTTGCTGAAACACTATCCTATTGATTACATTAAAATTGATTCGACCTTTATGCAAGATTTTGCCAACAATGATGAAAATCAGAAAAAAGTCAAAGATATTATTGATCAAGCCCATGCACTTAACAAAATGGTTATCTGTGAATTTATTGAAGATGCTACCAGCATGAGCATCCTGTGGAAATATTCTGCAAACTTTGTTCAAGGCAACTTTCTGGCTGAAGCATCAAGCGTTATGTCTCAGGACTCATAAAAACCAAATCCCGATGCTAGCACGAACCCTTAATAGGCCTAAGAAACTCTCAAAAAGTCTCATCATAAAACCAATAAAGCCATGATGACCTATTTACCCAAATTCCGTTAAAATTTAAATGCAGACTTACCGCGGCAGATTTGCTCCATCTCCAACTGGCTCGCTGCATTTAGGTTCATTACTCACCGCCATTGCCAGCTACTGCGATGCCAAAAAAAACAATGGCATTTGGTTAGTAAGAATTGAAGACTTAGACCCTCCCAGAGAAATAGCAGGAGCCAGTAAAAGGATATTAAAAAGTCTCAATAATTGTGGTTTTGATTTTGATCAAAATACTTTAATTCAAAGCCAAAGACTGCACGAATACCAACAAGCATGCGCCAGACTTGAGCAGTTAAATTTGATCTACAGATGTGCATGTACAAGAGTACAATTAAGCTCTTGTACTCTTGAAAACCACCGATGCAGAATAAACAATTCTCAACCAGCAAATAATGCAAATTACAGTCTAAGGTTTAAAGTCCCCGATAAAACTCTTGAATTTGAAGATATAATTCAAGGTCAAAAACACTACCCTTTAATAAAAAAATGTGGTGATTTTGTTCTTAAACGTAGGGACGGTTTGTTTGCCTATCAATTAGCTGTAACAGTCGATGATCATTTTCAAAAAATAAGCCACGTTATTCGAGGCATGGATTTAATTGCTTCAACACCGTGGCAAATTTTAGTGCACCAGAGCTTATACGGAAATCAACCTCACTATGGTCATGTGCCTATTTTAGTCAATCGCCAAGGTCAAAAACTGAGCAAGCAAACCCATGCCAAAGAAATTGACAATGAAAACCCACTGGACGTCCTTTATCAAGCATACGGATATCTCAATCAAACACCTTTTGTTAAAAAACCAAAAACAGTAAAACAATTTTGGCAACATGCCATTCAACACTGGAATATCAACACTATTACAAATAGTGCATCGATTGAGGTATAACCCAAATCCCGATATAGAATCGCAATTTAGAGTGCAAGTCATTGATGTGCATAAGGAATTCACAAAAACCAAATACACCTAGGTCGAATATTTTTAACAAATGGATTCTAATCTTGTATAAAATAATCGACCCTATTGGTGATGAAGCTTTTTGAGGATTTCTTAGGCGCGTTAAGGGCTTGTAATCTCATTGTGATTTTCTATATCGGGATTTGGGTATAGAAAACACGTTATAATTCGCGTTTCTATAGCGGGATTAGGGTATAATCTAGCCACTTTTACTTCTATAAAAATCATGGCTGACTCTACACTCAAAGCAATTACACCTGTTGATGGAAGATACCACAGCAAAACTCAAAACTTACGAGATATTTTCAGTGAATATGGATTGATAAAAAATCGACTTTTCGTTGAATTAAGATGGCTGATCAAACTCGCAAATGAAGCGAAAATTGAAGAGCTAGAAACCTTAACAGATCAACAAGTTGCTTGGCTGATGAATATTCATGATGAATTTGATGAATCCGAAGCTCAACGGGTGAAGGAAATTGAAAGTGTCACCAATCACGATGTCAAAGCTGTAGAATATTACATCAAAGAAAAACTGGCAAAACACCCTGAACTTTCCAAAGTTGCAGAGTTCACTCATTTTGCTTGCACCTCAGAAGATATTAATAATTTATCCTATGCTTTGATGCTTTCAGAAGGACGCGAGCATGTTTTGATGCCAACCTTATATCAAATTACCGAAGACCTTTCGGTCATGGCTCAAACCTTTAAAAATGACGCCATGATGGCGCGAACCCACGGGCAGCCAGCAACACCAACCACCATGGGCAAAGAATTTGCTAACGTGGTTTATCGCCTTCAAAGGCAACTACTGCAATTTGAAAACGTCAGTATTTTAGCAAAAATCAATGGCGCTGTCGGCAATTATAATGCTCATAAAGTCGCCTATCCAAAAGTTGACTGGATTACTCTTGCTCAAGAATTTATAGAAGAACTTAACCTGGATTTTAATCCTTACACCACACAAATCGAGCCACACGACTACATTGCTGAATTGTTTCATGCTCTTATACGTAGCAATGTTATTCTTATTGATTTGAGCCGAGATATTTGGGGTTATATTTCACTTAATTTTTTCAAGCAAAAAGTCATCAAAGGCGAAGTTGGCTCTTCAACAATGCCGCATAAAGTTAACCCAATTGACTTCGAAAATGCAGAAGGAAATTTAGGACTGGCCAATGCTTTATTCCAACATATGGCTGAAAAACTTCCCATTTCTCGTTTTCAACGGGATTTAACTGACTCAACTGTGTTGCGCTCGATGGGAACCGCATTTGGACATTGTATGATCGCTTGGTCATCCTTAGCAAAAGGCTTGGGGAAGCTCGAAATAAACAGACAAAACATGCGCGATGACCTCAATAATAACTGGGCTTTGTTGGCCGAACCCATTCAAACGGTTATGCGTAGATTTGCGGTTGAAAATGCTTATGAAAAATTAAAAGAACTCACCCGCGGAACCGAAATCAATCAGCAAAGCATTCGTGAATTTATTAAAGAGCTGGATATTCCTCAAGACGCGAAAGAACAGTTGCTGAATTTAACGCCAGAAAGCTATATAGGATACGCAGTTGAACAAACAGAATCTATTTAATTATTCTAACTACGACCAAGATGAATTCTTAAACACATATTGGCATAAAAAGCCTCTGTTGTTGCGTTCTGCTGTGTCTTTGCAAGATTTGCAAGTATTGCCAAACAAAAAACAACTGCAACAATTAAGCTGTTATGAGGATATTCAGTCACGAATCGTTTTCAAACAATCAGAAAGTGAATATCAAGTAGAGTACGGTCCTTTTGAAGAGCAGGATTGGCAAGGATTGACTTCAGAATGTTGGAATTTATTGGTCTCAGACATTGATAAGTGGCACGCACAAAGTCGCAAAATTTTGCACTATTTTAACTTCATTAGAAATTGGATATTTGATGATATCATGCTCAGTTGTGGTTCTATTAACGGCACAGTAGGTCCACATACCGACCATTACGATGTGTTTTTAATCCAAGTTTCTGGAAGCAGAAAATGGTCATTCAGTCAGGACAAAATATACGACCCTAAATTGATACCAAAACAAGCTCTGAAACTGATGGCGCAATTTAAGGCTGATGAATCGCACGAATTACACCCTGGTGATGTCCTTTACTTGCCTCCAGAGGTTGCTCACTATGGCATTGCAACTAGCGATGATTGTGTGACTTGCTCTATTGGTATGCGCACGCCTTCGCATTCGGAATTAATCACTTCCTATGTAGATCACATCGCACAAAAACTATCGGCTAACCTAAGATTTGAAGAACCTCTATTTTCTAAAAGCCCTAAAAAGGGTGAAATCACCGTTCAGGACATCGAAAACTTCAAGAACATACTGAAAAAACAACTGTGTCATTCCTACAAGATTGAAGATTGGCTCGGGCAATATCTTTCAGAATACCGCAGTCTTTTTTATGAGTTTAATCAACAACAAGAAATTGATTTATTAAAAGACCGCCCTGCTCTCTACCTCAGCCCTTTTAGTAAATGTTGCTATATTGTTAAAGAGGAGAACTGCAAGTTATTTGTGAATGGAACTCAATTCAACACAACTCTCCGTTTAGCTGAGTGTATTTGCAATACCAAAAGCCTCTCAAGAGATTTTCTCTTGCAATGCGAAGTTAGCGAATATCAAGTTGTCCAAGAATTATTTGCTCAAGGGGCTTTTCTGCTCAGCAACACTAGTTCTACAACCGCTTTATAAGTTGTGTAATTGCTGACGATGTTATCATTAATTACGCCTTTGCTGTTAATTTTTCTGGCTTTACTAATTGTCGCAATTTTTATTCATTTGTATTTAAAACTACCTGCAAATATCACCATTCTTTTTTTAGCAGGCCCTTTGGTCTCCATTTCAGCTCCTATTATGGTTTTTATAGGCTCGATTGTCTCTAGTAAAATGGCCTCAGATGCTTCATTTGCAACCTTGCCCTTGGGATTAATGGTCGCTGGAACCGCAAGTGCAACAATACCAGCGGCTATGCTTGCCAAAAAAGTCGGCAGACGATGGGCTTCAATTATTGGTTTTAACGCTGCACTTATCGGTTCTTTAATCGCTGGATTTGCTGTCATTTCACACTCTTTTATGACCTTCTGTAGTGCCGCATATATTATTGGCTTAAGTACAGCCTTTACGCAACAGTTAAGGTTTGCAGCTATTGAGTCGGTTAATAATGATTCTGATATCAATAAGGCTCTTTCTGTTTTAATGTTTGCAGGAATTTTTTCAGCCATGATCGGTCCTGAAATCGCCTTGTTGGGAAAAACATTGTTTGCAAACACACTAGGCTTTGCTGCACCTTTTTACGGAATTAGTCTTCTTTCTGTTGTTTCAATGCTGTTGATGCTTAAGTTTAAAAATACCGACATAGCAGAGCTAGAAAGCAGTCAAAACCCTCGTCCTCTGCTAACAATAATTAAACAACCCATTTTCATTGTCGCAGTTCTTGCTGCTGCATTGAGTTATGGCTTGATGAGTTACATCATGACATCAACACCTTTAAGTATGCATCAAGTCCATCACCATTCACTTGCAGAAACTAAATGGGTTATTCAATCGCATATCGCCGCAATGTTTTTGCCGTCATTAATAACAACTTGGTTGAGTCAAAAAATTGGACTGAAAAACCTCTTGCTTATCGGTTCCACAGTTTTTGCAGTGGTCTTGATTATTGCCACTCAAGGCCATAGTGTTTTGCATTATTGGTGGGCACTGATTCTGCTTGGAGTTGCCTGGAATTTTCTATTCTTTGCTGGAACATCACTGCTGCACTTTAGTTATAGAGCCGATGAAAAACACAAAGTCCAAGCAATCAATGATTTTAGTGTTTTCACATTTCAAGGCGCTTCTTCTCTTATGGCTGGATGGGTGCTTTTCAACTATGGCTGGAGCGGTGTCATTATATCTGCAATCCCCTTTGTACTGGTCATGTTCGCTGTTAGCCTGTACTATTATATTAAACTACAGAGGTATATTCATAACTAAGAGTGGATGGGATGGAGATGCACATTGAGATAGTTTTTTTGATTAAATGAAGCTTAATGGTCACTCCATTGAGTAAATTTAATCGGAAAAAATAACCAATGTGGGCTACATTCCCACCATTTTTAGTTATGAATATGCCTCTACATAGTCACTATTCAGCGTAGTTGTGTTGACTTATGCAATTATCTTTGCTATATTAGCGCCTACTAATATAACTCAGAGCATTAAAAATGAAAAAACTACTCATCACAAGTGCAATTGTTGCCGCTGGATTCTTCTCAACTAGTTCATTTGCAGCAGATGCTGCCGCAGGCAAAGCTAAATCTGCAGTTTGTGCAGCTTGCCATGGCGCAACGGGACATTCAGCAAGCCCTATTTGGCCCAACTTAGCAGGCCAGCAGGAAATGTACTTAGCAAAACAAATCAAAGCCTTTAGAGATGGAACAAGAAAAGACCCAACAATGTCTCCGATGGCTGCTGGTTTATCCGATGCTGACATTGCTAATTTGGCCGCTTATTTTGCCAGTCAAAAATAACACGCATTTATAAATACCTCATAAAAGAACCTCAATAGTTTTTGGGGTTTTTTTATGCTTAAGAACTATTGCTCTCTAAATCTGGAGTTACCTTTCCCAAACGAAAAAATGCCAAGCCTTTATAACTCCAGTTTTTTCTTACTCTCATTTCAATTTTTTGATAATCCCAAATCCCGATATAGAATCGCAATTTAGAGTGCAAGTAATTGATGTGCATAAGGAATTCACAAAAACTAAATACACCTAGGTCGAATATTTTTAACAAATGGATTCTAATCTTGTATAAAATAATCGACCCTATTGGCGATCAAGCTTTTTGAGGATTTCTTAGGCGCATTAAGGGTTTGTGCTCTCATTGTGATTTTCTATATCGGGATTTGGGATAAAGCTGAAAAGATTTAAATTTTCAAAGATTTAATAAAATCAGAAACCTGGTCGGATATTTGAGCATCATTTAAGGCAGAGTCAATTGTCGCTTGAATGTATCCTAATTTATGGCCGCAGTCATAGCGTTTGCCATTTAGTGTTGCAGCATAGAGATTATTGGGTTGATCCAATAATTTGGCTAAAGCGTCTGTTAATTGAATTTCTCCACTTTTATCGCTTTGAGTCTGTTCTAATAAGCTAAATATCTCAGGAGACAATACATATCGTCCTATCACTCCTAAGTTACTCGGAGCTTGTGATAAGTCGGGTTTCTCTACAATAGAATTAATAGCATTTACCGTATTGTTTTGCTGACCAATATCGACAATTCCATATTGTGACACTCTGCTATCAGGCACAAGCTCAACAGAAATGACACTGGCCTGTTTATCCATAGAAGCTTGGATTAACTGCTCAGTAGCATTGACTTTATCCCTTTCTGGTTTAATAAAATCATCCGCTAAAATCACAGTAAAAAATTCATCTCCAACAGTCTCTTTGGCTTGTAAAACTGCATGCCCTAATCCCAAAGGCTGCCCTTGAGGAATAAAGACACGGGTAATATTTTTTGGAAGAGTTTCTAGTTTTTCTAACAAATGCAATTTACCTTCGAGTTCAAATTTTTGACGCAGCAAGGGTTGTGGATCAAAATGATCGCTAATTGCATGTTTACTGGCACTGGTAATAAAAATTAGAGTTGTGATTCCGGCCAAAATAGCTTCTTCAATAGCGTATTGAATTAAAGGTTTGTCAATAATTGGAAGCATTTCTTTTGGAATGGACTTTGTCGCCGGTAAAAATCGAGTGCCCATCCCTCCTACAGGAAAGACAGCCTTAGTTATTTTTTTCATCTTGGTTTTTTTTCTCTATTATTTTTAAATGTTGTTGGACAAATTCAGGGACTAATTTTTTTAATGAAAACATTAATTCTTTTTCCTGAAAATTAATGGCCTGATTAATCGCTTGATTGAGTTGTTTCAGATAATTATCGGCCTGTTTAAGATGCGATTCTATGTGAAATATTTTTTGGTGGCTGGTGCTTTTTAATTTTTCAATATCGTAATACAGTTGCTCATGAAGCTTTTCTCCCGATCGCAATCCTGTAAATTTAACTTCAATATCCACATTGGGTATTTTTCCAGAAAGACTAATCATCCTATTGGCCAAGCTTAATATACTAATAGGTTTGCCCATATCAAGAACATGAATATCACCCTTAGACCCTAATACCATGGATTGAACGATTAATTGGCAGGCTTCTTTTATGGTCATGAAATAACGAGTCATTTCCTCATGAGTAACTGTCACAGGGCCATTGTTGGCAATCTGTTCTTTGAATAAAGGCACGACACTGCCTGCTGAACCCAAGACATTTCCAAAACGCACAACGATAAAATCTGTTCCTGATTGTTTGTTTTTATACTGACAATATATCTCTGAGACTCTCTTGGTTGCCCCCATGACACTGTAAGGATTTACAGCTTTATCAGTGGACACCAAAACCATTTTACTCACCTCAAACTGATCGCAAGTATCAACTATATTTTTTGTACCCAGAACATTATTAATAAAACCTTCGCAAGGCATCTTCTCAAGCAACGGAACATGCTTATAGGCCGCGGCATGGAACACAATATCTGGTTTTACTTTAGTGAAAACCTGAAACAAATGCGCTTTATCTGTCACATTCACCAATAAACTCTTAACAATAAGATCATTATTCTTTTCGGTGAGTTCACGATCAATTTGGTACAAATTAAATTCTGAATGATCAATAATGCAAAGGCTTTTAAGATCAAGCTTTGCTAATTGCCTAGCTAATTCCGAGCCAATGGATCCACCTCCACCTGTAATCAGCACGGATTTTCCCTGAACTTCACTGGCGACATTAGTCCAATCTATAGCTACTTTTTTTCGTCCCAATAAATCATCAATAGTCACAGGCAACAAATGCGATATTTCAAAACCTTTGTCGGTAATATTATCTAAATTAGGCAAGGTGAGCAATTTGGAAGAGCTAGACATGCTATTATCAACAATATCCTTCATCTGCGAAGCCGTGATATTTTCTTGCGTGATAACAATGGCTTGTACATTTTTGCTTAAACAAATATGAGAAATATCTTCAACCGTACCAAGGACTTTAACCCCGCGTAAATTAGATCCCTTGTACTTGCTTTTGTTATCCACAATACCTACAACTTCGTACAGACCTGAAGCATTGGCATGACGAATGAACATATCAGCCAAACGCCCAGCTCCAATGAGTAGTACCTTTTGTTTATTGCTGTTCAATATATTGAGCTTTGAGTCTTTAAAAACGCGATAAGCAAGTCTGGGAACCCCCCACAGAACCATTAAAATCAGAGGGTACAACAGCAAGACAGCTCGAGACACTCCATCGGCTCGGTAGATTAAAAACAAGACAAATCCGATAATAATGGTACCAATGGTAGCCGATTTTGCTATGTTTATCAGATCAGGCACACTGGCAAAACGCCAAATCCCTCGATACAAATTAAAATAATAAGCAACAATTCCCTGAATGAGAAGAACCAAAGCAAAATCCAGACCAAACCAGCTCAGTTCTGGTGCTTCAGCCCAAACACTGTAGCGAATGGCATAACTCATCATCCACGCCAACCACGTCATAAATAAATCGTGCAGGATAACCATTGTTCTGGGGTGTAAAATTCTCATGGCGATAGTTTAAATCAAAAAGCGTTTAAATTTTGTTTTATTGTGAAAATTAAACCACAAAAAACTCAAAATCACAACTTGTACCGACAGCACCATCAAACGTACAGTAAAGTCAAATTGCAGGACATCAAAACAGAGAGCCAAGACACAGTTAACTGCTGTCACTAGCGCATACAACAGTGAAGTTTGAGCATGCGAATATCCTTGATGAATCATGGCTTGAAACATATGCAGATTATGTGCTTGAGCAATTTTATGTTTGAATTTAATACGGGTCAGTAAAGTTAAAGTCGCATCAACAATAAAAACCAAATGAAACGATATCACCAAAATCTCATCAAAAACTCCAATTGAAACTCCGTACAAAGCAAAACTAGCCAAAATAAACGCAACGGACAGACTACCAGAATCTCCCATAAACATGCGCGAAACAGGAAAATTAAACAGCAAAAAGGACAAAATACACAAGACAAACAAGAGGATATAAAGCAGTAAAATAAAAGAGAAGCTAGAATAATCTAGCAAAACAAAAGCAACACCATAGGCGACCGCCGTCACAAAGGCATGCAAACCAGCCATTCCATCTGCACCATCCATAAAATTGAATAAATTGATCCACCAGACCATGCCAAAGAGGTAGAACAACATCACAAATAAATCAGGACTATTATTATCATAAAATAATGCATATAAAAAATAAGCACAAAGCATAAATACAGTCAACAAACGAAAAGCAACAGAAACAGGCTTAAAGTCATCCAAAGCTCCTAAGACTAACAAGACAACAAGACCAATTCCCACTGTATAAGCATTCAAATAATAAAAAGGTTCGAACAAAAAGTAACTTAATACGATAGGCAACATAAAAATCAAACCAGCCGAAGTTGGTTTGGCCGTTTCATGTATTTTCCTTTTTTCATCGGGCAAATCAAACCAATGATAACGATGACTCAAACGCAAATACGAGAACAATAAGACTATGTTCACAAAAAAAACAATAATTTCGTAAGAGAGAATTCCCATAACTTAGTTATTCAGTTTCCAAACCATAAATAGGTTTAACCGCCCCCCAAGACCGACAACTTGGGCATTGCCAATGCAGTTTTTTAGCTCCAAACCCACACTTGCGGCAACGATGATTGGGTTTCTTATCCAGTAATTTATTAACCAATTTCTCAAGAACTTCAAATTTGGTAATATCATTGCTATTTTGTGTGTTTTTCTCAAGATTGAGCTTCAACAACAAATCCAAACCTCGGACTGAGGGTTTTTCGACCAACTGTCCTTCCACAAAGTTTTCTGCCTGTTCAATACCCTCGGTATTTTTAATGATTTCTGCTAACACCAAGATCGGCACAACTCCTTTGTAGCTTTGGATAAATTTTTTTAAAAATTCTTTGAACCGATCGCACTTGTTAATGTTTTTATAACAAACAGACATTTCACTAATGCATTCTGAAGCATAAATATCATCAAATTCCAATGCCTGATGATAGGCTTCAATGGCTTTTTTCCATTTTTTTGATTTTTGAAATTCACGGGCTTGAATTAATTTCGCCCTAACACATTTGGCGTTTTTTAACAAAGCAGAACTTAAATGATTTTGAGCTTTCTTGTTTTCATTCTGTTTTAGGCAATTTTCTGCTAACTCACAGTGGAAATGTGCAATATCATGGGTCATTGTACGGCCTGAAACCAATTCATAACGAGAAGCAGCTTTAATCGCCTCAGCCCAGTCTTGCTCTTGCTGATAAACATCGCACAATGAAAACAAGGCTTCTGGAGTATAAGCTTCAATTTCTACTAATTCAGTAAAAAGAACTTCAGCTCTATCAAGCAAGCCTGCACTCATGTAATCTTTACCCATAGCTAACAAAGCTTTGGTTCTATAATCTTCTGTTAAGTTAGGTTGAGATATTAAAGATTGGTGTAATTTTATCGCTTTATCGACCTCTCCTTTACGGCGATACAAATTTCCCAGAGCCAATTGCGGTTCAAAAGTTTCAGATGAAGTCTTTGCCAGTTCAATAAATACATCAATAGCACGTTCAGAATCATCGTTAAGTAAATAATTTAATCCTTTGAAATAACTGTGATTCAGTCGTTCTAATGTTTTCGAGTTCTTGCGTTCAATTTTGTATTTATTCAGATTAATACCAATCATAACTCCAATCAATGAAGCCAGAAAAAAACCAACTAATTCAATCATTGCTGTGCGCTATTCTTTTTTGGTCCATCAATTCACGAGAGACTGTGCGATTTTTTCGTTCTAATTGCCTGATTTTTGATGTTAAAGGCATATAAAACTGAAACAAAGCCATAAGCAAGCCAATTAAAAGGCCAAAAAACAAGGTCAAAATTAACAAAAACCCAAGAGATAAATCGAACTGCAAATAATAGAGATTTAAAACGACTTTTTCAGTATTTAATCCACTCATAGCAATAGATAAGACAATCACAGCAACAGCAACAATAAAAAGTATTAAGCGCTTAATAAATAACATATTTTTTTTCATATTATAAATGCCATCACTATACCAAATCTCTTCTTGTTTTTATATTAAAAAATGAGAATCCTAAAGATGATTAAAAAAACACCATTTATAATAAGACATCGTATTTTTCCTTGAATAGAATATCTATTTAAGTTAATATTCCGCTCCCTTAGGCAAAGGGTTGATAAAATACAAGTGTGTTGCACACTTTACCAAAATGGAAAACAACGATTTGCAACTCTATAATATGGTGAGGTGGCCGAGTGGTCGAAGGCGCACGCCTGGAAAGTGTGTAAACGGCAACGTTTCGAGGGTTCGAATCCCTCCCTCACCGCCATTATCAAGTCTAATACCATCCAAAAATACAGTGAAACTAACTTCAATAAAACCCTAATTTTAGATTTTAGAGTCAACAAAGATTTAACAAATATAGTTTGGAGCAAAGACACTATGACAATCCTCATTATTACAGGTTTAGCACTTTTAATAGTGGAAATCATTCTTGAGACATTAAGAGCAAAACTTTTTAAATCAATAGAACTAACAACTCATAAAGCTTTGCTTGCAAAAATGTACCTTCCAAAAAATATTTTCAAACCCTTCAGAAAACCAGAATGGACACCTATAAAGTATATTTTTACACGCAAACATAAAGAACTAAACAACAAACCATTATCAAAACTAAGTGACATAACATTGGTAACATACTTGATATCATGGTTGTTTTGGCTTTTCTTCGCATTGCATTTATCAGTAACCTATTTATAGCTTGGATTCGTATAATACCCAAATCCCCATATAGAAAATCACAATGAGAGGACAAGCCCTTAATGCGCCTAAGAAAGCTTCAAAAAGCTTCATCACCAATGATAATGAATTTGAACTTAAAAAAAACAAGCCACAAGAAAAAACCATATTTCATTGGTAGTCAGGAATTTTTAGTTTGTTAGGCGTGCCAAGGGGTTGTTTTATAATCGTGTTTTATTTATCAGGATTTGGGCACTAGAAAAGAATTCCAAATAAATAACCCTTTTCAAATTTATACTCGATTACAAAGCTACATTTTAAAAACAAATCGAGATAAATTATGAAAAAGACCTTATTATTTTTATCCATTGCTGCAATCACAGCCTGTAGCAATGTTGATCAAGTTAAAGACTCAGAGCATCCAACAAACGAAGGTTTTATTGCTGCAGAAGAACAAGACAGTACAGCCGTACAGCCTAAAAAAGTAAAAACAGAACTAATAAAACGCCGGCCAAGATTATCCCAAGAAGCCTATGCTTACAAAGCAATCAACACTGCTAGCCTAGTCACTATGCCATTGAGTGAAAGCAACCGTGAAAATTACAATCATTTCGAAGACAATGGCGTACAAATAACCAAACAAAATCCTGTATCAACCTTTAGTATTGATGTGGATACAGGGGCTTATAGCAATATGAGAAGAATGTTAAACCAAGGCATTATGCCAGCAAAAGACTCAATCCGAGTTGAAGAACTCATCAACTATTTTAGTTACCAGTATGCTCTACCAGATAACAAAGAACAGCCCTTTTCAATAAATACCGAAATGGCTCCTTCACCTTGGAACAATCAAGCCAAATTGCTTCACATTGGCATTCAAGGATTTAAAGCTGAAAACAAAACTCTGCCTGCATCAAACTTAACTTTCTTAATCGATGTTTCTGGTTCTATGAACTCTCCTAGTAAATTGGGCTTATTAAAATCATCCTTCAAATTAATGGCCAATAATATGCGTGCTCAAGACCGAATATCAATTGTGGTTTATGCCGGCGCCGCTGGTGCTGTATTAGAACCCACCGCAGGCAATGAGAAAGCCAAAATCATGCAAGCTTTAGATAAATTATCCGCAGGTGGATCAACCAATGGATCCGCAGGCATTCAGTTGGCTTATCAACTTAACGAAGACAATTTTATCAAACAAGGCATTAACCGCGTCATCATTGCTACTGATGGAGATTTTAATGTTGGGACAACAAATTTTGAACAACTCAAAGAGCTTGTTGAAAGAAAAAGAAACAAAGGCATTGCCTTAACGACACTGGGTTTTGGTCGCAGCAATTACAATGACCATTTAATGGAGCAGTTAGCCGATGTCGGCAATGGCAACTATGCTTATATTGACACATTAAAAGAGGCTAACAAAGTCTTGGTGAACGAAATGAGCTCAACTTTAATGACCATTGCTAAAGACGTTAAAATTCAGATTGAATTTAACCCAAACACGGTCTCTCAATACCG
>Ga0316208_1001202_pt1 | contig 25440 bp, 30 predicted proteins | sample 3monopyrite_MG_FD_204944 | JGI IMG/M metagenome (GOLD analysis project Ga0316208, IMG submission 204944) | Microbial mat bacterial communities from mineral coupon in-situ incubated in ocean water Damariscotta River, Maine, United States -... | ecosystem: Environmental > Aquatic > Marine >... | reverse complement strand
TGGGTCTATAAAAACTAATTTAAATTATTAACCTCATTTAAAGCATCTATCACATCAATAATAGATTGGAACGTATTTTTTTTGACTTTTTTAAATTTAGAAATGGGTAAATATTTTACTTTTGTAATACCCTCTTCCAATTGACCTTTTAATTTTGACTTCTTTTTACCTTCAGTTAACCAAAACCAATATGTTTGTTTTAAATATAACCTTCCGTTCATTTCATAGGTATGCCAAGTATCAATTAAATGTTGCTTTATTTTCGGTTTTTTTAAGCCACATTCTTCTTCTATTTCTCTAACGGCAGCTTTTTTTATTTTTTCCCCTTTTTCTAATTTTCCTTTTGGAATATCCCATTTTCCATTGCGCTTTATAAATAAAAAAGTATCGTCTTTTTGGACTAATCCACCAGCAGCCTCAATGTATATATATCGATCAAAAATGTTCCAAAATTGTTTTTCGTTTTTTATTTCAAAAATAATTCCAGGATGTTCAGTTTTTTTTAGGTGTTTAATTTTTTTCCAAATTTCTTTTTTTGTTAAACAATTCTTTTTTTTATTTGGATTAATTTTAAAAATTACGCCTTTATTATCGATAAAAACTTTATACATTTGTGTCATGATATTAAATAATGATAAGGCCCTAAAGGTAGCAGAATTTTTGTTACAAATCAAGGCCGTAAAATTACAACCTAAATCACCTTTTCAGTGGTCGTCTGGATGGAATTCTCCAATATATTGTGACAATCGAAAAGTGTTATCTTACCCTCCAGTACGTACATTTGTTCGTCAAACATTTGTTGAAGCAATTCAAGAACGTTACGGAAAACCAGATGTAATTGCAGGTGTTGCCACAGGCGGAATCGCAATAGGTGCTTTAATAGCAGAAGAAATGGGGTTACCATTTATTTATATTCGTTCGTCAGCAAAAGGGCATGGTATGCAAAACCAAATTGAAGGTGCTTTTGAAGCAGGGCAAACCGTAGTTGTAATAGAGGATTTAATATCAACAGGCGGTAGCAGTTTAAAAGCAATTGATGCATTAAAAAAAGCTGACTTAAATGTTAAGGGATTAGCTGCTATTTTTACCTATGGATTTGATACCGCAAAAGAAAACTTTAAAAAAGAAAATTGTGATGTGATTACATTGTCGGATTATGACCATTTAATAAAACAAGCAGTTGTAGAAAATTATGTTACCGAGAGTGATGTAGAGTCATTGTCAAATTGGAGAAAATCTCCAGAAAATTGGAAAAAATAATGTCAACAAAAATAGAAAGTAAACACGTAGAAGTTAACAAATCTGTGCAATTTGTATTTGATTATGTTAAAGATTTTAATAACATAAAACAATTGTTACCTCAAGATAAAATTTCTGATTGGCAGTCTGATTTTGACCAATGTTCATTTAAGATTCAAAATGCAGCAGTTATTCCTTTGGTAAAAAAAAGTGTTAACGAACCATTTAAAATTAATATTATATCAGGTGAAAAATCACCATTTCCGTTTACTTTGGTTGTATCGTTTAAAGTGTTAGATGATAACAAAACAGAAGCTTACCTTAATTTTGATGGTGATATTAATGCCTTTTTAAAAATGATGGTGGTAAAACCGTTAACCAATTTATTTAATTATATGGCAAATGAATTGAAGGTGGTTAGTGAGAAATAAATAGTTAGCATAATAATAAGTTAAAAATAAAAATTATTTTGCACTAGCAACTAGCATCTAGCAACTAGCATCTAGCATCTAGCATCTAGCATCTAGCATCTAGCTCCAAAACCTTTGCTGTCAATTTATCCCAAAAATATTTTTTCTTTTCTTCTTTTAGGTTGTTTTTAAATTCAGACTCTCTACTGTTATCGTAAAAATCATTTAAAGCGTTTGTAATGGCTTGTGGATTTTTTTCTACTACATATCCTACTTTATTGTGAGGAACCATTTCAGGCAATCCACCAGCATTTGTGACTAAGATAGGCGTTTCAAAATGATAAGCAATTTGTGTTACGCCAGATTGTGTTGCATTTTTGTATGGTTGAGCAATAATGTCGGCTGCACAAAAATAACGTCCAACTTCCGAATCTTTAATAAACTGATTGATTACAATAACATCATCTTCTAACCCCAATGATTTAATTTGAGCTTGATATTTTTCTTCATTTGAATAATATTCTCCAGCTACTAAAAGTTTTATGTTTTTTGATTTGTAGTCCATTTTAGAAAAAGCGTCTAGCAATAAATCAAGTCCTTTATAGTCTCTAATAATCCCAAAAAATAAGATATAATGATAATTTTCATCTAAATTTAATTCTTTTTTTGCATCAAGTTTTGAAATTGCTGCACCAAAATTATCAAATAATGGATGAGGGTTAAAATCTCTTGGTTTACTGCTGTTAAAAGTTGCTAAATCAGTTTCAACACTTTTACTCATAGAAATAAAAGCATCATTAGGTTTTAGAAAGTATTTGGTAAATAATTTGTCTCCAATTCGGTGTTCATGAGGAATTACATTGTCTAAAATGGTAATGATTTTAGTATGTTTGTTTTTTTTAACTCGTCTTGCAATTGTACCAAAACATGGTCCCATAAATGGTAGCCAATATTTAAAAATTAAAATATCAGGTTTTAATTTTTTTATTTCTTTTCCGATTTTTAACCAGTTAAAAGGATTTACAGAACTAACTTTTCGACTTATTTTTATTTCTGATGGAGCAGGTTCTTCAGAAAACTGTGTTTTACCAGGAAACAAAAAGTTTGGATATTGAATGGTAAATGTAAAAATTTCAACCTCATGGCCCTCATCCTGAAACTGTTTAGCTAATCGTTCGTTGTAGGACGCTAATCCACCTCTAAATGGATGCGCTGTTCCTAAAATTATAATTTTTTTTTTACCCGAATTTGACATTTTTTGAAAGTACTTTTTTTATTGATATTGGCAATGAAAATTTTGAGATAAACTATGTGAAGTTATTAAGTAAGGTGAATGAACTTGTTTTGTGTATTTGGTAAACGTTGGTTCTAGTTGCGCTGTAAAAGATTCGAAATCACCATTTACAACTCCTTTTCAATCAAATAATTATTTCTTAACTCCGAATTTCTACCGATTAATTCTGCTATAAATCCAGCTAAAAATAATTGAACGCCCATTAACATTGCTACAAGCGCAATATAAAATTCAGCTCTATCGGCAATTAATCTTGAGCCAGTATCTAAAAATAATTTGTTAACAATTAACCAAAATGTGATCCCAAATCCAATCATAAAAAATAGCGTTCCTAAAAGTCCGAAAAAATGCATAGGTTTTTTGCCAAATTTAGTGATAAACGTAATGGTAAATAAATCTAAAAAACCATTTACAAACCTATTTAATCCAAATTTAGTTTTTCCATATTTTCGTTCTTGATGTTGAACTACTTTTTCTCCAATTTTACCAAATCCTGCAGCTTTTGCAATAACAGGGATGTATCGGTGCATTTCTCCAAAAATTTCAATCGACTTAACCACTTCATGACGATAAGCTTTTAATCCACAATTCATGTCGTGTAATTTAATGCCACTCATCATTCTGTTTACGCCATTATAAATCTTAGTCGGTACAGTTTTCGATAAGGGGTCATATCGCTTCTTTTTCCAACCTGAAACCAAATCAAAACCATCCTCTGTAATCATTTTATATAGTTCTGGAATTTCTTCTGGAGAATCTTGTAAATCGGCATCCATTGTAATAACAACTTGACCTTTTACGGCTTGAAAACCGACATGTAAAGCTGCTGATTTTCCGTAGTTTCTTTGAAATTTAATCGCTTTTATTTTAGGATTATTTTGTTTTAACTCTTCAATAACTTGCCATGACTTATCTTTAGAACCATCATCAACAAAAATAATTTCGTACGAAAAACGGTTGTCGTCCATAACACGCTTTATCCAAGCATGTAATTCTGGTAAAGACTCGTCCTCATCAAAAAGAGGAACTACGATTGATATTTGATTGTTATAACTCACTTATTCGCAAATATACTGAATTGAAATTAACATTTTACATTTTGTAATACGCAATTGTTTAACTTTTGTTAAATCTTCTATTAAACCTAACAAATTAGCCATTTTTAAGATTGATTAAAACATCAAAAGCTTTACTTACTAAACTCGATTTTATAACTACGGTAAATTCATTTGTTGTAGATATAACTTCTTCAATTGTGATGCTTTTCCAAGCTAATTTTTTTAATATATAATAATAAACGCCTTCAACTTCAGTATTGTTTTCGGGTAACTTCATAGTAATTGCCGACAAATTATCAGTACGACTTAAAATTTTAGATACATCCATTTTTTTTTCTAAAACTTGCTGTAATTGAGCGTTAATCAATAAAGTTGTTTCGTTTATTCCTCTAGACACTGTGTAAAAAGAGTCTGTAAAAGCTTCAGATTTTTCTAAAAAAGCAGATTGATTTTTTGCAATTCCTAAATAATTTTTGAAATTATATTTCATCAGATTACTCCTCACTACCATATCGCCAATATCGTCTATCAAATTCACTAATTTTTTTTCGATACTTTTATGTTTGCTTAGCGGTAACCGACCGATTGCCATGATAATAGTACTGTCTTTAATTTTTTTTCCTGACTTTTCTTCTAATTCTGGTTTAATTTTACGCGCCAAAGCACTCGTATTTACTAAACCATCCGATAGGTTCTCTCTTAGGAACGGAATACTATCAATTTTTTGTTCAATTAATTTACTTAAAGACATCATGTTGCAAATATAACAATAAGTATTAAAAATAATCTAAAAATAATAAAAAAGAACTTTAATGGTTACTGATGTTTATATTTGCAGAAAAATGAATAATGAAAACACCATATTTTGTTTATGATATGCATATTTTAACCTCAACACTAGCGGAGGTTAATAGTCAAATTAAGGATTCAAATTTTAAAATTCACTATGCTATTAAAGCGAATAGTAATATTGAAATATTGAAAGAAATACAAAAGCATAATTTTGGAGCAGATTGTGTTAGTGGCCAAGAAATAGAATGGGCTTTAAATGCCGGTTTTATTCCTGAAAATATTGTATTTGCCGGCGTAGGTAAAACAGAAGAAGAAATAATTTACGCCATAAAAAACAAGGTGAATGTTATACATTGTGAGGGTTACCAGGAAGCTATGGTTATTAATGAAATTGCGACTTTGTTAGGTGAAAAAGTAAAAGTAGCCCTCCGACTTAACCCAAATGTAAATGCCAAAACTCATCATAAAATTACAACAGGTTTAAATGAAAATAAATTTGGATTTTCTGCGCTTGAATTAAATCGTTTAATTTCATTTAAAAATAATTTAACTAATCTTGATATTATTGGTTTACATTTTCATATTGGGTCACAAATTAGTAATATGGAAGTGTTTGAATCATTGTGTGAAAAGGTACACGAATTTATTGATGTATTTAAAATAAATTTTGGTGTAATTAAATATTTGAATCTTGGTGGTGGTTTAGGAATAGATTATCAAAAGCCAAATGAAAATCCTATTCCTGATTTTAAGTCTTATTTTGATGTTTTTAAGTCAAAATTAAATTCAAAAAACATCAACGTGCATTTTGAATTGGGAAGATCTATTGTAGGGCAATGTGGAAAATTAATTACTAAAGTTTTGTATATTAAAGAGGCTGAATTAAAACAATTTGCTGTTGTTGATGCTGGAATGACTGAATTACTCAGACCTGCACTCTATAATGCTTATCATCAAATAGATTTTAATGGCATTTATTTTAGAGAAAAACTAAAAATGTACGACATTGTTGGTCCGATTTGCGAAACAAGTGATTGTTTGGGTGAAGATATTGAATTACCACTATTAAAAAGAGGAGATTTACTAACGATAAGAAGTTGCGGTGCTTATGCTGAATCTATGCAGTTGTCATATAATGGTCGCAAAAAGATAGAGTCAATGTTCTGTTAAACGTATATAATGTTAGCTCAATTAGCTTTACATGGACTGACAACGATCCTCAAGATTATGTGAATTATGTCATAAATGTTGTACCGGCAGTTGGTTGTCAAGCAACAAAAGCAATTAACCATGATGCATCAAGATCAAATAACACAAATAGTATTGTTCAAAATAATACCAATAGTATTACAGAGTTAAATGAAAATGATTTAATATTTATCCTAATCCAAATAATGGTGAATTTACTATTGAATTTGATATGTTTACAGAATCAGATATTACATTCGACATCATAGATTATTCTGGTAAAATTGTAAAAACCCAAAAAGTGTATAGCCAAACAGAATTAAATACTGTAAATATTAATTTAAATGATGTTGCTAATGGCATTTACGCAATAAGAATTTATAATCAAAATTCAATAATTGTTAAAAGGTTTTCGGTAGCTAAGTAAAAAAGATCAAAAAAATTAAATTACGTTTCTTATTCATTTAAGGAACGTTTTTTTTGATAAAACATTACTCGCTATATTACACATCTCCTAATTCCATTAAAATTTAGCTATTTCATCATTTATGATGAGGCTGAAAATTGATTGTTTAATGAACTTTGTGATACAAATTTTAAAAAACAATAAATTATGAAAACAATTTTTACAATTTTATCATGCTTCATCATGGTAATTAATTATGCTCAATTTAGTAATGGATTTCAAGAAATTTCCAAATTAGTCGCATCAGACAGGGAAGCGGGTGAAGAATTTGGAAATGCAGTTGATATTTCTGGGAATTACGCAGTGGTTGGTGATTATAAAGATTCTGAAGATGAAAATGGATTAAACACACTTAACAATGCAGGATCTGTATATATTTTTGAAAAACAGATAAACGGTACTTGGATTCAAGTACAGAAAATCGTTAATTCAGACAGATCTTCAGATGATGAATTTGGTTATTCAGTTGCTATTAATGGAGACTATATTGTTGTAGGAGCTCGTTATGAGGATGAAGATGAAAATGGAATGAATACTATGTCTGCCTCAGGCTCTGCATATATTTTTAAACGAAATATAAATGGTGTATGGAATGAAGTTCAAAAAGTAGTTCCGTCTCAAAGAAGTATTGCTTTACAATGGGGTTGGGATGTTGAAATTGATGGTAATTACATGTCTATAGGTACTTATAGAGATGCTACTGACGAAACAGGGATGAACCCTTTGAATAATGCAGGGGCCACATATATGTTTGAATTGAATGGCTCAGGTACGTGGTTGGAAACTCAAAAAATTGTTGCTTCAGATAGAACAACACATGAATGGTTTGCTTATGATATAGATATTAATGGAGACCAAATGGTAATTGGTGCTGCTGGAGTAAATCACGCAGGAAAAGTATATGTTTTTAACAGAGATATAAGTGGTGTTTGGAATGAAACACAAATAATTTTTCCAGCTGATATTGTTCCAGGTAGTTATTTTGGTGAATCTGTTTCTATAAGTGGAAATTATATGGCAATTGGTGCTAAGCAAGAAAGTGAGGATGTTGCAGATAATAATACCATGAATAATGCAGGAGCTGTTTATGTATTTAAGAATGATAATGGAATATGGATTCAGCATAAAAAAATTGTAGCAAGTGATAGAAGTTCATCAGATTATTTTGGCGTTGAAGTAGCTATAAGTAATAGAATAATAGTTGTTGGGGCATTTTCTGCTCCTATAGGACCAAATGGAACTGGTGCTACGGCAGGAGCAACTTATATCTTTGAACTGAGTTCAACAAACACACAATGGAATGAATTGGAAAAATTAGTGTATGCAGACAATGCAGGAGCGGATATGTTTGGAGAACATGTTTCTATCTCAGGTAATACTGTTATTTCATCAGCAAGAGCAGAGGATGAAGATGTAAATGGAATAAATACTATGAGTAATTCTGGTTCAGCATATATTTTTGAGACGTGTTTTTCAACAGCTTATTCAATTTCACCTATTGCTTGTGATACCTACACATCACCATCTGGCAATTATACTTGGACATCTTCAAATACCTATTTAGATACTATTCAAAACAGTAATGGATGTGACAGTGTAATTACAATTAATTTAACAATTAATACAGTCGATAATTCTGTAACACAAGCCGGTGCCACATTAACAGCTAATCAAAACAATGCCTCATACCAATGGGTTGATTGTGACAATGGAAATGCACCGATTTCGGGAGAAACAAATCAAATATTTACTGCCACAGCAAATGGGAATTATGCTGTAGAAATAACAACTGTTGATAATTGTACAGCAACATCATCATGTTATACAGTTTCTGGCTTGAGCTTAAATGAAAACGGAATAACCAATAATGTAAAATTATATCCTAACCCAACAAATGGAAATTTTGTAATCAGTTTAAGTGAAATCAACACAAAATCTACCATTCAAATAATTGATTTAACAGGTAAGCTTGTGTTTGAAAACACTTTCAGTAATCAATCTCAAATTAATTTAGATTTACAAGCCCCAAAAGGAGTTTACTTTGTAAAAGTCCTTTCAAATAGTGAACAAACTGTGTTAAAATTAATAAAAAAATAAAACAAGCTTGTGTTTTTAGCCTTTTCATACTATATGATAAGGCTAAAAACTCAAGTTAATATAACCCCTTGTGATAAAGCTTTTGGAAGAATAATAACTTTAGTAACGCATATTTTATTTAAACATTGAAACCATTTTAGTTAAAAACCAATGGAAAATTAAATCTTGGTATTCAAAATTAACAAAAGAGCATTAAAAATTAAAAACAAAAAAAACATGAATTTAACACACGATTACATTATTGCCGAGCAAGCTAATATGATAGACTTGGCAAATTTTACTAAACAAATTAAATGCGTATTTATAGGTACTAAAAATTACTTTTTTGCTATACCTTACAATATGGTAGATTTTAGACCAGGGTATCATACAAATACAACTGAAACTACCGATATGTACCATGAGGGCATGCCATTGCAAGAATTTTTATTGGTAAAAGTAAAAGAACCTAATCTACAAGTTAGTGATTTTGAACAGTTTGTAATAAATGAAAATTTTAATGGGGTTCAAATTATTGATATTAATAATGACATTAACCGCTTTAAAGTGCAAGCTAATTTTTGGGGCAGTGGCATCATATACAATAAAACAGAACGCAAAGTGGGTTGGAAACCCTTTGTACTCAGATATAAAAAAGAAAAACAAGCTGTTAAAGACTTTTATGTCAATCATCCAAAATATGTTGTTAAATAGATAGCATTTGGGTAATCAAAATTAAAAAAAAACTGATGTGTTTTATAAGTAAACCATTTCAGTTAATAAAAACAAATAAATATGAGCTGGGGAGTACCACCAAAATACGAAATTGAACATTATTTTAGAAACACTAACATAAGTGTGACTACCATTAATCAATCAGTTGATAATGCATTAATGAATTGTGACTTTACAAAATTAAGTCAAAGTACTTACCATTTAAGAGGTGTTAAAAAATTACGCATGACATTTTTTAGCTTTTTTGCTTTTTCGAAACCAAGAATCACAGTTGATATTCACATCACCAAAAAAGGTAGAGTCACTTTAAAATCCAAATATGATTATGGATCTATGTTTGGAATAGCCATGAATGATGGTGGTAAACAAAAAAAAGAAATGGATAAACTCATGTCTGAAATCATTGAGATTACTAGATTAAATCATCAACATAATCCAATAAAAGATGAGGTTCAAAATACAAATGACGCTTCAGCTATAATTGTAGATAGAGATGTAACTTATAATAGATAAAAACATGAGTAAATATTTATTACTAATATTAAGTATTGTAGGTGCAACAGCCTTTTATTTTAACACCGAAAAAGTGAAAATAAATCAAAAAAGAATAAGTTAAAAAAATAAAAATTATGAAAACAACAGGAATAGTATCAATAATTATAGGACTGATAGCCATAATCGCTGGAATTTATTTAGCAATAGAAATAATGCCAAATTACAATTCCATTTTAAATTCAACATACAATTTTACGGATATTGAAAGAGCATTACTTAAAAACTACTCAGAACAAAAAAGCTTATTTGAACTTATTATTTTTATGTCAGCTTCAATTTCTGTTTTATTAGGTTTTATAGCAGGTTTAAAAAAAATAAATTTAGGATGGATAGGATTAGTTTTTGGCGCAATAGGTTTTATAACTTTAATAATTGGAACAATGTAAAATGAAACATAATGTTTCACCATATTATGAGTATAGGCAAGAAATTAGCTCAAAAACAATTGTATTAATTGGTGTTTTTTTAGTGATTATTGCATTCATTTTAACTGCATATAATTTACTTTTAATTAATCATCAGGTAATAGGCAACATAGGTACTTTAAGTAATAAAATGAAAGTTCATGTAATCTCAGACAAATTTGTAATTATTAATATTATAGCTTTAATGTTAAGTACGGTATCAATAATTATTGGATTTGTATCTATTTTACGATCCAAAAATATTGGGTGGCTGGTGATATTCGTTTCGATTGTTTGTTTTATTTTAAATAGTATTTAAGTATGAAGTTACAAAATAAAAAGTTTTTTATAGTAGGATGGATAATTGTATTTTTGCCATTTATAATATCCCTAACCATGCCAGTTTATTGTGCTCGACCTTATGAAAAATCATACGATAATCAATGCGGTGAAACATGGCAAGGGTTATTTATGTTTGTGTTAGGATGGCTTGGTTTTATGTCAACAACTACTTGGGCGGCTTGGTTTGCCAATCCATTAATGTTTTTTGCTTTTGGGACTTCATTTATTAAACCGTATATGTCACTTTTATTATCTGGTTTAGCTTTGTTTTTAGCTTTAAGATTTTTAGATGGAGGAGATTTTGTGTTAAATGAAGGTGGCGCTAAAGCTTATGTGTCTGAATACTTAAACGGATATTGGTATTGGTTGTCAAGTATGGTGTTAAGTTTAATTTTGACGATAACATATTTTGTAAAAAAGAAAGCTGTTAAAAATTAATTAAATTTCTTAACAGTTTTTTTTCCGTTTTTATCCCAGTAAACCCATTTTCCAATTTTGTCACCGTTTAAATAATTACCTTTAGATTTCTTTTTACCATTTTCATAAAAGTCAATATAACTTCCATTTAATTTCCCTTTTATAAAGCTTGTTTTAACTTCTTTTTTACCAGATTCATAATTTCTAATGTAATCTCCATCCACAACATTGTGATTATAGTATGCTTGAAATTTAATATTTCCATTTTCATAATATTTGGTACATAATCCATGAAATTCTCCATTTTTATAATGTGCATCATCCTCTAGATTTCCATTTTCATAATAATAGTAGTCTTGTCCATGTTTTTTACCGCCATAAAAGTATCTTTTTTGTAAAAGTTGTCCATTTTCATAAAACAATTCGTTTAATCCTTCAGCTGTATCATCAATATAGTATGTTTTTGATTTTATTTTTCCGTTCAAGTACCACTCCGTTAATGGACCAAATTTTTCGCCCATAAACCAGTTTGTTTCCATTATTTTTATACCATTATCATACTCTGTGGATGTACCATGATAATATCCAATAGAAGTACTACTCACAACAAGATGCCCATCTTTATTTATTAATTTTTCTTCTCCAACAGGTAATCCATCAATATAATAACCTTCTGATTTAATATTTCCATTTAGATCTCTTTCTGTATAATGCTCAACTTCAGTGGTTGTTTTCCATTGTAATGGAATACTTTCACCAACTTTATATTTAGATTTAATGTAGTTAATATCACCCGACAAAGTAAAGTGTTTAATCAATTTGGTGTCAGATTTTAAGGATTCTAAAAAAACCAACGAAAAAGTTTTGGTATCTAAAGCCCGATAACCCTTTTCATCAGTATAAATACTATTAATTATAGCTTGGGCACTGTCACCTATTTTTGGATGAACATCTAAATCTATTACTGTTTTTAATTCAATAGAGTTTCCCAATAAAGATACAATTTCACAATCTGAAATAATTGTAATTTCTTTTTGAATCATTTTTGATTCAACATTCTCAGCAAATAAAGATGTAGCAAAACAAATACTTAATAACAATATAAAACTTTTCATTTTTATTTTTTTTTTGTGATAAATATAGTTAAAATTAGATGTTTTTGAGTTAATTCCCATGAAATTACGTCATTTGGATGAGACTATAAATTAGTAATCAATACTGAATGTTTGTGCTACTAATTCATGTTGGGTAAACTCCTTACCATTGTCAGCTGTAGTTGTTACTGTATGCATGTATAGTGTCCGGTCACCTCACTTCAATCTCATCAGCAAAAATGAAAGTTGCATTACCTGCGCCGGGATGCCAGGTTGGGCAATTGCCCATGTTTTTGGCGATAACTTTTATGTAACGGGCTTTAAAAGGTGTGTTTGTAGTGATGTTTTGTGTTAAACCACCGTATTTGGTATTTGGAACTGTGTTTTTAATGTCGTCTAATTTTGTCCAGGTTTTACCATCATTTGAGTAATAAAATTCAACATTTGTTGGGTACCAAATCCACGAATTGGCATCTTGTAAAAACCTAACCGAAATAGAATTGACTTTGAGTTTTTTATGAAAATCAATCACAACATCCATATTTTTGGCATAAAATCCCATCCATTTTCCAGTTCTAAAATCATTACCACCATTTTGTTGGTCAATTAATTCTCGGTCGCTTTCGCCTTTGTATTGTGAGTGAGGTTTAGAGTTTAATATAATATCCCAATCATCATTCACTTTTTTGTGGGTTGATGTTACTTTGTGACTCGGTAAGGTGTAGGGTGTTATTTTTAGCCTTTTAAAAGTGTCAACGTATGCCGTTATAGTTTCGGTTTTCTTAATTTTTATTGGATTTTTGTACGTTTTTATTTTGCCGTCAGATTTTTGATATTTAACCACGCCAAGTGTTTGTGGGTTGATCAATTCTACATAAGTTTTTTTAGTAAAAGTCGATTTATTGTTTTTGATATACGGGACTGTAAATTGAGAATACTTTACCGTTTGATTGTAGATTTGGAAAGGTATATGTTGAGGTGAGTTTGTCATTTCAAAAACTAAAGTACCACCAGTCATAATTTGAGAATGAGTGATGTAATTCTTTGTTAATAGTTTACCGTTGAGTGTAATTGATTTCACATAAAAATTTTCATCCGACACATTGTTTGCTACAATGGTAAATGAATTTCCATTTACAAGATTGATTTTAGTGCGTTTAAACAATGGTGTTCCTAGCATATAAATATCAGAACCTGGTGTTACACTGTAAAACCCCATTGCACTCAACACATACCATGACGACATTTGCCCACAATCTTCATTTCCACTTAAACCATCAGGATTATTTGAATACAATTCGGTTAAAATTTGATGTACATATTTTTGTGTTTTAGCCGAATTGTTGGTGTAATTATATAAGTACGCCATGTGATGACTCGGCTCATTTCCGTGTGCATATTGACCAATGAGTCCAGTAATGTCAACTTGATGCCTGCCTGATGTTTTTGAGTTTGTTGTAAACAATTGGTCAAGCCATAATTCTAAAGAATCTTTACCGCCCAATAATTGAGTTAAGCCATAAATGTCTTGGGGTGCAAATAGTGAATATTGCCAACTGTTGGCCTCTGTATAGTCAAAAGTGACTTCATCTGGTTTAAAAGAGGACTTAAATCCACCATTAAATTTGGGTTCCATAAATTTAGATTTCGGATTGAATAAATTTTTATAATTCAATGCTCTTAAATAATAAATGTTAGCAATAGAATCTTGTCCCAATGAGTCGGCAAAAACTGCAATACACCAATCATCATAAGCATATTCTAATGTTTTTGATACAGATTCTGCTTCATCTTGCGATCCAATGAATCCATTTTTTTTATAAGCTTCTAATCCCAAATGATTTAATTCGGCCGAATGTAACATGGCTTTTAAGGCTAAATCTGTGTCAAAATCTCTTATCCCTTTAACATAAGCATCAACTATAACCGGAATTGAATGGTAACCAATCATGCATTTAGTGTAGTTAGCATTGAGTTCCCAAATGGGTAAAATACCTCCTTTTTTGTAGTGATTTAAAAATGTTTGAATAAAATCAAGAGTTTTTTGTTGCTGTGTAATGGTGTAAAGTGGGTGAGTTGCCCTAAATGTGTCCCAAAGCGAAAAAATAGTGTATTGTTTTTGGTTAGATTGATGAATTTTTAAGTCAGTTCCTCTATACCGTCCGTCCACATCCGAAAATACATTAGGCACAATATAAGAATGATAAAGTGCCGTGTAAAAGATAGTTTTTTTGTCTTCATCATCAGATTTTATTTGAATTTTTCCCAATTCTGAATCCCATTTTTTTATGTTCTCACCACGGGTTCGTCCAAAATCCCAATGTGGAATTTCAGCTTTTAAATTTTTAACCGCCCCGTCAATATCTACTGCAGATATACCAACTTTAACAATCAATTCATTTTGATTTTTCGGAAATTCTAAAATCATTTTAGTGGTTAATCCATCTTCATTTTTTTGATTAAATTGTTGAACCGAGTGTTGCGAAAATTGAATTACAAAATAAATGTGTTGTTCTTCTGCCCAAGCTTTCGAAATTCGTTTACCTATGATTGTTGAATCGTTGACTAAATATAAATCCGAGTCTAAAAGGTAATCACGGTGCTCTAAATCAATAATAATTTTACGGTTATTTTTATTTTTATATTTGTAATAATGAATGCCCGAATGTGTTGATGTGGTTAGTTCAGCATTAATTTGATGTTTATTTAATAAAACAGAATAATAGCCGGCTTTCGCAATTTCATTTTGATGAGAAAATCCTGAACGATAGCCGGGTTCACCATTTTTGCCATTGTTCCATAAGTTTTCTCCATTAAAAGGCATGATTAATATGTCACCTAAGTCAGAAACGCCTGTACCACTTAAATGGGTATGTGAAAAGCCATAAATAATTGAATCTGAATAATGATATCCTCCACAGCCATCCCAACCATCTAATCTTGAATCTGGTGAAAGTTGCATAAATCCAAATGGTTCACAAACACCAGGGTAAGTGTGTCCATGCCCTCCTGTTCCTATAAATGGATTCACATAAAATGAATTATTTGGACCAAATTCGGGTATTTCGGCATATTGTTGACTATAAATAAATCCATTAAAGACTAATAAAGCATAGAAAATAATATGTTTTGGTTGTCTCATATATCGAATTATTTAATTACTCAGAATCGGCTTCTCTTGCTAAATCGGCAGTACCTAAAATGGCAGCATTTAAGTCTAGTAATTGAGAAATGTTAATATTTACTTTTCCTTTGAATGCAGGAAATAAGTATTCTTTTAAAACTTTAATTGTTTTTTTCTTTATAAAATTACCCTCATTTGCAATGCCTCCAAATAGAAAGAAATCGTCCAAATCCATGCCGTTTGCTAATATTGAGATGGCATAACCTAAATCTTGTGCAATTGTATCAACAATATCAACAGCTACGGGGTCTTCTTTACGGGCAAACTTAAAAATATCTTTACACACTAATTCACTCGGTACAATTTTATTCAAATGTGTACTTCCACTACTAAATTCAATTTTTTGTTTTGCTGTTTTAATGATGCCTTCTTTTCCAATATAAGCCTCTAAACAACCATAGTTTCCACATTTACATTCTCTTCCATTACGTCTGTCTATACATATATGACCAAACTCACCTCCTAATCCGGTAGCTCCATGATAAATTTCGCCATTAATAATTAATCCTATTCCAACACCTGTTCCAAGTGTGATTATGGCAAAATTATTAAAACCTTGAGCACCACCAAATTTCCATTCGCCTAAAGCTGCTGCATTAGCGTCATTAATAACGGTTGTTCTGAGGTTAAATTTGTCTTCAAAAATTTTAGCAATTGGCACAATGTTTTCCCATTTTAAATTGGGTGCATTTTCAATTTGTTGGGTAAAATAGTTTACACTTGGCGCACCAATTCCAATACCTTCAAATGGATGTTTATTATTTTCTTTAAGGTCGTTAAAAATGGCATTGCAAAAGTCTTCTGCTGTTTCAAAATCAATAGTTTTAAAAGAATTAGAGTAAATAATTTCGTTTGCGGGGTTAACGATTCCTATTTCAATATTAGTTCCTCCTAAGTCAATTCCTAAGTAGTTCATTTAATTTGTTTTTTTGCGTTAGTTTAGTGCTATATATCCCATAAAATGAAATGTAAAGATAAGCAATTATTGGGATTAGGTATGCTGTTTCTAAATTAAAATGATCTGAAACAGTCCCCATGACTAGTGGAAAAATAGCACCTCCAGTAATCATTATGATTAATAATGAAGATGCTTTGGCGGTACTTTTACCTAAGTTAGCAATGGTAATAGTAAATATATTACTCCACATAATTGAGTTGAATAAGCCAATAGCTAAAATACTCCACATGGCAATTTTACCTTCAAAAGCAAAAGCTATTAGAAGTAAAAGAATGATAATAAAAGCAAATAAAGCTAAAACTTTATGTGTTGAATTTTTGAAGATTAGTAGGGCAATAAATTGTATGGGAATAAAATACATTAAAGGATAAATGTCATTTAAAACGAGTCCTTTGGTAATAAATATGGCAATTAAAATAATAATGAATGTGATAATTGTAGAAATTATGCTTAAAAAAATTCGATTGGTTAATGTCATACCCTTATTAAAAATAAATGCAGATGATAACCGTCCAATCATTGCTCCTCCCCAATAAATTCCAACATAAGTACCGGCAGTTTCTTTTGTAAAACCGCCTATATTTTCAAGCATTAAATATTCGGTTAATTTACTACCTATGGCAACTTCAGCTCCAACGTATAAAAATATAGCCAACATACCATACGTTACTTGTGGATATTTGAAAATATTTGTTTTTGCGCTAATGTTTTCATTTTTGTAATCAGGTAGATTTTGAAAATATATAAAAATAAAAGTGCATAAAAAAATGGTAGCCAATGATAAAAAAGGGCCGGCTAAATCTTGAGAATCTTCAGTATCGGCAAGTAAAAAATACGCTCCTAAAACAGGTGCGATTGTTGTCCCTAAAGAATTAATGCCTTGAGCTAAATTTAAACGACTAGAAGCGGTTTCAGAATCTCCTAACAAAGTAACATAAGGGTTACATGCGATTTGTAAAAATGTGAATCCAATACCAATAATAAAAAGAGGTACTAAGTAAATGTAAAATGTATTTGAATATGAAATGGGATAGTATAAAGCACATCCAAAAGTAGCTAAAGCCAAACCTATTAAAATCCCATTTTTATAACCAATTTTATTTAGTAAATCTGTTTTGTAGTGAGAGTACAAATAAAATAACAATGCGCCTATACCATAAGCCCCAAAAAATGTAGTTTGAACCAGCATTGAAGCTGTGTCGTCAAGGTTAAATTTTGTTTTAAAATAGGGGACTAAAATATCGCCTAAAACAGTGGTAAATCCCCATAAAAAAAATAAGATTGTAATACTGTAAAATGCGACTGTTGATTTTTTGATGGTTTTTGTTTTAACGATTGAGTCAAATATAGTGAAAATAAAAAAATAACCTAAGAATGAAGCTATTTATTGATTTTAGGATGCAATTTATATCCATTTTTCATTTGTTATTTTGCAAATATTTCTCTTTTTGAGAAGATAATTATCTATTTAACAAAACTTACAAAATTCTAATTGCTCTTGTCTGTTTAGTGCCATTATTTCATCAATTCATTAATAATTTTTTCAATGGTAAACCCTTCAGCTTCTGCTTTGTAATTTCTTACAATTCTGTGGCGTAATATTGGGTAAGCTACAGCTTTTACATCTTCAATATCTGGTGAATACTTTCCATGTATAGCCGCATAACATTTAGCACCAATAATCAAATATTGAGAAGCTCTTGGTCCTGCGCCCCATTCTAAATATTTTTCAGTTAATTGGTGAGTATGTGGGGTGTTTTTTCTGGTTTTAGCCACCAATTTAACGGCATAATCATAAACATTATCAGGTACCGGAATTCGTTTAATTAAGTTTTGGAAATATATAATTTCTTCCCCATTTAAAATAGACTTCAATTCTACTTTTTGACCTGTTGTCGTATTTTTAACAATGTTAATTTCTTCTTCAAATGTAGGATAATCAACCCAAATATTAAACATAAAACGGTCTAATTGAGCTTCAGGAAGCGGGTAAGTCCCTTCTTGTTCAATCGGGTTTTGAGTTGCCAATACAAAAAATGGTTTGTCTAATACATAACGTGTTCCTCCAGTAGTCACCGTTTTTTCTTGCATGGCTTCTAATAAAGCAGCTTGTGTTTTAGGAGGGGTTCTGTTAATTTCATCTGCCAAAATAATGTTCGAAAAAATAGGTCCTTTGATAAATTTAAAATTACGGTTTTCATCTAATATTTCAGAACCAATAATATCAGACGGCATTAAATCTGGCGTAAATTGAATTCTTTTAAAATTTAATCCCAATGAGTCAGATATGGTTTGAATTAATAACGTTTTTGCCAACCCTGGTACACCCACTAATAAACTGTGACCGTTACTAAAAATTGACATTAATACTTGTTGAACAACTTTATCCTGACCTACAATAACTTTGTGAATCTCGGATTTTAAATCAGCATATTTTGTCGTTAATAAATCTATTCCCTCTTTGTCTGTAATGTTGTTCATTTTAAAATTGTGTTTGAGTCAAAAATAACAATTATATCTTTATTTTTTGATTTACTTTCGAAAAATTTGTAAGTGTTCTTGAATCAATAATTGATATTGAGCATTATTACAAAATAAATCAAGCCAAAAACAATATAGAATTGCATCCAATTTTGAGCATTAAATTTTAATATAGTCCTGTTAAAGGATCTTTTTTTTCTGTTTTTAAAGTCGCCTTTTCATCAGGTTTACCAGCCAATAAAAAACCAAAAACGCCACCTACAACACCACCTATAATATGTGCAAATTGTGCTACTTGATCGGGTGACAGTGCATTTATTACTTCTTTGCCAATAAAAATAATAACAACTAAAATAAATGATAAAGGAATTTCTTTATGCTTTATATTGATCATAGATGTTAATATGATTAGCATAAAAACAATACCACTTGCGCCTAAAAGTCCAGAATCAAAAAATAAAATATTAAATACTGAAGTTGCCAAAGCTGTGGTGAGTATCATAATCAATAATAATTTTGAGCCATAATGTTTTTCAACTATTGGCCCAATCAGTAAAATAAAAGATAAATTACCTATTAAATGCTCTAAATTGGCATGACCAACAACATGAGAAAATAAAGTGAAATAGGATAAGATTCCACCTGAACCCCATCTACCAGAGGTCATAAAACTATTTTCGAACATGCCTAAATAATACGTTAATATTAAAACGATCACGCAAATGAATGAAAATGTTAAAATTAGGGGAGAATTAAAGGTGATTTTCATAAATTTGTTTTTTTTTATGTTACTAAGATAATAATTTATGATGAAGACCTTATTTTTGATTTGTTTATTTTTAATTGGACTTGAATCCTCTTATGGCCAAATTACAAATTCAAACACAGCACCAGAAAAAGTTAAGAAACAAAAAAAAGAGAAAAAAGAGAAAGAGTCTGAAAAATCAGACACAACCCTAACCGATAAAAGTCAATTTTATTTAACTGGAGCTTATATTCATTCATATCGTAAATTTGAAGATTTATCTGCTTATCAATCACTTGGTGAACGTTATTTAGAAACACCAATTAATACTTACGGATTAGGTTTTGGAACTTATATTCCTTTAACACCTCATTTAGAACTTGATTTAGGTTTGAGTTATGTTTTACAAGGTGAACAATATAATTTTTCAGATTCCTTGACGGATTCTACATTTAATTATGTTAATAAATATACACATATAGGAGTACCATTAAGGTTAAAGTTAAATTTTGGGAAAGGTAATTTAAAAGGTTTTGTTATAGGAGGACTTATACCTAGTAGTATTATTTCTATTCAGTACGACAGTAAATTTACGACTAAAACTGGAAGCGAAACCGTTAATGATATCAAAAAAACAACAAATGATTTGGCGTCATTTAACTTAGTTGGCTCTATTGGAGCTGGAATTTCTTATAATATAGGAGATTTTGGTTTTATTGTTACACCAGAATACCGGTATAATTTTTTTAATACCTATAGTGGTGTTCCGGTTACTCATAATTTATGGTCGTGGGGTGTTAATTTTGGGTTTTTAGTTAAAATATAAATTGATTTTGTAACACTTCAAACATTTTTCCGTAATATTTAAAAACAACAATTAACCAACCAAAAAAAATAATTATGAAATCTGCATTATTATTTGTAATAATATTCAGCTCAATAAACCTAATGGCTGAAACACGTTATTCAACTCAAGACTATATTGAGCAATGGAAAGTGACAGCCATTAACCAAATGAATGCTCATCAAATCCCTGCAAGTATTACATTGGCTCAAGGGATTTTAGAAAGTGGAAATGGAAATAGTAGGTTAGCAAAACAAGCTAAAAATCATTTCGGAATTAAATGTCATACAACATGGAATGGTGATACTTTTTTTCAAGATGATGACAAAAAAAATGAATGTTTTAGATCATATCAATCGGCTTCAGAATCGTATAGAGATCATTCCTTATTTTTATCTGGACGTAAAAGGTATGCAGGATTATTTACTTTAAAATTATCCGATTATAAAGGATGGGCTAAAGGATTAAAATCTGCTGGTTATGCAACGAACCCAAAATATGCCCATTTATTAATAGAATTAATAGAAAAATATGATTTAGCAAAATATGATAAAATGCCAAATCTGCCACAGCAATTGGAAGAAGAAGAAAATTTAACAACAACAAAACCTGAGCATGATAAGCCAGTAAAAGTTGAAAAACCAATTCAAAATCAAACCACAGAAACAGAAATTGTTTATGAGGTAGAACTAACAAAACACACTAAAAATTTGAACCACAATAAAGTAGCTTATATAGTGGTTCAAAAAGGAGACACTTTTTTCAGAATAGCACAAGAATTAAAGATGCCGATTAATCAATTGTATAAATACAATGAGTTTAATAAAAAAGACGTTTTAAAAATTGGAGACATTATTTATGTGTCACCTAAAAAGGGAAGAGGACATAGAGATAATCCGATATACGTTTGTGAAAAAGACATGTCATTAAGAGAAGTAGCACATATAGAAGGAATAAAATTAAAGAAACTGTTGAAATTTAATTTAATGGATAATCCAGATAAAAAATTACCGAAAGGTACAAAGGTTATCCTCCGCTAAAATCGTGAATCGATTGGAGGGTTTTTGGTTTGTTGTTGAAAGGGAGCGTGGTTGCTCCCTTTCTTTATTATTGTGTTTTTATTATGCATGAATAACAAATAGGAATCCAATATTCTTTTAGTTTTAAATTCAATACACTTTACAATAAAATTAGTACATTTAATATAAAAATTTAATTCGTCTCAATCGATTTATATTTATATTTGAATTCAATGTAATATTGTAATCCTAAAAATTAATGATATGAAACCATCTACCGAACTGTATAGCTTAATTCAATCATTGACAAAATCTGAAAAAAGGTTTTTTAAATTGAATTCATCTTTGCAATCAGGTGATAAAAATTATTTGAAATTATTTGATTATATTGAAAAACACAATCATTACAATGAAGATGAATTAAAAAAACACTTCAAGAGCGAACGTTTTATCCAACATTTACCATCTGAAAAAAATCATTTATACAAGCTTATTTTAAAGAGTTTACGTTCGTATTATTCTGATCAGTCTATTAAATCTCAACTTAAACAAGAAATTAAGAATATTGAAATTTTGTACAATAAGGCGTTGTATAAAGAGTGCGCTAAATTTGTGAAACGATCAAAAATAACAGCCTTAAATTATGAGAAATTTTATTATTCATTTGAACTCATAAATTGGGAAAAAAAATTGATGGAGCAAGATTTTGAAGAAGGTCACTTTAATCATGATTTGGATGCTTTAATAGAGGAAGAAACCAAGGTAATAGAACAATTGAGAAACTTAGCTGAATATCATATTTTATACTCAAAAATTAATTATATTTTTAGAAGTGGAGGCTTTACAAGAAACGAAAATGAACGTAAAATAGTGGATGAAATTGCCGATTATCATTTAATTAAAGGTAAAAACACAGCTATTTCAGTTAGAGCAACATCTATTTGCTATTATGTAAAAGGACTTTGTGCCGCAAGTATTAGAGATTATCAAGATGCTTTAGTGAATTTTAGAAAAGCGAAAGCTGTAATGGATAAAAATCCAAAAATTAAATCCGATTTGCAAACTAGGTATATTTACACGCTTAATTTTTTAATGCATTGTTATATTGATAGTAATGATTTTGATAATGCTAATAGATTAATTGATGAGCTAAATGAATTATCAACTCTAAAAGAATACAAGTTTTTAGACACAGAGGTAAAAATATTTTCGGCTAGTTATATTGGCAAAATGCAAGTTTTAAATAAAACAGGAGAATTTGAAAAATCAATTTCGTTAATACCTATTATTGAAAATAAAATTGATGATTATGCCGATAAATTAAATAAAGAAAAAATATTATTGTTAAATTATAGTCTGGCTTATGCGTATTTTGGATGTGGTGATTTTAAAAATGCGCTTAAATTAATAAACAATGTTTTAAATGATAACGAAAAAAAATTACGTCAAGACGTATATAGTTTTGCGCGTATTTTAAATTTAGTGATTCATTTTGAATTAAATAATTTAGATTTTATTGAGTATGAAAGTAAATCAACGAGTCGTTTTTTAAATAAATTTGAGAAAGACTATCAAATAGAGAAGGTTTTTATGAAATACATCAAAAAAGTTGCGAAAATTGATTTCAAACCTGATTATAAAGACGTTTTTATTAATTTTTATAAAGAAGTAGATGTCTTACTACAAGATCCTTCAGAGCAAGTAATTCTTGAATATTTTGATATTAAATCTTGGATTTCTTCAAAAATAGAAACGAATAGTTTTGATAAAATTGTGAAACAATCACATGTTATTAAGAAGTGATTTTTTTGATTAATAATTAAAGATAGTATAACGTTTATCTTATAAAATAAATCTATTTTCTTTTTATATACCACGCGTCACAATCATATCTATTATACTTAGTACCATTAGGATTTTCAATTACAGTAACAAAATATAAGTCTCCATTTTGAGTTAATGTCGGCTCTCCTATGCCTATAGAATTGCCACTAGATAATACCAATTTAGGTGTTTGCCAATCATTCCAATTGGTTCCCTTTAAACTTCTGTAAATAGCGAGTTTTCCGTCTGAATATGTGGTTGTAAAAAATAAATACCAGTTATTAAGTGAGGTTTCAAAATGTAAATGAGGCTGAATATGTTCGCTATTAGAATTACCAAAATTATTAATTGAAGATACATTTTGGGCTTCTGTCCAGGAATTTCCATTGTCGCTACTCATTGAATACCAAATGTTAAAATCACTGATGTTTTGAGGGTGATTTTCTCTCTCGAAAAATAGAATTAAGGTGTCGTTCGATAAACGTTCAATATGAGGGTTATCTTCATTGTATTCTGAGTTAATTTGAGAGGGGAATTTTATACCAGATGATTCTAAACTCCTATTTACACTTTTTTGATACCATAAGTTATTGTCATACGGTTCGAATTCATTTTGCTTCATATATGTAAATAAATCAAATTTCCTCCCGTAAGGTCTATGCCTTGAGGTGCACCTTCATTAAAAACAGGAATTGCAATATTTACCGATTCCCAATTATTAAAGGCATCATTTATAGATGTACGTTGAGAATGATAGATGTCACCATGAATCCAATTTTTACTATTATCAGGATTGGTAGTGATGTCCATATCTAATGGATTACCACGAATATAAAGATGAGCTTTTTTTTTCGTTTGCTCCTTTTTTTGAAAATGAGATTATATCAGCAGGCAGATATATACAATATAAATCTAAGCCATCTTTTGTGACAAAAATTCCATCTTCCCATGCTTCAGAATTCAAAGGCAAAGCTTGTGGGTTTTCATATTCATTGATAAATGGTTTTCAATTTGAATGTTATTTTTTACTTCATCCCATTCAACTACTTTATTTTTTTGGCAAGAAAATGATATGACTAAAACAAGTAAAGATGTAGTGCTTAATATTTTCAATTTTATTCTATTTTTACCCATGTTTTTCCTTTAGTGTCTAGTCCTATAAATACAACTACAGTTTAAATTATTAATTTTCACTAAATTTACACACCGAATTAGGACTTTTAAAACCTAAAGATAAGCGTAATATTTCATTATTATAAATTTTTATTGCATTTTTAACAGCAAATTTAAGTTTTGGAGGACTTTCTATGAAATACTGTACTTTCAATTAAACTAAAGTATTCCGTATTAAATATAGAACTTGTTACCCACTTTTTTATTTTTTAACGAGTTTTATTTCATCTAATATTTCAAAATCCTCAGCTATTACCTTCAAAATGTAATAACCTGGTTTTAAATTTGGTAATTCCATTTTTATATGGTCTGTTTTAAGTTTTGAAGTTTTAATGCGTTTACCGTTCATATCAAATATCTGAAAACCATAAACTGCAATTTCATTCATTTCTATTATGATGTAGTCTGTGAACGGGTTAGGATATACTTTTTTTACCAAACTACTTTTTATAACCATTTCAAAATTAGGTTCAGAATAAACTGAATCATTAAGATAGTCATCTGCTAAATATTCAAGATTGGTTGTAATCAAATTTTCAGGCTCAAGTTGTTCGATAACAAGTCTAAATATTTCTTTACCGTCTTTCTTTTTTGCCTGAATAGTATTTACTCCAACTGTGTCAGTAATAAGATTAGCATACTCACCACTATCAAGTATGCTATTAATAATGTTTGACTGTAACCATTCAGTTTCAAGCCCTGTAACTGTTGAATCAGTGAATTTTAAAGCATGAATAGAATAGTTACCATTTTCAAGTACTCGATTGAGCAGAAAAAGTTCATTTATTTTGGTTACTGTCCCAACAAAAATGGTATCAATGTCAGACTTAACTATATAATTATTATCTGTTGATTTATAAAATACAAATTGTACCGAACTGTATCACTTCCCCTAAGAATTTGAAATGATTCTCCTACCTTATTAGGTAAATTAATTGTACGACCCTTTATTGGTTCAGAAAATTCTACTTCTGAATCTAATTCACTACAAGATATTAATGATAGAGCAGAAAAAACTAAGGGTAATATATATTTTATCATTTTTTTAATTCTGAGTAACGTTTTATTAACACATTGATTATCAGTATGTTTTTATTCTACTCATTTTGGAGTCTAAGTTAGCAATTTGTTTTTGAAGTTCA